>Ga0210016_1004792_pt1 | contig 11455 bp, 13 predicted proteins | sample CryGeyCG2014_300_FD_185454 | JGI IMG/M metagenome (GOLD analysis project Ga0210016, IMG submission 185454) | Groundwater microbial communities from aquifer - Crystal Geyser CG02_land_8/20/14_3.00 (SPAdes) (version 2) | ecosystem: Environmental > Aquatic > Deep subsurface > Groundwater | place... | reverse complement strand
TTATTTGAATGACTATTTTTTTATTTTTCATAACAAAGTCGGAACGGCGGGAGTTGAACACATGTAATTTTTACAAAATTACATGTGTAAACCCACTACTTTCGGTCCTTTACACTGTAAAAAATCAGGTCGGCCCTCCTGAAAAAAGTTCGAACTTATTTTAAAGAAAAGCGGTAGGTGCGGCGAGTGGGTGGCGGTACTCGCCGCACCCAACTTTCTGCCCCTCGCGCTTTCGCTTATAAAAATCTTTTCTGGTTCGAGCCAAAAACTAATATAATTTTACTTGAAAAACTTTGAAATTTCTAGTATCTTAAAAGTAGGAGGTTTTATGGTAACTCAAGAATTGATCAATTATATTAGGTTACAAAAACAACAAGGAGTAAGTAATGAAACAATCAGGAGCAATTTGTTGAATAGTAACTGGTCAGAGCAAGATATCGACCAAGCCTTATTACAAACTAGCACTCCGCAACCTACCCAATCTCAAACTCCAATCTCTCCATTTTCCCCACCATCTTCGCAGCCTCAGGTTCTTACTCAACAAGTGGATTCGGCTTTTACCGCGGAGGAAGAAAAACCAAAAATGGTTAAAACAATTTCTACACTATTTTTTCTAATTGCAATTCTCTATATCATGAGCACGGTGAGTATGGCGGGAATTATTGTAATTATGGATCGCGCGATGGGAAGTGGAGAGTTAGTCTTCTCATTTCTTAAGTATTTCCCGACTTTTGGATTCATTCCCATTTTATTTTCTCTCGTAACAGTAATCTTTTTCTTCGCGGCATTGAAAATTAGAAATGGGTCAGAATTCAGTTTTTGGCTAGGAGTAATAACGCTTTTAATTATTCCTCTACCTGTAGCTCTTTTAAGTCAGACATTAATGTTTACATTCGTAAACTTAGCTACGAGTTTCAAAGGAGGGACAGGTGAAAATATCCCTATAATTCCTTTTAATCCTGCTAATTTGCGATTTGGAGATCCTATATTTATTCTATCGTTTATTGCTTTGGTTTTACTTATTGTCTCCATCAAAAAATTCAACTTCGTCAATGAACCACTTTCTAAAAAGGTAAAAATATTCCTAACACTTCTGATTTTTATTCTTGTATTGCCTACGTTCTTAGTGGTGTCTCTCGGATATATTCGAGCGAATGATACAGACTACGGCTTTAATAAGGCGAAATCAGAAGTGTCTTATCACATTTATAAACCAACATTAACAGCTGGAGGATTAGTTAATGCTACTAAATTTATTACAAATAAGGAGTTGGCTGGAAAACAGAATGCCATTCAGGTGACATACGACGTTCCATTCACAGATCTCGTTAAAGAGGGAAAAGGCAAAATAATTGTTTTAAAACAAATTGGTGTGGAATCTGGATTTGACCTCAATTCTTTTGCTTCCACTGAAGTTAAAAATGCTAGTTCACAACAGCCAATCAATTTAGCCGTAGCTCTAAATCAGAAAGCTTTTTTGGTACAGAGAAAACTAGAAAAGATTGATTTGAATTTTCTTACCTACATCACGAATGATAACGTTCTAATTTTACTCTCTAGTCCTTACGCTTCTGTTGATGAACTTATACAATTTGCACAATCCTTACAATAAAACAAGTTCAAATATTACAGCGACCAGTAAGCCGATGAGAAACAACGTGACTGAGAGAGCAACATACAGCACATTAAAAACAGAGGAAAGAAAAGAAAAATAAAAAAGAAAAAGAAAGTTCGCGCCGACTTTTAAAAGATTTTTCGAAAACGCGAGGGGCAGAAAGTTGGGTGCGGCGAGTACCGCCACCCACTCGCCGCACCTACCGCTTTTCTTTAAAATAAGTTCGAACTTTTTTCAGGAGGGCCGACCAAGTCGAATTTTTGGTGGCGCCCGCCTCCGCCGCCAAAAAATTATACGGTTCCTGCCAGCCAAAACGCACTTTTTTATCGTCTATTTTTTTATTTTTCTTTTCTTTTCTACATTTTTTGAAGAAGAAAGCTTCGCCAAAGAAACATATGAGCGATCACTATTCAGAAAATTCAGAAAATACTAGAAACTTATCTATCGGAGATTTATATCCAGTCTTGAAAGAAAAAGATGCCCTAATCCATCGTATATATATGGCTGGATTAGGAGTGGGTGTGTATAAAGATGAAAGCCCTATTTTAGCCACAAGTGGATTATTCCAATGTTTAGGATTAACGGGATATGATGCTAGTGTTAAGGCAGGATTTTTGGCCCATATTGCACCTAGCCAAACACCACAAATGGTTATGAATAGATTATTAACAGAACTTGGAGCAAAAGGAGTCAGTCGAGCTAAATTTGATGTAACACTACTAACTCCCGCATTTGCAAATCCTGAAAATGTTGATGCAATAATTCAAAAATTAACAGGTAACCCCTTAGTAAATAGGCTTGTAATTGTTGATTTCTTTCCTAATCTAAAGACTCAAGGTGCACCGGTTGAAGGGATTGCTTTGGATTTACGTAATGGACAGCTTTTAACTTACAAACCTATTAAATCCTAGTATCACTATGATCAAATATATCGCTTACTGCCGGAAATCACTTGAGGATGAAGGGAGACAAATTCTTTCTATTGTTTCCCAACAAACAGAAATAAAAGAATTTGCCAAACGAGAAAGCCTCAATATTATTGGTTGGTTTACCGAGGCAAAAACTGCCAAAAAACCAGGGAGAGAAAAATTCGAGGAAATGATGAAAATGATCGAGAGCGGAAAAGCAGACGGAATAATTTCTTGGAACCCCGATCGTCTTGCCAGAAATTCTGTTGATGGCGGAAGAATTATTTACGATCTCGATACCGGCAAAATCAAAGACCTGAAGTTTCCCACGTTTTGGTTCGAGGATACCTCGCAAGGCAAATTCATGCTCAACATCGCCTTTGGCCAGTCCAAGTATTATGTGGATAGTCTTTCTGAAAACGTCAAACGAGGTATCCGGCAGAAACTCCGTCGCGGTGTATATCCCGGACTTGCGCCAATCGGCTATCTTAACGATCCGAAATCCAGAACTGTTGTACCCGATCCAAAACGGTGGAAGTTTATAAAACGAGGGTTAGAGGAATACAGCCAAGGAAAACATTCAATGGCCAGTCTTTCTAAACTGATGTTTTCTTGGAGTTTTACCAATCGTTTCGGAAAACCCCTCAACCTTTCCACCATTCAAAACTTCCTGATGAATCCGTTTTATTATGGAGTCATCCGCTACGCCGGAGAATATTACGAAGGGACACATAAACTAATGATTACCAAAGGAACTTTCGATAAAATTCAGGAAGTTTTGAAACAGAGAGGAAAACCTAGAAAGAAACGACTTCACAACTTCCCCTTTTTGGGTTTGATGAAATGCGCCGAGTGCGGCGCATCAATCACTGCTCAAATTCAAAAGGGTCATCACTACTACAACTGCACAAAGAAAAAGGGGCATTGTTCTCAAAAGTATTTGCGAGAGGAAACGTTAGTCGAACAATTACGAGAATCGGTACGAAAGGTGGCAATTTCTGATTTATGGGCAAAAAAGATACTGGAATCTCTCAATAAGGATGAAGAAGCTGACAGGGAAAAAGCGATGGAGGTTCTCACCAATCTCAAATCAGAAATTGCTGAGCTTGATAAAAAGATAGACAAACTTCTTGAGGCTTACCTTGAAAACATCGTCAGCGTTGAAGAGTATCAGAGAAAAAAGCAAAATCTCATAGAACTGAAAAGCCAATTAAAACAAAAAATTTCAGAAATAGAAGAATCGCAAAGTTTTTGGCTCGAACCGGCGAAAGAATTTATTTTATCCTGTCAGGAAGCCAAAATTATTGCGGAGACGCAAAATTTTGGCGAATTATTTGTTTTCCTCAAAAAAGTCGGCGCGAACTTTCTTTTATCCGATAAAAAAGTGCGTTTTAGCTGGCAGGAACCGTACAATTTTTTGGCGGCGGAGGCGGGCGCCACCAAAAATTCGACTTGGTCGGAGTAGTGAGACTTGAACTCACGACCTCAGCGTCCCGAACGCTGCGCTCTAGCCATCTGAGCTATACTCCGAAAGAAATATAAAGATTAAATATCAAATATCAAAAAGATATCTATATTCTACCATTAATAGTTACGCTTCGCTAGATTTCTCGTCGCTTCGCTCCTCGAAATGACAGAAGGGAAACGGAGACGTTACGGGCGGGATTACTGTTTTCCTGTGGCGGGTTTGATTTCGGTGTGTTGCTGCTGAGCGGCTTTTTTTGGAGAGAAAATACTACGGCGGATTTTACCCATTGGAATCGGAGTGACTTCTTTTCTTTTCTTTTCTTCTTTTCTTTTCTTCTCCTCTTGAAGGTAGGCTTCCTGCCTTTTTTTCTCTATTTCTTTTTGCCGCTGTTCCATTAGAAGTCTTTCATCGCCCTGTTTCACCATCTGGAAAAGCCGGTTTCTCAAAGCCTCGGTTTTTAATTTTTCTTTGTCTTGGAATTTTTGCTTTAGTTTTTCGAAGTCTAAAGGTGTATGGTTGTTAGGGTTTTTGGGGGATTCGGGGGATTTGGGGTGTTGAGATTGCTTCGCTTCGCTCGCAATGACAGAGGATTTATCAAAAGGATTCAAAGTTTGGGCGACCGACTTAACGGTTTTTTTAGCGGTAGATTGACCGAGTTCAACGAGTTGTTCGAATGTGTCTTCGAGAATCTTACCTTTTGGCATAGTTTTAACTAATTCCTAACATTGTTTTAGCTTTTTTACTCATCTTTTCCATAGTCCAAGGCGGGTCAAAGGTCAAGTCAATGACGACCCCCTCTTTTTTTAATCCGATTTCTTTAAGTTTATTTTTTATTTCTCCTTCAATCATAGAAATTAACGGACAACCAGCCGTGGTCAGAGTCATGATTATTTTTACCCTGGATTTCTCCACTTTAATATCATATACCAGTCCCAGATCGACAATAGAAATATTAAGTTCAGGGTCAAGAACTTCAGACAGTTTCGATAAGACTGTTTTTTTTAATAGTTTCATTATTATTAAAGTATAACAACTGATATAATGAAAAAATATGAAAAACTATAAACTTCGCTTCGTTCCTCTTGGCGGCATCGTTGGCGTTACGAAAAACATGTACCTTTACGAACTGTATGAAGACGAACGTCTCAAGGACATTTTGATTGTAGACTGCGGAATTGGTTTTCCTCAAGAAAAAGAACTAGGAGTTGATTTCGTCATCCCTGATATCAGTTATTTAAAAAACAAAACACAGTATATTAGGGCAGTTTTATTAACCCATGGCCATGAGGATCATATTGGCGCTTTACCTTATCATTATCAGGAATTGGGAGCACCACCTGTTTATACCAGCAAATTGACTTCTATTTTTGTGGAAAATAAATTTAAAGAGCACGATAAAAAAATTTCCATTAACAGAGTTGACTTTGATAAAGAATATGTATTTGGCGATTTTAGAGTTTCTTTTATCAAAATGACTCACTCTATTCCCGATACGACTCATATTCTTATAAAATCTCCGGTTGGCACTTTTTATCACGGGCCGGATTTCAAGCTAGATCTAACACCGCCTTACGGATCACCTCCAGATTTTTTCAAAATTAATAAAGCCGGACATGATGGTATTTTATGTTTGCTTTCAGATTGTTTAGGAGCGGAACGACCGGGATTAACATTGTCAGAATCAATTGTCGGTCAGACTTTTGAAGACGAAATGAGAAAGACTAAGGGAAAATTTATTATGACGACCTTTTCCTCAAACATTTCTAGAATCAGACAGTGCGTCGAAGCGGCGATAAAATTTAATCGAAAAATAATCTTTTTGGGCCGGTCGATGAAAGAAGCAACCAAACTAGCCTCGGGTATAGGTTATCTACCAATCCCCGACTCTCTTTTTGCCCGAGAAGAAAGTTTAATGAAATTGCCGCCAAATAGAATCTGTCTAATTGCCGCCGGCTCCCAGGGGCAGTATGGTTCAGCCTTATCAAAATTAGCTGATCGACAAAACCCTTTTGTCAGAATCAAACCAGGAGATAAAATAATTTTTTCTTCTGATCCAATTCCCGGCAATGAAAACGAGGTTTACGGCGTGATTGAAGATTTGATTTCGCAAGGCGCCGATGTCGTCTATTCGGATATCGCTGAACAACTGCATTCGTCAGGCCATGGAAACCAGGAAGATTTGAAATTCTTGATTAGATTCACTAATCCATCTTTTTTCATTCCCATCGGCGGCTCGATCCGACACCAAAAACAATATGAAAATTTGGCAATAGAGCTTGGATATGAAAAAAACAAAGTCTTTGCTTTGCTTGAAGGTGAAACAGTCTGGTTTGGCAAAGGCATGAAAGCTTATAAAGGTCAAGTGGTGGAAACAAAAAATATCTATGTTGATGCTTATGGAGTCGGAGACATTGGCAATATTGTTTTAAGAGATAGAAAAACGATTTCTTCTGAGGGGGTAGCATTTGTTTTTTTAATAATTGACAACTTGGGAAGATTAGTGACTAGGCCAAGAATTGTTTCGCGGGCGTTTGTCTTTGAAAAAGAGGAAGATAAATTATATAAAAACGCAGTTGTCTTAGTTGAGAGGGTAATAAAACCAAAAGGTGGCAGGATTTTTGATCTTAATAAAATAAAAAGAGAGGTAATTAATGTTTTAGAAGAATTTTTTTATAAAGAAAAAGGTCGAAAACCCCTAGTGATAGTTGAAGTAATACAGTTATGAGTTCTCTTCCTAATAATTTAAAAAAAATAAGTCTATTCTTAGAGCGGTTACCCGGCATTGGTGAAAAAACCGCTAATAGATTGGCTTTTTATTTTTTGAGATTACCAGATGAAGATTTAAAAGATTTTGCTGAGAGTATTTCTTCTCTTAAAACTAAAACAAAATTTTGTAAAAACTGTTTTAATCTGACCGAAAATAATTTATGCTCTATCTGTGAAGACGGGAAACGGGATCGATCGGTGATTACAGTCGTTGAGACAGTTCTTGATCTGCTTTCCTTTGAGACTGGTAATATCTATAACGGAATTTACCATGTTCTCCACGGAAAAATCGACCCTTTGAATCATGTCGGACCTGATGATATAAGAATTAAAGAGTTATTAGAAAGAATTAAAGAGTTAACGGGTTCACCCATTCGACAAGCTCAGGGCAAGCGTGTTAACGGGTTAAAAGAAATAATCCTTGCTACTAATCCTGATATGGAGGGTGAAGTGACAGCAATGTATATTAAAGAAAAAATCCAAAATCTAAAATCCCCTTACAGGGTAAACAAAATCAAAATTACAAGATTGGCCTACGGACTTCCAATCGGGGCGAATCTTGAATATGCCGACTACATGACTCTCAAAAAAGCGATAGAGGGAAGGAATAAGTTTTAGTTCTTTAAAGTAAGTTTTTGATTTCGTGAGCGATCAGGGGGGCGATGGAAACTTCTTTTAATTGTGAAAATTCTTGAGAAGGCTTTAAAGCAATACTGTTACTCATAAAAATCTTTTCTATAGGGCTTTTAGCGAGAATTTCTTTTGCGTTAGGTGAAAAGTCGTGATGGACAATGCAAGCCAATACTCTTTTTGCGCCTCTCTTTAAACAAAATTCAGCCGCATGAACTAATGTTCCTCCAGAGGTAATAATGTCATCGACAATAATACAAGTTTTATTTTTTACATCTCCATAAAGATTTAATGCTTTTGATTGATGAATAACATTGAGATTCCGTCTTTTTTCAATAACAGCCACATCAACCTTATTACTATGGAAAAAATTTTCAGCAAAAATTTGAGCTCTATCTACTCCACCTTGATCAGGAGAAACGATCGCCACTTCCTCGGTATTTTTGTTATTTTTAAGATAATAGGCAACTTCCTGACCCAAAATATTAAATGCCGACAGATTTTTAAAAGTGATTGAAAAAATTCCTTCGGTGCCTTCATCGTGGAGATTAATTGTGTAAACAGCATTAAATCCAATTGTTTCCAAAAACCGAATGACGACATTTGTTGACACAGCTTCACCAGGAAGGTGTTCTCGGTTTTGTCTGGCGTAACCAAAATAAGGAATAAAAGCAATGATTTCTTTTGCTCCGTTTCGCTTTAAAGCATCAGCAAAGAAAAACAATTCCATTAAATGAGTATCGGTTGGGTTTGAAGTTGATTGGACGACAACACAAATAGCATTCTTGACTTTTTCTTTTATGCAAACGCGAACCTCTGAATTATCAAAATGAATGACTTCTGAATGAGAAAGAGGTAATTTTAACAATTGAGAAACTTCTTGAGAAAGTTTAGGATTGGCTGAGCCTGTAAATAATTTGAGCATTTTTTATTTCTGTTGGCTAGATATTTCTATCAACTTTCTTGCTGCTAATTCCTGAGTTTTTTTGACAGCTTCATTAACAGCGTCGGCGATCCGATTTTCAATAATGCCATCGACCTCAATTGATTCAATTACTTGGTCGCCGCGAAGGGTAACTTTAACACCGTTTCGGTCGACGATAACCTGTTCTTTTTGTAGAGCTGATTGCATCTGTTGAGCCTGTTGTTGCAATTTTTGTAAGTCGCCAAGACCTGATAAAGGGTTAAACATAATAAAACTAATTAACTATTAATTAAGATCCCTCGCTTCGTTCGGGATGACGAGGGGTGATACATTATAGAATTCCGTTAAAGCAATCTCAAGCGGAAGTGATTCAATAGGAGTTGATCGCAACAATTGATATGCTTCCATAAGGAGCTTAATCAATCGACTAATTTCAGAAAAAGTTAAATCAGCAGTTTTTTCGTCTTCTATTTTTACCCCTTTTTTGATAAGAAGTTGAATTCTTAATTCTTCAAGTATATCTTCAATTAAATTTTTAAAATTTCCTCCATTTTGAGAGAACTCCTCAACCCACTCATATGTTTTCTTGGCGTTTTTAGCCTCGATAATTTCAAGAAGATTGCTTTTCCCTCTAATCCCTAAGAAAACCTCAAGTTTTTCTACTGATTTTATCTTTTGCATCGAGACTTCTTCCAAAATCTTGGCAGCATCGCGGAAAGAATAGTCGCTATGTTTTGCGATTAATGAATAAAAATCATTTTGATAATTTAGTTTTTCTTGAATAGTAATTCTTTTTAACATCGAAATAATATCCTTTTGTAAACCTTTGCCAAAATTGACTTTGACACAGCGAGAGACAATTGTTTTTGGCAGTTTTTCTAAATTGGTTGTTGCCAGAATAAAAATAACTGTTTCCGGCGGCTCTTCGAGAGTTTTTAGTAAAGCATTAAAACCGTCAGTGGTAATCATATGAGCTTCATCGATGATAAAGACACGATACTTCCCCGACATAGGCAAAAAAGAAGTTTCTCTAATTAAATTTTTTACTTCCTCAATACCTCTATTTGAGGCGGCGTCCATTTCAATAACGTCGGTAAATGATGAAGAAGCAATAGCAAGACAGTTAGCGCAGTGATTACAAGGCTCGATGGAACTACGTTTAAAGCAGTTAACAGCTTTAGCAAAGATGCGAGCGGTCGATGTCTTACCGGTTCCTTTTTGGCCGACAAAAAGATAGGCATGTGGAAGATTCTTAGACTCTAGGATTTTTTTTATTTGATCACGAACTCGAGAGTTGTCAAGTTCAGCAATAGTTTTTGGACGATACTTCAAGTAAAACATATTATTTTAATAAATTATCTATCCCGTGTTTAATAAGCGTCATTATCGTTTCTTCAACTCTACGATTGCGTTCAGCTGCTAGCAATACAGCTTGCGGGTAGCAAATGACTATCTCACCAAGCAGTACTTCCTCGTCCTTATTTTTTTCATCATAAGTAAAGGACAAAACGGGTAATGTTTCACTCTCTTTTTTATAGGTTTCGGATAGCTTTTTCATTTTATTCCTTCCCACAAAAATGAGATTAACAATAATTGTTTCAGAAATTCCTTTAGCAACTAAAATATCGGAAACTAATTTCCTAATTCGGCTCCGGTCTAGTTTATAGCGGGAAGAAGAAATTACATTAATCATATCTTCTGTACATTTTTGTTTTTCTAGCATAACGATTTTTTCTTCTTTCTTTTTCTTCTTCTTTCCGAACGATTGAGGGCTTTTTATAAAATTGTTTCTTTTTAAAGGTGGTAACGATATCCTCATTGATGAACATCCGAGAAAATTTTCGGAAAAGAGCATCTTTGGTTTCGCCTTTTTTTTTAGTGATGACAACCATAATATTACTTACGCCTCCCCCCTTACAAAAATTCGAAATTCTAATTTCGAAATTCGAAACAAAGTTTAAATATTAAATATTAAAAAATTAAAATTTGTTTAGGATTTCGGATTTCGTGCTTCGGATTTAATTCTATTATACACTTTTTATGATTTCAATGAGTCTTTTTAAAGATAAAGAAGATGGAATAAAATTAGGGTTTTTTGATGATGAATTAAGAAGCATATTGCCTGAAACGTGCAAGAACCAAGTTCCCTTTTTATCGTGTTTAAGTATTTCCAAATAAAGAGGTTTTAGATCGAGTTTTTTATCAGGAAGGGTTTTAATTCTAACATTGCCTTTCTCCGGATCCTTTTTGGCTACTAGAAAATAACCCATTTTCAAGGCTAATTTGATAGTTTCTTCGTTTCTAGTTTCGATAACGATTGATTTTCCCCATTTTGATCTAAAAACAAAACCTTTTTTTATTTCAGTTTCAGCGTTAACTTTTTTGACAAAAATATTTAAAATGGCGTCAAGAAATGGAAACACCGTTTCATTGATAACTAAATCGTTTTTAAGTATTGATTTTAAGCCTGCCTCAATAATTTTATGAAGCATAAACTCGTAATGATCAGAGACGGGTTCAGGAAAATACACTTCTCCAAAATGGTCAAAGGCAGTGATTTGAGCAGTCATTCTTTCCAGGGGTTTTATATAGATTTTTTTTAAATGATTTTTTTCTTTTAGATAAGCAAAAATAAGCTGAGAGGCTGAAGTATAATCACTTGTTTGATGGTGATCGAAGCGACTCATGCCGGTATCGACATGAATGATTTCGAGGTTATTGTCAGGTAGTTCATTATTTAAGGTAGAACCGGCCGGAACAAATTTGATTTCTGCCTCACTCCATCCCGGCAAAAAACGCCTGATTAACCAAACAGAAGTTATCGAATCGATATCGGGGGAAAGATGAGAGACAATAGTTTTCATAATCTTCCTATTATATCATCAAGCGCAAGTAATTCGGTTTTTTTATCAGTTCTTTTTTTGAACTCTACTTGATTATCTGTTCTTTTAGATACCACCAACCTAATAGGTATGCCAATTAAATCAGCATCGGCAAACTTTTCTCCGGCAGTTACCTCTTCCCTATCGTCAAAAAGCACATCAACATTCTTATCTAATAGTTCTTTATAAACTTTAAAGACTTTTGACTTTATAGACTTATCTTTTAGATCTAGCCCTATCAAGTGAATTTGAAAAGGAGCG
>Ga0210016_1004786_pt1 | contig 11459 bp, 10 predicted proteins | sample CryGeyCG2014_300_FD_185454 | JGI IMG/M metagenome (GOLD analysis project Ga0210016, IMG submission 185454) | Groundwater microbial communities from aquifer - Crystal Geyser CG02_land_8/20/14_3.00 (SPAdes) (version 2) | ecosystem: Environmental > Aquatic > Deep subsurface > Groundwater | place... | reverse complement strand
GATATCAAAGAAAAGCCTAAAAAGGTCGAGGCAAAAGTAGAGGCTCCGCCATTAGAGGTAAAGAGAGGGGAAGCAGCGGCTGAAGTTAAAAAAGAAGAGAAACCCGTAGCGGAACCCATTCCTCCAACCCCGATAGCCAAAGCTGAAGAAAAACCCATTCCTCCAACCCCGGCGGCCAAGAAGGTGGAAGAGGAGAAAAAGAGTGTTGATGAGGGGCGGACCGAAAAGCTCTATGTGGGAAGAAAATTATCTCTCGATTTTAAAGATGCGGATATTAAGAATATCCTCCGGCTGATTGCCGAAGTGAGTAATTTAAATATCATTGCGGGAGATGAGGTCACTGGAAAGATTACCATGAGGCTGGTGGATGTGCCTTGGGATCAAGCCCTTGAGATTATTTTGCAATCCAAAAACCTTGGGAAGACTCAAATAGGAAATGTAGTGCGGATTGCTCCCCTTGAAGCTCTAAAGAGAGAAATTCAGGCTGAGTTAGAGGCCAGAAGGGCTAAGGAAAAGTTAGAGGATTTGGTGACGGAGCTCATCCCGGTCAACTATGCTACGGCGAAAGAAATCATGCCACAAGTGAAGAGTGTTCTGAGCGAAAGAGGAGATATTAAAGTCGATGAGAGAACAAATACTCTCATTGTCAAAGACATCTCCAAAACTATTCCAAGAGTGAGGGATTTAGTAAAGTCCCTTGATACAAAAACGCCCCAGGTCTTGATTGAAGCAAGGATTGTCGAAGCGTCCTTGAATTTTCAAAGGGACTTAGGGATTTCCTGGGGCTTCTTGGCATCAGGCGGGGACAAGAGGAAGCTCGAGGTGGGAGGGGGGACTGGGTCCTCGACCACTTTGCCTGGCCCCGGGACAACAACCGCCACCAATAAAGTTGTTAATTTGCCCGCTCTCGTTCCATCTGGTGGCGCCGGGGCGGTGAGCATCCTTGAGCTTCTCTTCACCTCTGATTACGGGTTGAAACAATTGGATATCGCTATCTCAGCCTATGAAAACAAAGGAGAGGCTAACATTATTTCGAGTCCTAAGATTGCGACACTCGATAACAAGGAAGCATCCATCGAGCAAGGCCTTAGAATTCCTTATACAAAGTTAACCACACAAGGAACGCCAACAGAAGATTTTATCGATGCTAATTTAAAATTGACCGTAACCCCCCATGTGACAAACGATGGCCATATCAAAATGATTATCAAAGTGAGAAAGGATAATCCGAACTACGACTTCCTTAGTCTCTATGGTACTCCAAGAATTGATAAAAAGGAGGCTATTACCGAGGTATTGGTAAAAGACAATGCCGTCGTTGTCATTGCCGGGATCTATACCATTAATAAAAACGATGGGGCAACAGGCGTTCCCCTGTTCAATAAAATACCGCTACTGGGATGGTTATTCAAAAAGGAGACGAAATCAGATGAGAGAAAAGATTTGTTGATATTTATCTCACCAAAGATCTCTAAAGATCAGATTTGATGAGATCGAGGTCCGAATTTCTAACAGTAGGGCAGGGCTTCAGCCCTGCATAACCACGCAAGCCTGAAGGCTTGCCCTACAACAATAAGGTCTTATGTTGAATTACTAAGTGCTTCGATTCGCAAATACGATTACGTATCCTCATGCTGCGAATTGAAATAATTGCTCACTCCATTCGGCCCGAGCTCATGGCCGAGGGCAGCACTAAGTCCTGAGTAAATAAATACGTTACCGAATTTATGCATCGATGGACTAAGGAGTCCATAATTGACAAGACATAGCGTCATTCCCGCCCCGTATCAAGTACGGGGTAAACTCCAGCGGGAATCCAGGCTTTGTCCCTGCGAATGCAGGGAACCAGAGAAATATAGAACTGGGTTCCTGTTTTCACAGGAAACCCTGGATTCCTGGTCAAGCCAGGAATGACAAAGCAAGGCGAGTGTCTATACAATTATGGGTAACCCATCAGTTACGGGTAAAAAATCCTTAAAAGGAGTGTAACTTAGGGCTTTAGCCCTGATTCTTCCCTCCGGGCCAGAGGCCCTCATAGACCGGCGGCAGCCCTAAAGGGCTGAGTTACAGGTTAAGTTAAACTTCAGCCGACCATAACTGAGGCCTTACAATTATGGACTGATTAGTAAAGCGCCGATTAATTTTTGAATGCGGTTTGTTTTATTTTGGGCAAGGTATTTCTTTATCCCATGAATGACTTCTATCCCTGTTCTTGGATTAATCAAATTGGCCGTCCCAATTTGAATCGCTGAAGCCCCCACCAGAATAAATTCAATCGCATCCTCGGCATTCATAATGCCTCCCATCCCAATAATAGGGATGTGAACAACCTGATTTACCTCCCAAACCATTCTTAATGCAATCGGTTTAATGGCTGGGCCTGAGAGGCCTCCAATCATATTTCCCAATTCTGGTTTTTTGGTATGGATATTAACGGCCATAGCCCTGAAGGTATTTACAAGAGAGACTGCATCTGCTCCCCCTTCCTCGACACTCTTAGCCATTAAGGCAATATCCGTAACATTGGGGGATAATTTTACAATCAAAGTTAATTTTGTCGATTTTCTTACGGCCTGGACAAGGCGGTAGGCCATTTGAGGATCCGTGCCGAAAACAATTCCACCCCTTTTGATATTGGGGCAGGAGATATTTATCTCAAGGCCTGAGATGCCAGGAACGCTGTCAAAACGCCTTGCCAATTCAATATATTCCTTTTGAGACTTCCCAAAGAAGTTGATGATAAGATGGGTTTTTAAATTTCTATAATAGGGTAATTTATTTTTGATAAACTCTTGAAAACCAGGGTTCTGAAGTCCAATGGAATTGATGATTCCCCCTTCTGTTTCAAAAATTCGAGGTGGCGGATTCCCCATCATGGGTCTTAATGAAATTCCTTTTGGGATGATAGCGCCCAGATCATTTAGGTTGAAGAAATCCTCAAATTCCTCACCAAAACCAAATGTCCCAGAGGAAACGATCACGGGGTTTTTAAGTATCATATTCCCAATTTTTACAGTGAGATCGTAATCTTGCATCGAACCGGTCTTTACCCCGTTAGAAATAATGCCCCGCTGCTCCCTCAGGGCCAGAGGCCCTCTGGGCCGGCGGCTGCACCGGATTTAGAATTTAGAATAATTCCGGTCGGGTTTAAGGCCCCGCCCGTCGAGAGCCTCTGGGTCGAACGACTGAAATCTCTAACGGGGTTCATTCCCAGACAATATCCTCTAAACGAAAAACAGGGCCGTCTTTACAGACTCGTTGATAGGGTGTCTTCGGATGGTTCGTTTTGACGACGCATCCCCAACAAGCTCCAAAGCCGCATCCCATTCTTGTCTCCAAAGAAGCCTGGCACATAAAATTTTGGAATTTTACGGTCCCCGCCAACGCCTTTAACATTGCCGAGGGACCACAAGCGTAGATATAGTATTTTTCATTTTTTTTAAATTTTTTTCTTTGGGATAAAAAAAGATTAACAACTGTTCCTTTAACACCCAGGCTTCCATCTTCTGTAGCGATAAAAATATTTGAATTGAATTTTTTAAAATCCTCCACGCATAAAATATCGTCTTGCGTCTTTCCACCGATGAAAACAAATAATTTTCTGCTCTCCAATGCTTTTCCTAAGGAACAAAGTGAAACGATACCCACTCCCCCTCCTATTAAAATACTATTGTCGGAAGAGGGGAGGGGAGGAAGGGTGAAACCATTCCCTAAGGGGCCGATGAGATTTACTTTTTGCCCTTTTTTCAAGGTCGTCATCTTTCGGGTCCCTTTTCCTACTTTTTTATACAGGATGAATAAATAACCTCTTTTTTTCTTTTCTGGATGGTTGACCGGGTAGCTTTTGTAAACACTAAAGGGACGTCTCAAAAGGGGAGAACGATCGTCAGAAACCTTGAGCATAACAAATTGGCCAGGTTTGATTTGATTGGCAATCGGGGGGCAGTAAATCCCTAAGATGAAGTAGAGGGATTTTATTCTCCCATTTGATACAACAATTCCGTCAGTCTGAAGGGGCATAAATTTTTTGAATTCTCACACTAACATTTGCCAAATCCCCAAAAAATCTCCCCTCCCTTAGTGGGAGGGGATTGAGGGGAGGGGGAATTAAATTCTTATTGTCCACCCCCACCCTATCCCTCCCCCATCGAAGGGGGAGGGAATTTGGGGTTAGGGAAATTTCAAATATGTTTTACTAAGACTTTTTCATCATGAGGAGAGCGTCAAACTTTCCTTGGTAGAATTTTTTCCTCACCCCTGAGGATTGGTAAGAAAACAATCGATAGAGATGGATCGCTGACTGATTTGAAGCATTGACTTCGAGGTAAAAGGTTCTGATTCCCCTACGATTGCTAAAATCAATATAAAATTGCATTAGTTTTTTGCCGATTCCCAATTGTCGATAATTAGGGCGCACACTAATATTGAGAAGCTCAGACTCTTCTTTAATATTCCGAAAACATATAAAACCGATCACGGGCTGTTTGGATCCGTCCTCTATCTTCAACACAAAACAATAGGCAAAACGATTTCGCATCTCCTCGACGAACATATTTTTCGACCAGGGGGTAAGGGAGGCGGAAGTCTCAATGGAGACAACCTCATCCAGGTCTTTAATATCCATTTTATAAATGATAGAATGTCTTTTTTCCATTTAAAATTCTACGAGGTTACAGGTAAAGGTTACGGCTACGAGGCCCGTTTGGTTTAGAGTCGGACGGTTACGTCAAGTTCTTAAAACGAATAACCTGACCGAATGACGATACGGGCATCGTTGCCCTTACCGTTGGACGAAAGCTATTTTTACATAATCTCATCGGGATTCCATCCGGTTTAATAATTCCCTCGCGGCTTTCTTAATCTCCTCGTCTTTTGATTGATCGAGGATGATCAGGTAGGATTTTTTGGCCTCCTCATATTTCCCCCCTTTCCTTTTTAGATTCCCAATCTCTAAATGAGTGAGGAAGAACCATGAGGAGGTCTCTTTTAAATATCGCATCGCTGTTTCAAAACTGTGAAGGGCTTTTTCATATTTCCCCTGCTGATAAAATATTTCCCCTAAGCCGAAGTAGGCTTCACCGAATAATTCGATAATATTCCCTTTTAGAACAATCGAATAATAATGGATAGCTTCCATAATATTATTTTTGTTAAAATCTATGTTTCCCAATTGTAATGCGGCATTGTAGAACAAAGGATGATTGGGAAAATCCTCCATCACTTTCTTAAAGGCATTTTCGGCTTTATCATATCCATCTCGAAATGAATAGAGACTGCCTATCTGAGTGAGAGCGAAAAGCCGCCATATATTATTCTTGTTTTGACGAACGATGAGGCTGTATGTATCCAAGGCCTGATCCATATTCCCTAATTTGGCGAGGCATTCCCCTTTAATAAATAAACCTTCCTCAAGATATTTGGAATTTGGAAATTCAAGGAGCAAAATATCTAAATCAGTAATGGATTCTCTAAATTTATTTTCAAAAAAATATCCTTTTCCTATTTTGGAAAGGGCTTTTTCTCTAAATTGTGTATTGAGGATGTTAAAATAATAGGGGAGGGATTCCGATATTTCCCCTCCGGCATAGAACATTTCAGCGTTTAACCATTGAATAAAGTTTTTCTCGTCTTCGAAATGGTTTAATTTTTGCAATCGCTGGAAAATTCGATTTGCCCCCTCCTGTTCGCCCAGATGGATGTAATTCCAATAAAGCGTAAGGAGGGAGGCCCCTCCCCAAATATTTCCTTGTGAAGGAATAAGAATTAAATTTAATTCTTTTATCGAAGAGAGGTAATCACCGTTCAGGAGGAAAATGTTCCCCAGCAAATAGTGGGTATATGGAAGAAGGGGTGAATCCTTAAATTGATTTTTAAAGTGTTGGAAAGTTTCTATGGAATTCTTGAACTTCCCCAACTGATATTCGCAAAAACCTACCCTCCAGAACGCCTCTGGAGAGAGGGGATCATTTTTAAATCGCTCATAAAATGTCTGGTAATGGCGTTTGGCTTCATTAATTCTGCCTAACTTTAATTGTGACTCGCCGAGCCAGAATAAAGCATATTTTAAATACTCTGGAGCAATCGATTTAGGGCTTTCCCATAAGGTCTGAAAATAATTAGCTGCCGTTTCATATTGTTTCTGACTGAAGGATAAGAAGCCTAACCAAAAAAAGGAGGAGCGGATTAACTCATCATTTTTCGAGTTTTGAGAAACTTTTTTAAAAGTGGACTCTGCGGCAGTCAATTGATTCGATCCGAGTTCAAGAAGTCCTAAAAGATAATAGGAATAATCAATCTGGTCATATTTTGGAAACCTCTTAATGATCGAGAGGAGGCGTTTGGCAGCCTCTTCTCGATTGCCCAACCTCATCTCCAACTCTGCCATTCTCATAAGGGCATCATCCATGTTTTCAAAACTTTTACCTTCATTGATAATTTTTGAAAACACTGTTTTGGCTTCTTTAAATTTCCCCCTCATCCATAACGTCCTTCCCAAAAGATAATAAATTTCAAAAACCTTGTCATGCTTTGGATAAATATTTATAAAATTCGAAAATTGTTTTTCTGCAATATCATAAAACCCATCCTTAAAAGCTCCGGCGCCAACCCGGATCAATTGGTCATCTTCACGAAAATTTTTAGAATAGCTTTCTTGAATAAAAAAGAAGGCCCAGATTGAACATGCTAAAATTAGACAAAAAGCTATTTTCTTTTTCATTTTAGATGGTTTTTTTAACTCTTTTAACCGAAAGCAATTCTTCAGGAGTATTCACATTAATAAACGACTCCCTGAGTGGATCTAAAGAAAAAAAATCATTTTCTTCAACGATCTTGATTTTCACCAAATGATAAAAATCAATAATCTTATATTTCCCTTGTTCAATAATATTTTTTATTGGATCTAAACAATTTTTGGAATAGATTGCATGCAAGGGCTGTAAACCATCTTTTGTACGAGGGACAATGACATCGTCATCTCGTATATTTTTAATCAAATATTGAACCAAAGATTTTTTTATAAAAGGCATATCGCAGGCGACACAAAAAGAATAATGAAAAGTGGAGAAGAATATTCCTGTATATAAACCTCCTAATGCGCCTTTATTAGGAATGAGATCAGCATAAATTCTTGAGTCGAAATGGGTAAATAATTCCTTTTGATTAGTAACGATAATGACTTCTTGAAACAATTCTTTAAATAAGGAGTAAATGGCGCTGATAATAGGGACCCCCTCCATTTCGATAAAAGCTTTGTTTTCTCCCATCCGAATGCTTTTACCACCGGAAAGAATAATCCCTGTAATTTTATTTTCAGGTTCCAATATAACGTCTGATAAGATATATTATGTTAACTTTTAATTTTCTCCCTTGAAGATCTTTTTCCAGCTCGGTTGCGAGTCGTTCCGACCTTCTCCTCCCCTATCTTTTTTCTTACTTGTTTCCTCAAATTCTTTTAATAATTCTTCCTGTCTTTTTGTCAAATTCTTAGGTGTTTTAACAATAACTTGAATAATTTGATCCCCTCGCCCATAACCTCTAATTTTCGGAAAACCTTCGCCCTTTATTCTTAAAATTTCCCCACTTTCTGTTCCCTTAGGTATATTTAAATATTTCTTTCCATTTAAAGTGGGCACTTCTATTTCTGTCCCCAGAGAAGCTTGAGGAAAGCTTATAGGTATTTGACAAATAATATCATCGCCCTCTCTTGAAAAAAAATCGTGGGGCTCCACATAAAGGAAAACAAAAAGATCACCAGGAGGGCCTCCTCTTTCTCCCTCTTCTCCTTCGCCGCGAATTCTTAATTTAGATCCAGTATCAACACCAGGGGGGATTTTGGCTTGGATTTTCTTTGTCTTCCTTACCCTCCCATGTCCACGGCACTCTTTACAGGGATGTGGAATGATATTTCCTTCTCCATGGCAATGGCCACAGGTCGTACTGATTGTAAAAAATCCTTGTGAGCGCGTAACCTGTCCCGTCCCTTTGCAACTCGGGCAATGGGTGGGATAAGTGCCGGGTTTAGCGCCAGTTCCATTACAGACCTCACACAAAACATTTTTGGGTATTTCAATCTCTATTTCTTTGCCAAAGGCAGCCTCATGGAATGAGATCTTCAGGTCATATCTCAAATCAGCGCCTGGGCGCGCCCTGGTCCTGCGTCTTTGTGTTGTCCCAAACCCGAAAAAGTCCTCAAAGATGTCTCCAAAGGTAGAGAAGATATCCTCAAATCCCCTAAAACCTGTAAACCCAGTTCCTTTCAAACCTTCTATCCCATAACGATCATAAATATCTCTTTTCTCCGGATCTCTAAGAACTTCATAGGCTTCTGAAGCAATCTTAAATTTTTCCTCCGCTTCTTTATTACCAGGATTTCTGTCAGGATGGCACTGCATCGCAATTTTTCGATAACTTTTTTTTATTTGATCCTCATTGGCATCCCTTGATACCCCGAGGATATTATAGTAATCCTTATCTTCCATAATATTAGTATGTCATGCTGAACTTGGTTCAGCATCTAAAAGACCCTGAAGCGAGTTCAGACAAAATGGTGTTGTCTTATTTATTATATTCGTCAAGAATCTTTCCCGTCCTGCCTTTTTCAACAATTTCATCCATTTTAGATCCTAAATCTACACCCATTTCTTTCATTCGTTTTTTGGCCCACAGTCCGACATTTCTTGAATCTTTATAGAAATTACCCCCTTTGGGTTTTGAGGTGTCAAAGTTTGCCAACCGAGATTCTTCTGTTTGGTGGACACAAAACGAAGAGACTAATTTGGTCAGGTTTCGGCTATGGCAGTATTTACATGTGACATTATGGACCCCTTTTGGGTTGAGAAATAATTCGCTGAATTCCCTATTGCATCGATTACATCGATACTCATAAATTGGCATTATTACTTCCCTTTCCCTTTTGCCTTCTTTTTAATCCCCCTCTTTTTAGATGATTTTTCACTCTCTTTTTTTGATTCCATTTCATCTAAATCAGTCGAAGTTTCTTCAGAATTAAATAATTTTTCACTTGCATCCGGCAATTTTGATAAGTAGATTTCGTAATCTTTTTGACTAATTATCCCATTCTTGATATTCCTTTCAATATTTCTTTTATCGAATTTTTTGTTCTCATCGATGTGCATACCATTCTCCTTTAAATTTATTAATTAAAATTAGCACAATTTCATAATGACTTCAAGAGGTTTTATAATCCCTTATAATTAATCGGAAATTTTACTTTCCCACAAAAAATGTACAAAATTGTTGACAAATTCCAAAAATGTCTATATTAATATCTTACAACAATTCTTCGGGGTGACAAGGGGTTAAAGGTGTGAAAAAGAAGAGGGTCGTTTTAAAGGTATTTCTTTTACCGACCATTCCACCTGATTCATTATTGATGATCTCCCCAAAAGTGACGTACTTCCCTTTTTCGTCATTCCCGTGGAAGCGGGAATCCAGGGGATTTATATAGGTTCCTGCTTTCGCAGGGCGGCGTTTGGACTCCTGCTGGAGTTTATCCCGATGCAAATCGGGGCAGGAGTGACAGCTTATCGGGCATAGTGTTGGGTTCATTTTAAGTTACGATTTTTTTGATCTTAGTTCGGGGGATGGGGATCTGATGGAAAACAATAGAAGAGTCGTTATCACTGGAATGGGAGTGGTTGCTCCTAATGGTATTGGTGTAGATGCTTTCTGGGATTCATTGGTTCATGGGCACTCCGGTGTTAGGAGAATTACTCGTTTCGACGTATCCTCCTACCCTTCTCAAATCGCAGCCGAAGTCCCTGATTTCGACCCTACTGATTATATGGACCCAAAGACGGCAAAGAGGTTAGGCCGATTTGCACATTTTGCCATAGCAGCTTCGGATATGGCCGTGGAAGACTCTGAAATAGATTTAAGTAAAGAAGACCCTTACAGGGTTGGGGTTTATATTGGTACAGCAATGGGTGGGTCGGAGGTAATCGAAACCCAACATGCCATTTTTATGGATAAAGGTTTGAAACGCATTAGCCCATTTACACCTTTTTCCTGCTCGACTCATTCGGCAAGTGGCATGATCAGTTGCCGCTTAAATTTGAGAGGGACCAATATAACAGTGGCATCAGGTTGTAATTCAGGGTTGGACGCTGCCTTTCTGGCATTCAATGCCATCCGTCTGGGAGACGCAGACATTATGATCATAGGGGCAGGTGAAGCCCCCATTACGCCTTACATCCATGCTGCATTCTGTGCCACTGGTTTTCTCTCTCGGGGAAATGGGGAGCCTAAGAAAGCTCTAAAACCTTATGATATCCATGCTGATGGTACGGTATTAGGGGAAGGTGGGGGGGTTCTCATTTTGGAACAGCTGCAACATGCCTTGAAAAGAAAGGCAAAAATTTATGGAGAAGTGTTATCTTATTCCTCTCTAAGTGAAGCCTTCGATTTTGTTGAGGTGGACGCTAATTGTGAAACAATGGCAAGAAACTTTGAGCAGGCGTTGAAGACCGCTAAACTCGACATTAAGGATATTGATTATATTAACGCACACGGCAATGGAATGTTATCCTACGATATAAATGAAACTAATGCAATCAAACGAGTATTCGGTGAAATCATATATAACATTCCTGTTACATCAATCAAACCAGTTACTGGTCAATCCTTCTCGGCAACGGGAATTTTTCAGATTATTACAACCCTTTTGGCCATGAAAGAAAGTGTCATCCCGCCAACAATGAATCTCAACGATCCTGCTCCCGAATGCGATCTTAATTTTGTCCCAAATTCTTTTATAAAAAGAAAGATCGAAACGGCTCTTATTAATGCGCACGGATTTGGGGGAAGACTTACAGCATTAATCATAGGAAAGTTTTCGGATTCAATGCCTCTTTTCTAAGATGGAAAGATTGAATATTCAATACCTCGTTTTGGCTTTTGTTTTCCTGTTGAATGTGGGATTGGGGCTATTAATTTATTTAAGAAAGTCTCCTCACAAGCGAGTGGGTGTCGCATTTTCTATATTCTCATGGGCTTCGGCAGGATGGATTTTGAGCGTTCTGATGTTTTTCTTAATGGAAGATGCAAGATGGAGATTATTCTGGGCAAGAATGAGTTTTGTCGGACCTAGTATTATTCCTGCCGCATTCTTTTATTTCTCCGTCGTTTTTCCAGGAGAAAGGCGGAATATCTCAACACGCAATGCATTATCCCTGAGTATCCTCTCATTAATTTTTGTAGTTCTATCGATCTCCGGATTTATCGTTCATTCTGTTCAGCCCGATCATCTAACGTTAAATTATGGAGCGGCCCACAGATTTTTTTCTATATATTTTATCCTTTTAATGTGTGGAGGAATATTTTTTCTCATTCGTTCATTTAAAAAATCAATCGGATTAGAGCGGATTCAAATAAAGTATTGCTTTTTGGGAATATTTTTGACTTTTATCCCTTCGATTACATTAAACTTGATTTTACCT
>Ga0210016_1004785_pt1 | contig 11460 bp, 10 predicted proteins | sample CryGeyCG2014_300_FD_185454 | JGI IMG/M metagenome (GOLD analysis project Ga0210016, IMG submission 185454) | Groundwater microbial communities from aquifer - Crystal Geyser CG02_land_8/20/14_3.00 (SPAdes) (version 2) | ecosystem: Environmental > Aquatic > Deep subsurface > Groundwater | place... | reverse complement strand
AATCAAAGCCACACTACCTCTATATAGCATATATGCTATATGTCTGTCAATAGATATAGTGTGGATAATTAAAACCTATTTCTATTGTAACAAATAATTAAGGAAATAAAAATTGCCCAGCGATGGGCGGTTTTGACGCGGCTCGGTCTCTCGAACCGCGCTCAAGGGGGCTGCGGGGATGGGACATAGTTCGAACTTGGTTCTGGGAGAGATTTCCAGTTATAGAATCAATTAGATAATTAGTTATCGGTTAATGTACTGGTTATACCCCCCTACTACTCACTATTTTTCAACCAAGAAATGCCTTTTTATGGAGTTCTTTATAAAGCAGTGATTGGTCGGGATTGTAAAATATATAATTTATTCTTTTCTAAAGCCCACTCAACATCTTGAGGATCTTTATAATGATTTTCTATTTTAAGGCAGAGTTTCGCTAATTCTTTAATTTGTGCTTCTAAAAGCTTTTGCTGATTTCTTTTAGGCCTAGGGACAGCTATAGGTTTATTTCCTTTCTTAACTAAGACAATCATTTTCTTTTGAGTGTTTACATTAACATCTAAGATATTAAGGCTATCTTTTTCTATCACATATGTATCAGGAGTAATTTGACCAGAAACTAATATTTCTCCCAACCCCCAGGCAGCCTCAATTACCATTTGATTTTTATCTTTTATCACTGGATGAACAGTAAAACAAACCCCGGAAACCTCAGATTGAACCATCTTTTGAACAATGGCTCCAACTAAAATTTGTTTTTGGAATGAATTTCTTTTTATACGATAAAAGAGAGCTCTTGGTGAATATAAAGAAGCCCAACATCTCTTTATATTTTCGATTAAATTCCCTTTTATCGTATTCAAATATGTTTCTAATTGACCTGCCCAGGAATCTATTTTCGAATCTTCAGCCGTAGCCGAACTTCTTACTGCTACATATTTTGTTTTAAGTTTGTCAAAGGCATTTAAAACTTCCTTCTTTAAATCATTGGGAAATTCTTGTTTTAGGATTAAATCTCTTAAGATCTCTGAATTTTCTTCTACTGATTCCGCATCTTCAATATTTATTCTATTCCACATCGCTTTTATCTCCACGTTTATATCAGTTTTTTCCAAAAATCTCTCGAAAGCTGAAGCCAAAATAACAAAACCTGGTGGTACCGAAACTCCAATTTTCATCATTTCTCCCAAATTAGCCCCTTTTCCGCCTGCAATTAATATGTCTTTTTTACTTATTTCCCTAAAATCTTTAATAAATTTCATTTTGCTTTTTGTAAAATTTTAACAATCCCTTTTTCTGCGTCTACCTCAACTAAATCGCCATCTTTTAAAACTTTTGTTGCGTTTCCAGTTCCAATTATGCAAGGGATTTTAAATTCTCGGGCGACGATAGCGGCATGGCATAGTACTCCTCCCTCGTTTGTCACAATCGCTCGTGCTTTTAGAATGGCAGGCACAAATTCGGGAGAGGTCATAGTGGTCACCAATATTTCATCATCTCGAAACTCTGATATCTGTTCTTTTTTAGTTAAAACGCGGACAACTCCTTGTACCTCTCCCCTATACGCTGGTGTACCTTGTACTTGATCAACGGTATCATCCCGTTGCTCTCCTAATTCTCTTTTTATGATCTGTTGACCTTCTTCGCCTGCATAAAGTTGAACCATACCATTCTCGCTTAACAAAACATAGCTTTTTATTCGCGACTCCAAAGAGTGCGTATCGGGTATTAATTCTCCTGAAAGTAGCCCCAGGATTTCTTTTGGAGAAAGTGCTGTAATTTCTCTTAGGCTGCGATTGTAGCGGTCTGCTATTTTTCTGAACAAATTTTGAATATAAAAATTTGCTTTTGACTGCATTTCAATCCTGTAAGTACGCAACCACACGTACTGTCGCAACAATTCAATTTGACCGAGTAGATCCCCGGAGACACCGAGTTCTTTGATAATATGTTTGTAAATTTCCTCATCATGCGCAAGCTGTCTTTTGGTTTTTTCTAAGCGTGAGTTTAACAAGGAGAGACCTAACTTCATTAAGTCCATTAGCCTTTCCTCAAAGTAAGAATATTGAAGCGGTTCCTCATCAATATTGTAACAACCAAGCCACAGGTATTTTTCAGCGTGCCTATTTAATAAGTCGGCATGATCAGTTGTCTGATTTTGTAATGCTTTTACAGCCAATTTTGCCAAGTCTATTTGTTCTTGACTGGATTCAGGTAATTTAGGAGGGGTCATCAACTTTGATAGGTAATCTTGAGTTTTTTCTTTTCCAACTTTTTGTGCTAAAAATTCAACAACGTTTTTTGTTATCGTTTGTTCAATTGCCACCGGAATTTGCACAAATTTAACAAACTCTTTATATACGTTATAATATTTTTCAAAATTTTTCTTTACTTGAGCTATTGTTAATTGCTTGTTTCTAGCAATACCTCCAGATGATTTACTAACTTCTACTAACTTTTGACATTGGCTCAAGCAATCATCAACATGTTGCTTTGGGAAATTTTGATTTTCCTTAATTCGCAAGATAACTGCCTGGCTTATATTCTTTAGATCGCTAAACAGAAAATAAACATTACTAAGCTCATTTTTCGTTGCAACTAACAAGTTCACGGTTGCTCCTAAATATTTATTCATTTCTTCAAGAGATCCTTCCGCCATCACAAAAGCGCGAAATACAGATACTCGTCTACTGACTATTAATTTCCATTTTGGATTAGTCATAATGATTCGATTTGATTTAACTTAGTCGGGGTGTGGGGAATTGAACCCCAACTTTTACTTTAACCATCTTTTAGTTTCTTTAAAATCTTTAATAAACTTCATTTACTTTAAATATTGGTTAAACCAACCTATTGTTTCTCTGACAGCTTCTATTTCAGAACCAGCGTAATCGTGGTCCGTATTAAATATCCAGATTCTTTTGGGCTCTTTTACATTATTCATGACAATACAGGCATTGTCAGCAGTAACTTTTTGATCTAGGGCAGTTCCAAAAACAAGCATTGTATCTAAATTTTTCAGATTATTTTTCACTCTTTCATCCAAACCCTTTAAACTTTCAAACCACGCTGGTTTAAATTCAAAAGGCCCCTTATACTTTCCTGTCCCTGGCAACTTTTTACCTATTTTTTCTAATTCAAGCTCTTTCTTTTTCAGCATCTCTATTTTTGTTTTCATTGTTTCTTCAAATTTTACAGAAGGTGAAGCGGCCACTCTCGCTTTTATCCTCTTGTTTGACGATAATAAACAAACTAAAGTTCCACCCAATGATCTTCCCCAAAGTCCTAATCTATTACTATCTACCCTTTCATCTTGTGAAATAAACTCTATCGCATCTTTGGCATTTTTTTCTAAAACATCTAATGTTTTATCCTGCATTTCACCAGGGCTTTCCCCTGAGCCATAGAAATCAAACCTAAAAGCTATAAAGCCATTTTTAGTTAAGGCCTCGGAGGTTTCATTGATTAAAGGACAATCTCTTCGTGCATTAGATAAGCCATGAAATAGAATAACTGCCGGCAATTTCCCTTGGAATTCATCCGGTAACTCTATTTCACCAACCAATTCATAGCCCGCTGATTCAAATTTTACTTTTTCGATTTTCATGATTTTATTCCTCAATTTTTTCTACAATTCCTTTTGTAGCGTCAACTCTTACTAAATTTCCGTCTTTTAATACTTTTGTTGCATTTCCAGTTCTAATTATGCAGGGGATTTTTAATTCTTTGGAAACAATCGCTGCATGCGATGTAATTCCCCCCCTCATCTGTAATAATAGCAATTACTTTAGACATGTCTATAGTCATATCTGGAGTAGTCATACTCGTAACTAAAATGTCTCCTTTTTCTAGCCGGTCTATTTCTTTTATACTCTTTATTATTTTCACACGCCCTTCTACTGTGCCCGGAAATGCCGCATCGCCTTCCAGAATAGTAATCTTTAGTGCTTCTTCTCCTATCTCTTTTTTAATTATGCTTTCTATTTCTTTCTTTTTTGAAATTAATCTAGTATCCCCATTTTTGCTGATTATTAAAAATTGTTTTTGTCTTTCTTTTACCTCGTCCAAATTGGGTGATCTTTTGTTTTTAAGAAAGTCTACTAATTCTTCTGGCGTTGTATAGACAACGTCATCATAATTCCAGTTCATTCTTTTTGCCACCTTTATAAAGAAAGGCCTCGCATAATAATACGCCCTTCTCATCATATCTGCTCTTTCTGTCCTGAAGAATAAATACTCCTGTAATAAATCAATTGGTTTTATTAGTTTTTTGTTATTTTTAAAATCTTCTTTGACTTTATTGAGGCTATCCGTTTTCCCATTTAATTCATTCTTTAGCTTTTTTAGCTCTTGTTTTGGATTTTTAATTTCTTTCAATGCATTCAGAAAATGTTGTGTATCCCATAATTTTAGGTCAAGACCATAAAAAGGAAGCCAACAGTACTTTTTAACGTGTTTTTCTATTAGCTTGTTAATTCCCTTGCTTATTTTCCCCCCATTCTCCTCTATTTTCGAAGCTATTTCAAATAACCCTATTTGCTCTTTTTCAGCTTCAATCAACTTTATTTTTGTAGTTATCACTTTAAAATATTCATTAAATAAATTCCCTTTTTTCTTTTTATTAAGCTCTTTTTCTAACTCTAACTTCACTGCCTTCTCCAAGTATTCTTCTAGAGGATGTGCTATCCACATATGAGCATAGAATCCTTCAAATTTTTTGAGATATTCTAAATAAGCTTTCGCTAATTCTTTATTTGATTTTCCCTTAGCATTTTTAGAGCATGCCTTCGATGATTTAATAAGAACCTTACTGTCTTTTATGCAAGTCTCTATTTGTTTCTCTATATAACCTTCTTTTTCAGCATTTTTCATTATATTGTTAATGAATTCTGGGAATTCTTTAGAATCAAAATAAAAATTGTGTTTTCCATTTTCAGGTGCATATAAATGATTTTTGAATCCAGTGCCGAGTTTCTCAAAAAAGGTAGTGGCAGGTGAAAGAAGAATGGTTATTATCTGGGGAGTTATAGCCCTACTAAGAATCTTGATCCATTTTATTTTCTTCATTTTTCTTTTATTTTTCATATTGTATTTAATATAGTTATTTTTAAAATAATTTTTTGTTTTGTCTTTTTCATATTTAGTATAGCCATCTTTTTATTTCTTTTTCAAATTGAGAAAAAATCTCTTTTTTAAAACACCTTAGAGTAGCGGGAAGAAGTATTCTTCTTATACCTATAATTGGATGGAATTCTAAAATTTTTTTAATTTTTAAAAAATTTCTTTTTTTCACGAATTCTGGAAAATCTTTAATTGTTTTTGAAAGTTTGTCCCAAAGGGCTAATCCGACTTTGAAATTTCTTTCCATTTTAGTTTGAGGATCTATACATATTTCAATTTCTTCTTTTTGAACTTTTTCAAAGATTTTAATTGACTTTAAGGCTTCCTTTAATTGAGCGAAGTCTTTTCTTGATAAAGTTTTTTTAAATTCTTTTGTATTTTTTTTATCGGAAGCTAAAAGCTTTAAGAATTTTTCTGGTGGCTTTGATTTTGAAACTTTTTCTTTAGTTGCTTTTGTATATAAATCTTTAAGTTTCTTCCACCAGTAACCTGTTGGAGTTTGAGGATAATTTTCGTACACTAAATATCTATCAAAATGCCAATAGTGATGATCTATCGAGGCCTGAAATAGATAGAGTAAAGTAAGCAAACCCATTAACTTTTCTTCTTTTTCTAGCTTGTCTGTTCGTTTTTGTACTTCATAAAGGAAATCTAAAAATTTATTATGAAGTTTAACATTTTTCAAAAAATCTTCTCGGAACTTCTCAGGGCTTTTGGTGTATAATTTTTTTTCTCGTTTAGTTAAAGGAGGTACAAATTTATCACCGGCTTCTACAAAAGCTTTTCCATCAGCTGATTTAAAAAATTTCCTCCGTTTTCTTATTGGATAAGTAACTTTCAAGCCAGATTTTTTCCATTTATTAACCGCTCTTTGAGAAATCCCAATTCTCTCTAAAATCGTTTTATTTTGTAGCATATATTTTCCCCTCTATAGCGTTAACAATTATTTTTTGATTGTTTTTTAAAAGTCTCGTCGCCTTTTCAGTATTTACAATACAGGGAATTTTTAATTCTCGAGAAACAATTGCTGCGTGGCATAAAAGTCCACCAATATCTGTAACAATTGCTTTTGCTTTTTTAATGGCTGGCATATAAAGAGGATTTGTCATCTCTGTGACCAAAATGTTCCCGTTTTTCATTTTAGAACACATCGAGGGATCTAAAATAATCCTTACTTTGCCTTCTGCAATTCCTGCACTCACTGGAGTTCCCTTCAAAATAATCTTCTGTTTTGGCATATTACTTTATTTTATCAAAAAATCGCCGCTTTGGCGATTTTTTGACGCTTCTTTTTTTGTTCGCAAAGTTCGATTTCCTATCGGGGTACGGCGATTTCATTCTCGAACTGGCACCAAAATATGAGGCGGATCGGTCTCTCGAACCGCGCTCAAGGGGGCTGCGGGGCTTGAAGGATGTTTTTGTATAATTTAATCTGGACACTTGGAGCTAGAAGTACATGGCTTGTTGGTCTCTTTGGCAAATCCAGAAGAATCAACGCAATAATACCCTCTATCTCCATACCTCAACGATGCGGAAACACAATAAGTAGAAGTGTTTGAATAGCAAGCGATATTTCCTTCGGGCAACATCATGGTTAAAAGATCGTTTTTCAGCGTTTCTAATTGTTTTCCATAATTAATATGCTTAGTGTTTAAACCGCCATTTCCGTCACATAGATTAGTGTAACCTGTGGTAGGGTCATCATATAATATTAATTCGGCCGAACTTCTTATTTGCTGCACATCTGCCACTATTCCTGCATCTCTAGCTCTATTTCTTACAGAATATTTTTCCATTCTTTTCATGACACCAAAAAAAATAAGACCACATAAAACTAGAGAAAGCACGATAATTAAAGGTATTGCTACCTTCCTATGAAATTTCGAAACCTCTTTGCCTGCACTTAAGAGTTCGAAAGATTTTAAAAAGAAATAAGGGACGATAAGAATAACAAGAAAAGCACCAATAACCATGAGATCAAGAAACAAGAAAATTAACAAAAATAAATACGACTTTATGTTCATCAGGAAACTTGTACTAACTTTTCTAGTCCAGTTATCTTCTCGATAGTAGAAATGCAATATTATTGTTTCAATAATAATAGATCCAAGAAAGAAAATTGGTATTGAAATAATATACTCATACGGCAGAATATCTTCGATTATGGAACTTTTAATTGAAAGTGCGATTAGGAAACCTAATAGAGTAGTAACTAAATTTACTATTAAACCTGTGAATAGTGCTTTTTGAGGTGATCCCTTTAATCTCTCTTTAATAGTAAGAGTTTCTATAATCCAAACACCCATAAAGATGATAATAATCAAAAGCGGCGGGTTATGAGATAGGAAACCAACCGACATATCAGCTCTTGAAACTTGAGGGATGAAAAAAAGAAAAAGCCCCAGCAGTAAAATTGATAATGATAAATAGAGAGATTTCAAATTACTCATAGTTCTAATTTTATTATAACTCAAATATTCCGTACAACAAAACCCCGAGAGAAAAACTCTCGGGCGGAAATAAAAAAGCTCCAACGATGGAGTTTAATTTATATATAAAAACAAAGTTGACCCTATTTTTCCTATTTTAGTTTTCCAAAGGTAAAGAAAGCTAAATCGGTATGAAAAAATCCGTGAGGTGGAAAAGGTTCGTTAAAAATAGACAATTCTCCTTTAGAATAATAATCATCACTTTCTTTAAGAGAATAACTTTCTTCAATTGCATAATAGTTGAAATCACCCTCTGCTTTTAGAGCTACCTGGGAAGCTTTTATCACTATATAGTAAGTTTTACCTGGTACAACTTCGATGTCTTGAAAGTCAAAATCAGTTAGTTGATTAATATCCGTTAAAAACAAACTGTCAGAAAGCGTTACTGAAGTTAAATCAGGACCTGATAAATTTTCTCTAATAGAAAGAGTTAATGGACCGGGATTTCCCTTTTTAACAATAGTTAAGGCTACTTTAGTTAAAATGGGGAGGTTGGGCGTGAATGATTGAGCTACATAAGTATCTACATTTTCTTTTATTGCACCAACACCAGTCCCGTAGGAACCATAAACCGTGGTGTTTTGTGGATTATATTGATCTAAATCACGCCAGTAACCATTTAGAAATACAATGTTAAGTTCGCCTGGGAAGTTATCTTGAAGTAACGTTTTGTTTTCTCCGGGAAAGGCAATGTCGTAAAGTTGATTCATGTTATATATTTCTTCTGCTGATACCCAATCATCATTATTTCCTCTAAAATCTCCAATGCCGGAAAGAGTTTGCCAAATTAGTGATGGAACACTGGTTGGCCATATTATAACTCTATTTTCTTTCTCTAAATATGGTATCGCACTATATCCAAAGCATGATTCAATTATTATTAAAATGCCTTTATATTTTAAATTATTAAGTTTTTCACCTAATTCAGAATATTTTAAAAGTTTATTATCTTCTAACAGCATAACGCCTTCTCCTCCATGGGCGTTAAGTATAAGTAATATTATATCATTTGAACTTGAATTATTCTCAAGCCAATCTAGAGCACTCATAAAATTCTCATAGGTAGCATCTTTTCCAGCAAGGGTTTTAATATAATCTTCTTGCCAACCATTTTTTAAGAGAATATTTTTAAAATTTGTATTTCTGTTTAGAGGAAGAGTAATATTTTCTCCAATAGTAGTCCCAAGAATAATAGCCCAATATCTAGCTTCAGAGCGGGGAAAAGAAACAGCTACACAATTACCCATTCTGCAACTTTTTTCTATACACGAAGTCGTTGAAGCCCATTTGAAACACCCGTTCTCACCACTTATACAAACTTGATAACTATTATCATCCAAACAAGCTTTTGATCCAAGTTGAGAACACTCATTTCTACAGCAAGATCCATCATTTTGGCATAGCTGATTGACAGGACAACCACAAGTATTGCAATTATCTATTAAATTCCCACCTTCACAATATTTTGGTTTATTGGTTGAGCATTGACTATACAAAGTTCCGTCAGTGCATTTTTGTTGAACACAGATTCCATTTTGGCAAATAGTATTTGCAGGACAGTTAGTTATTGAGCTCCATTCTAGACAATCATCGGTATCATAATTTCCGCAAGTTTGATAACCATTATTAGAACATTTTTTTAATCCAGTTGGGGAGCATTCGTCTTGACAGGTAACCTCTGGTTTAATAAATTCGGCTTCTTTTTCTTCTCTCTCAACTCTTATTTCCTCTATTTTTTGGAGTAGCTCATCTTTCTTTGCTCCTGTTACTGCCTGGACAGCTACCTCAGAACCTTTTCTTGAAACCTCAATTGCTTTTTCGACTGCGATTTTGGCTTGCTCAGGAACTTTCTCAAATACTTCCACTAATATTTCCTGATGCTTTAAAGTCTTTTCAGTAATCAGGATTGCTAATTCTTCCACATCTCTCCCTTTTTCTTTAGCTTCGTGGGTTTTCTGATTGGCTAAACCCAGAAATTCCTGATATTTCTGATTGGCTTTCTCTATAGCTTCTGGCTTATTCTTTTCAGCCATTGCTTTCGCCTCAGCTAATTTCTCTTCGGCAAATTGAATAGCTTTCTCTGCCTTTTTCTCTGGAGCGAATGTAAAGAAAAGGCTTACTTTCTCCCATAAGGTATCAAAAAAATAAAAATGGCTATCTGGAGTTAGTCCGGGATTGGGTAAACTAAAATCTGCTTGTCCAAGGATAAAAACGGGGAATATAATGGAAATTAAAATTGTACTTATTAAAATTTTTTTTGATTTGGGTGTCTCAGGCATAACTCTTTCTTTAGTATACCACGAATCGCCCGCAAAACAAAACCTTGAGAAAAACTCTCGGGCGAAAATAACCCCGAAAGAGAACAAGTTCCCTACGGGGCAAGGAATTGCCCAGCGATAGGCGAGTTATAATAAGTGGTTCCTCATAATGGACAATAATGTCATTTGTATACTTCTTGACGATGACCAATACGAATTATAAGAATATTCAATTCTTTTTTATAAATTTTATAAATAATACGATAATATCCAACACGTAGAGAATAACAGTCCTGAAATTTTCCTTTAAGTTTTTTTCCTAGATATGGGTTTTTTCTTAAATCAAATAAAGCCGCGAAAATGTGCGGCTTATATCTTTTATTGACTTTGATTAGATCTTTCTCTGCGTTTCTTGATAGAATAACTTTATACATATTTATTTTTTTGATTTTTTAGCCAAAGCAAAACCTTCTCTTAATAATACCTCTTCAAGGGTTAAGTAATGACCTCTTTTATATTCTCTCTCAGCTTTTTCTATGTCCTTTGCTAATTTAGGAAAGATTCGTACCACTTCCAAGGTTTCTTGCCAAGACTCAAATTCATCAGCAGACATCACAACAACCTTTGGTCTGCCTTTCTCAGTTAAAGTATAATGGGTTTCTGGTTTCTGTACTTTTTCAGCTATTTTAAAGATTTTTTCTCTTGCCTCAGAAATTGGTAAAGTTGTTTTTATGTCCATAATTATTTTTTGTTTAATTTATTATTAACTATATCCTAAGTACATTATAATGTACATCATAAACCCCTGTCAAGAGCGCTATTAACCCCGAGAGAAAAACCCTCGGACGGCCTCCTCAAAGCAAAAACTGCCTAATTATAGACAGTTCCTGCGTTTTTCCAACCCACAAATATTTATGGGCTCGAAAAAAGAAAAAGGGGAAGGTGGTTTTATTTTTGAAAAATCTACATTAGGCCCCACACTTCTTTGGCCTTTTCCTCACCATAATCCCGACGGATTACGGCGAGCCACCGACAAGCTTTCGCACAGGCGAGGCATTGTGTTTCCTTGTAGGCGAGTTCGAATGTTTTAGCTGGCGACAATGATTCTGTTATCACTGTCTTCAAAAATTCGTCGCCTACGACAACTGAGATAGATGCATCGCCGTGTCGATGGCAGGTTGCCCTGATCCTGAGCTCTTCAAAAGGTCTTGATCTTGGCATGATTTCACCTCCAGACAAGAAACCATTTTTGATTTCCTCTCGGGAGATGAAATCCCTTCCCCCCTCTCGGTATCTTTCTTATTTCTCTCATTTTTTCATTCTACCTCTTTGAAGGCCTTGTTTAAAGTTTTTTTTAAAAATAGAATTATTATTCCAGAAAAAATGGCAATTCCTATGGCGACAAAAAACGGAGATAAATTTTCTTTCGGAATTCCTTCGCCAACTGCTGCTAATTCTTTTTCCCCAGCAAATTCCGAAGATTTTTCTTTTTCAACTTCTAAATTTTGGGTCGGAATAATGTTTTGAGAACCGGGAGTTAGAGAGCTACTCCAAACCCAATCCGATTCAGCCTGCCCCGTTAGATCTTCTTTAGA
>Ga0210016_1004779_pt1 | contig 11465 bp, 8 predicted proteins | sample CryGeyCG2014_300_FD_185454 | JGI IMG/M metagenome (GOLD analysis project Ga0210016, IMG submission 185454) | Groundwater microbial communities from aquifer - Crystal Geyser CG02_land_8/20/14_3.00 (SPAdes) (version 2) | ecosystem: Environmental > Aquatic > Deep subsurface > Groundwater | place... | reverse complement strand
ATTTTCTCTAATTATTATAACCTTTTAGGCGATAAGTCAACCGTAATGATCCTATGCATAGGGTTTCGTGCCAATAACGGTCCAACTGTATCCGTGGCGATGATGGGTCCGAACATTTTTAAACTTTCCGTCAATAAGCAATTTCTCAGCTTCTTGCCTCGTATAATACTTTGCGTATGAGGGATTAAGTTGGGCATATATAAAATGATAAGCCGTTTTTCTGGAAACGTCTTTTCAAAAACTCACAGCACGTATCCTCCCAGGAGTATAGGAGCCATTCTATCCCAAAATCTTTTATCGTCAGACTTCCCCTATCCATACAGACCGGTCATTATTCGATGTTAAAGGTACGTATCGGTATTAATTTACAACTCTGTTTTAACCTCAATTCATCCACGTTTATAACGATAATCTTTCAATTCATAAATTAACAGTTGAATTCCTTATCTCCAAAAATGAAGCTGAGAAATCGGGTTACCCAGAGATGGTCAACTCGCAGACCGATTGTCCCTTTCACGAATTTATTGAAAAATTTGCATTATTATTATATCCTTCCAGAAGAGAAGTCAACCCTTCGACTCCCCAGCATAAATGCTGGGGCTTACCTTCGACCCGAGCTCAGGCCGAGGGGCTCAGAGTTGACCCTGCACTTCGATAGACTCAGTGTCCTGAGCTTGCCGAAGGAAGCGGCGCTTCTTCACCCCGCCTTTAAAGGCGGGGTTTGGCGCCGCCGAAGGGGTCAAGAATTTAGTGAGAGATTTCTAAGAAACCCCAGAAATCTCTGATTACACCGATTAGGAACCGATTACACAGATTCGGGATGTATTGAATGAAATCAAATGTTTTTGAAAAAGTGGTGAAAATTTCCATTGCGGTGATGATGATTTGTATTACCGCTCTTACCGTATTTGGTGTGGCCATTTATTTCTATTTCACTCATGATCTTCCAAGTATTGAAACTTTAAAAAATTACAGGCCCTCTACCATTACAAAAATATTTTCTGAAGATGGGGAAGTCATCGGTGAGTTTTTTTATGAAAAAAGAGAAGTGGTTTCCCTGGATAGGGTCCCCAACTATTTAATTCAAGCCTTTGTCGCAGGAGAGGATGCAAGATTTTTTCAACACAAGGGGTTAGACTATCTGGCCATCCTGAGGGCTCTTTTCAGAAATATTTTCTCTGGAGAGATTGTTCAAGGAGGGAGCACCATTACCCAACAGGTGGTGAAATCCCTTTTACTTTCCCCTGAAAAAAGCTTCACGAGGAAGATCCGAGAGGCCATCTTAGCCTATAAGATCGAAAAATATCTCACCAAAGATGAAATTCTTTTTTTATATTTAAACCAAATCTATTTGGGCCACGGGGCATATGGGGTTGCGGCTGCGGCAGAGAGTTATTTTGGGAAGACGGTTGAGGAATTAAATGTAGCAGAGTCCGCTGTACTGGCTGGACTTCCTCAAGCCCCCAGTAAGCACTCTCCTTATCATCATCCCCAACAGGCAAAAAAGAGACAGGTCTATATTCTCAATCGAATGACTGAAGAAGGTTTTATTTCTCCGAGTGAGGGGATCAAAGCCGCTCAAAACCCTTACGTCCTTCGAAGAGAGGTAGGGGCAATTCATGAATTGCCCCTACAATCAAAGGCGTTTCATTTCGTCGAATACATCAGACGCTATATCGAAGAAAAATATGGGAAAGACGCTCTCTATAAAAATGGGCTGCAGGTTTTTACTACTATCGATCTCCATTTCCAGAGAACAGCTCAAGAGGCGATGGAGGCTGGATTAAAGGAGATAGAAAAAAGGGAGAAGTATCCATCTGCTGACATGCCTTTGCTCCCAGAAAGTGCACTGGTCTGTTTCGATTTAGAGACTGGATATGTCAAGGCAATGGTAGGAGGAAGGGATTTTAAAAAAAGTCAGTTCAATCGAGCGACCCAAGCTCGTAGACAAACTGGATCAGCCTTTAAGCCCATCGTTTACGCCTCTGCCCTCGATAAAGGTTTCACCCCCGCGTCCATCATCGTGGATTCTCCGATCGTTTTTGAATGGGGAGACAAAAAATGGAAACCGAAAAACTTTGAGGGGAAATTTTCTGGACCAACCACCTTAAGAAATGCTCTTACACACTCCGTCAATATTGTGACAGTGAAGATTGCACAAGAGGTGGGCATTGAATACATCAGGGATTACGCCCAGAAATTGGGAATATCCTCCCCTCTTCATCATGATCTTTCAATGGCGCTTGGGTCTTCAAGCATATCCCTTTATGAATTAACGAAAGCCTATGCTGTATTTGCAAATGAAGGGGATGTCTTCAAGCCTATTTTTATCAAAAAGATCCTGGATAGGAATGGGAATCTTTTAGAAGAAAATCTCCCTCTCTTCTATGCAAAACAATCTTTTGAGGAAGGACAAGTCCTCACACCTCAGACGGCCTTCTTAATGACCTACCTTTTACAAGGAGTCGTCCAACATGGGACAGGTTGGAGAGCCAGATCGCTGGGTAGACCTGTCGCTGCCAAAACAGGGACAACCGACCAATTTATGGATGCCTGGTTCATTGGCTATACCCCCGAATTAATCACTGGGGTATGGGTGGGTTTTGACGAAGAGAGATCTCTTGGAGAAAATGAAACGGGGTCTCGGGCAGCCTCTCCCATTTGGGTCGTCTTTATGTCAAAAATATTGAAGGATAAGCCTATAAAATATTTTTCCGTTCCGGAAGGGATGGAGTTCATGAAAATCGACCCCAAGACAGGTCAGGTCAGTATAGGAAAGGAAGGCCTCCTTGAATGTTTCAGGGAGGGGACAGGCCCTATACAAAAATCTCCTTCGTCATTAAAGACTTCAACAGATTTCTTCAAATTCGATTTTAATCTTTCAACAAAAAGCAAGTAAGAACTGAATTGGAATGCTGGAATATTGGAATAGTGGAATAATGTGAAAAGAGAGAAGATGGAAGAATGGAATGATGGAATAATGGAATGGTGGGAAAAGAAATTGCTAAGGAATAATCGAGAAAATAAATAATGGAGCTATTAGGCGCCCGATTTTGGGGTTAGTTGGGTTTTACCCAATATTCCAGTATTCCAATCTTCCAGTTGTTTTTGGGGTTACCCATCCTTCCATCGCTCCATCATTCCATTATTCCGATTCTTCGTGTTGGTGCCGAAGGGGGGACTCGAACCCCCACAGGGACTACTCCCCACTAGACCCTGAATCTAGCGCGTCTACCAATTCCGCCACTTCGGCCTTTCTGGTAAACAGCAAAGCGCATGGAGCATAGCGCATAGCACAAAAAATACAGTAGTAAATTGAAAGATTGGCGATTGAATTTTAACAACCATTATTTTAGTATAAAGTCAAGTTCAAGATCAACCCCAATTTCAATTTTATATTTTTCACCATGAAAATCATCAAAGGAATTGAAAATTTAAAAAGTTCTTTCAGTCACCCTGTTGTGACGCTAGGAAACTTCGATGGCGTCCATTTAGGGCACCAAAAGATATTCAAAAGAGTGAAGGAAGAAGCATTGAAAATCCATGGGGAGGGAGTCGTCATCACCTTCGAACCCCATCCCCTCAAAGTGCTCGCCCCTGAAAAGTTCTTACCCCTGCTCACGCCCTTTAGAAAAAAGATGATGCTAATTGAGAAATCAGGAATCGAGACCGTACTCTGTATTGAATTTTCATTGGCTTTTTCAGAGATCTCCCCCTTAGAATTTATCCAAAACATATTGGTGGAAAAGGTAAAGGTCAAGAAAATCATTATCGGGTATAATTATCATTTTGGTAAGGGTCAAAGAGGGGATGCCCAAACCCTTAAGGATGCAGGGAAGGTTTTTGATTTCGAAGTGGAGGTTATGGAACCGCTAAAAGTCGACCAAACGACAGTCAGCAGCTCAAAGATAAGAGATCTCATTCAAAGAGGAGAGGTTGAAGAGGCTTCAAAATTATTGGGAAGGGATTATCCCATTATTGGAAAAGTTATAGAAGGGGCAAAGAGAGGACAAACTTTAGGTTTCCCTACAGCAAATTTGGAAATCCTGGATGAACTTTATCCGAAAGTTGGGGTCTATGCTGTGGAGGTGGAATGGCATCAGCAGCGTTTCAATGGCCTTGCCAATGTCGGATTTAATCCCACTTTCTTGCCTGAACAGACTGGAAAGGGGAAGCCAATTTCCTTGGAGGTCTATATACTGAATTTTAACCAGGACATCTATAGCGAGGAAATACAAGTCGATTTTAAAAAAAGAATCCGGGATGAAATCCGTTTCGATTCTCCCTCCCATCTTATCCACCAGATTCAAGAAGATATTCAATGGGCGCAGGAAAACGTATTTATTAGGCACAAACGATAAAAACCGTTTCTCGGTTAGGGTTACGAGGCCCGTTTGGTTTAGGGACAAAAGGTTAAGGTTGAAAATTTAAGGACCAATGACATAGCCCTCTGACGAAACCGGCATCCCTACCCTAACCCTTGAAACAAGAGCCCTTTATCAAAAAATGCCAGAATACCCCTCAATTCTGCTGGGGGGATGAATGGCCTACCCTCTCCCCTGGGGGGAGAGGGTTAGGGTGAGGGGGAAATGATCCTATCATCACCCCCACCTTAATCCTCCCCCATCAAGGGGGAGGAAAGTTTTTTTTGGAATTAGATGCCCCGCAGCTCTGCTGCGGGGCACTTCACTTTCTCGTCTAACGAATCAACTTGCCCAATCGGGTCCACCTGATCTTATTCAATAGGTTTTGCGCCTCCCCATCCCAAGAAAAGTAAACAATAAAGGCTTTTCCCTTGACCTCGTTAATATTGACAAAACCCCAAAAACGGCTATCCTGGCTATTGTCACGATTATCTCCTAAAACAAATATAGAATCTTTTGGAACCACCTCTGGACCGTACCTCTCCTTCGATTGAAAATATTTTGACCACACACTCTTTTCATCATAATGTCCCCAGGGGTCGTTAATTAACCGATCATTGATATAAATTTTGTTACGGATGATCTCGACTTTTTCTCCATCTGTCCCGATCACTCTTTTAATAAAATCTTTCGATCGGTCTTTAGGGTAAATAAATACAACAATATCCCCTCTTTTCGGTTTGCTAAATTGAAACCATTTTGTATCGGTAAAAGGGATTTTTATTCCATAAATAAATTTGCTGACGAGAAGATAGTCTCCCACCTGTAATGTAGGCTCCATGGAACTCGATGGAATTTTGAAGGCCTGAATAATAAACGTTCGAATAAAAAGGGCGATCAAGACAGCGATGACAATTGGCTCTATATATTCTTTAATAAATCTTTTCTTCCCCATGATCTCCTCTTTCTATACACAGCGACATTAATCGCATCAAGGACCCGTCATTCCTGCCCCGTATCGGGGCACGGGGTAAACTCCAGCAGGAATCCAGAAAAAGACTGGATTCCGGGTCAAGCCCGGAATGACAAACTGCTTAAGATCTATGTCGTCATGTATAACAAATAACGCCGAGCGCATAGCGCATAGTGTATCCCCCCACCTTAGTCCTCCCCCACTTGCGGGGGGAGGAGAGGAGGGGGGGCGCTTTGCTCTATGCTCTCTGCGATTTCCTTATAGACTTCGGGTCTCCTATCTTTGAAAAAAGGCCACTCCTTCCTCGCCTTATCAATATTTTTTAAATCAATTTCGATTAAAGCAATGCTATCTTTCATCCCTGTCGGTTTATCCAGTAATTCTCCCTCTGGGGAAATACAAAAGGACCTTCCATAAAAATCTTGTTTCTCTTCGCTCCCTACTCGATTCACTCTGAAAATATAGACCCCATTGGCAATGGCATTGCTTGAGATCACCGTTTCCCATTTTCTCTGTGAAGCAAAAGCAGCGGCGGTAGGAGAAAAAATAATCTTGGCTCCTTTTAAGGCTAATATTCTTGAACCCTCTGGAAAGAAATTGTCCCAACAGATCTGAACACCGATGGGCGCAAACTTTGTTTTAAAAACAGGGAGCCTGTGGTTTCCAGGTGAAAAATAATATTTCTCTTCCCACAGAGGAATTTGAGGAACATGAATCTTTCTATAACTTCCCAAAATCTCTCCGCCTGCATCGATGACGATCGCTGAATTATAGAAAGAATCTTCCTCGATTTCAAAAATAGGACAGATCAATACGACCCCGTATTCTTCCGCCAACTTTTGCATTCTCGTGATGGTGAAACCATCCATCTTCTCGGCCAGGGGAAAAAAGCGTTTGTTCATTTCTCTTGGAAACCAATGGGTCGTGAATAACTCTTGGAAGCAGATGAGGTTCGCGCCCTTTTCTATCGCGATTTGAGTAAATTTAACCGCTTTTTCAATATTTCGTTCTTTCGCTTCACAACAGGATATCTGGATACCTGCCAATTTTATCAACGTTTCTTCTCTCCTTGGAGAATAGAAATTTTGGGAAATGCTAACAAAGTTAAGATGAAGTGTCAAGGTCTCATAGAATTTGGCTATTGAATTATTTTTAATTGTCTTTATAATGTTAGCATGTTAATGGAATGTTGGAATATTGGAATATTGGGTCTAATGTCTCATCATTCCACCATTCCATTATTCCAACCTGATAAGGAATGAGGATGAGAATATTAGTCGTTGAAGATGAGAAAAAAGTTTCCAATTTTATTAAAAAAGGATTGGAAGAGGAACGTTATGCGGTGGACAATGCTTATGATGGGGAATCAGGCCTTTACATGGCAGAGGTGAATGAATACGATTTAGTTGTTCTTGATCTGATGATCCCAAAGATCGATGGATTAGAAGTGTTAAAAAGAATACGGGGGAATCGAAACAATGTCCCAATATTGGTGTTGACCGCCAAGGATACCGTGGAAGATATTGTGAAGGGTTTGGATGCCGGTTGTGATGATTATTTAACGAAACCATTTGAATTTTTAGAATTCTTAGCCAGAATCCGCGCTCTTTTACGGCGGGAAAAAACAGATAAGGAACCTATTTTAAAAATAGCTGATTTGACCTTATCTCTGGTGACCCATAAAGTCATGAGGAAAGGGAAAGAAGTTGAGCTCACCGGCAAGGAATATGCTCTCTTAGAATATTTTATGAGGAATCCAGATAAAGTCCTCACCCGGACCATGATTTCCGAACATGTCTGGGATTACGATTTTGACTCGATGACCAATGTGGTCGATGTCTATGTGAACTATCTTCGGAGAAAAATAGATAAGGGATTTGAACCTAAACTGATCCAAACGATTCGGGGGGTCGGTTATATCATGAAAAGGGTGTGAATGCATTTCGGAAGTCTTCGATTTAAACTTACCCTGTGGTATGTCTTGATATTGGGAATTTTATTAATTTCCTTTAGTAGTTTTTTATATTTCACCCTCTCAAAAAGTCTCCATCGAGATGTGGATAATAAATTGAGGTCTCTGGCTGAACTCATTGCCTCGGAATCTTCGTCTCCCCTATCGAAATTTGGCTTCGGAAATATTGACCAAGCCCTTGAAACCTCCATGAATCTAAAACCAATAGGGAAATTTATTCAAGTCTTAGATGAATCGGGAAACATTGGTCGGAAATCTGACAATTTAAAAAATGTTCAACTCCCTATCAGTTTAAATGCCCTGAAGAATGCATCGAAGGGCCTCATCACTTTTGAAACCAATCGTTCTTTAGGAAACACTCCTTTGAGAATCATCACCTTCCCCGTCATCGAGAATAATCATGTCACAAAAATTGTTCAAATCGCTTCTTCTTTAGAGGAGGTTGAGGATGCCCTCAACAAACTATTCCTTATTTTAATCATCACCGTCCCTTTAGCTCTCATGGTGGCCATTCTTGGGGGACAATTTCTTGCTCATAAAGCATTGAAACCTGTTGATAATATTACTCAGACGGCGCGAATGATCACCTCCCAAAATTTAAACCAAAGGATTATCCCTCCCAAGGTGAAAGATGAAATATCAAGGTTGATTGAAACCTTCAATGAGATGATCTCTCGGCTTGATCAATCTTTCAGACAAATTAAACAATTTAGCTCAGACGCTTCACATGAATTAAAAACGCCCTTGACCATTCTCAAAGGAGAAGTGGAGGTCACGCTCCGAAAACAACGGACCCCTCAAGAATATCAACAAACCCTGAAAAGTAACTTAGAAGAAATTAATCGCATGTCCCAAATCGTTGGGGATCTCTTAATTCTTTCAAAAGCGGATACCGGAGAGATAAGGTTGAATAAGGAAGATATTAATTTAACGGAGATCCTCAATGAAATCGTCGCTCAAATGGATGTGTTAGCGCAGTCCAAGAAGCTTCATCTCTCCACGTCAAACCATCATCAGGATGTTCATATTTTTGGGGATGCTTTGCGGCTTAGAGAGTTATTTATAAATTTGATCGAAAATGGAATTAAATACACTGAAGAGGGAGGCTCTATCCATATCACCCTCCAAAAAGAATATCCGCCTCCTGTAAAAAACCAATCAAACTGGGTAGAAGGTGAGAGGGGTGAATTTGTTAAAATCATTGTGTCCGATACGGGAATTGGAATTGCCAAAGAGGATCAGGAAAAAGTATTTAACCGGTTCTTTCGAGTAGATAAAGCTCGGTCAAGGGAGCAAGGAGGAAGCGGCCTTGGCCTCAGCATTTGCAAGTGGATCGTCGAAGCCCACCAGGGTGAAATTAAAGTAGAGAGCGAATTAGGAAAAGGAAGTTCCTTCATTGTCAAATTGCCCCTCTCTTCTCCTCTAATGATGAATTGAAATCTGCCCTCACCCTTCCCCTCTCCCCAGCGGGGAGAGGGAGGGAGTGAGGGGGTATTGGCTAATTATTAACCAGTTGTGCCATTTTTTTGCACCATTTTGTAAGTAAAAGAATTGAAAAAATAAAAAACTTGCGTAAATTCATATAATTAAAAACAGACAAAAATTGGCACTTATTTTGCTTTAATTAGTTTACCCCGTCAGAAATAATGCCGCGCCCGTCGAGAGCCTTTGGGTCGAATGACTGGAATTTCTAACGGGGTTTACTCTTGACAAAAATTTATCTTTTTTAATATCTTAAATTATTCCGAAAACTTAAGAGGGAGCAAAAATTGACAGAACGTTTAGGCGAACTCCTCGTAAAAAGAAATTATATTAACCCCGAACAACTTAAAAAGGCCTTAGAGGAACAGAAATTAAAGGGGGGTCGTTTAGAATCGAACCTGGTTAGATTAGGATATATTAAAGAAGATGAGTTATTATCCTTTCTCAGCGCCCAATATAGGGTTCCCTCCGTAAAAATTTCGAAGATGGAAATCAATCCAAATGTGATCAAATTGGTTCCATCCAGCATTTCAAAAAAGTATTTCATCATTCCCATCAACCGAATGGGTCCTAAATTGACTTTGGCAATGTCCGATCCCAGCAATATCGTCGTGATCGATGAAATTAAATTTATGACCGGCTTCAATGTTGAACCTGTTGTTGCTTCCGAGACGGAGATCATTGATGCAATAAAAAAATATTATGGAGGGGGCGGAAATGTTGCTGGGATGGGAAGTGTCTCCTTCCAAGCTGCCGATTTTGAACTGGATGATGAAAAGATCAACGCCTCCGGTGACGGGATCGCAATCGACGATGTGGTCGATTTAGATGATTTTGATAAACTGGTTCATGGAGCCGTAGATAATGTCGAAGTCGTCGAAGCTCAACAAAATTTAGAGGATTCCATAGATATGGAAGGCCCTATCATCAAGATCGTCAATGGCATTCTGATCAAAGCCATAAAATTGGGAGCCAGCGATATCCATTTTGAACCCTATGAGAGGACATTCCGAGTGAGATATCGGATTGACGGTGTAATGAGGCGGGATATGTCGCTTCCCATTCAAATTAAAAATGCGATGACCTCACGCTTAAAAATTATGGCGAGATTGGATATTGCTGAAAAGCGACTCCCCCAGGATGGAAGGATCAAGTTACGGCTGGGAAAGGGACGGGAAATGGACTTTCGTGTCTCTACCATCCCCATCCTTTTTGGTGAAAAAGTCGTCCTCCGTCTATTAGATAAATCTGCCTTGCAATTGGACATGACTAAACTGGGATTTGAAGAATCTTCCTTGGTTGATTTAAAGGCTTCGATCCACAAGCCTGTTGGAATGATCCTGGTGACCGGCCCCACGGGAAGCGGTAAGACGACCACTCTCTATTCAGCCCTATCCGAATTGAACAAAGAGACCGAGAATATTATCACGGCAGAGGATCCCATTGAATATAATTTTATGGGGATTAATCAAGTCCAGATGCATGAAGAAATTGGACTCACCTTTGCTTCGGCCCTCCGGTCCTTCCTCCGGCAAGACCCTGATATCATCATGGTGGGTGAGATTCGAGATTTTGAAACCGCTCAGATTGCGGTTCAAGCCTCCTTAACCGGGCATCTCGTCCTCAGCACCGTTCACACCAATGACGCCCCTGGAACAATTACAAGATTAATTGACATGGGAATCGAACCCTTTCTAATCTCCTCAGCGGTGATATTAATTCTGGCCCAACGGTTAATCCGCAAAATCTGTATGGATTGCAGGGAGCCTGTCAAAGTCCATCCTCAACTTTTAATCGATTTGGGGATCCCACCCGATGAGGTCAAATCCTTCCAGGTTTATAAAGGAAAGGGTTGTCCCATTTGTAATAACACCGGATACAAAGGCAGAATCGGTCTTTATGAAGTGATGCCTATGAGAGAAGAGGTCAAAGAGCTTGTTTTATCCAGGGCGTCCACCTCTGAAATTAAAAAGGAAGCGATGCGTTTGGGAATGAAGACATTGAGGCAAAGCGGAGTGATGAAGATCAAAGATGGGGTCACGACCATTGAGGAAGTTCTTCGGTCAACCATCGAGGATCGATAACTCATCGAAGGGAAAATTGGGAGGGAAAGAAATATGGTTGAATTACAAAAATTGCTTGAAACCGTCATTGAGAAAAAGGCCTCCGATTTACACATCACCACAGGGGCCGCTCCTCAATTCAGAATTGACGGAAAGTTGGTGAGCGTTGAGAACACTGTCCTGACGGGACCCGATACGAAAAGACTCTGTTATAGCGTATTGACCGACGCCCAGCGACATAAGTTTGAGGAGGAGTGGGAATTAGACTTTTCTTTTGGAATTAAAGGATTGAGCCGCTTCAGAGGGAATATCTATATGCAACGGGGCGCCGTAGCGGGGGCCTTTCGAGCCATTTCCTTTGACATCCTCAATTTTTCTGAATTGGGAGTCCCTCACGTTGCCAATGAGTTGCTTAATAAACCCAAAGGTCTTGTATTGGTGACAGGGCCAACGGGAACCGGAAAATCAACAACCTTAGCCGCTATGATCGATAAGATCAATAATGAAAAAAGCGCTCATATCGTGACCATCGAAGATCCGATCGAATACCTTCATCGTCACAAAAGTTGCATCGTTAATCAAAGAGAGGTGAACCAAGATACAAAAAGTTT
>Ga0210016_1004775_pt1 | contig 11466 bp, 19 predicted proteins | sample CryGeyCG2014_300_FD_185454 | JGI IMG/M metagenome (GOLD analysis project Ga0210016, IMG submission 185454) | Groundwater microbial communities from aquifer - Crystal Geyser CG02_land_8/20/14_3.00 (SPAdes) (version 2) | ecosystem: Environmental > Aquatic > Deep subsurface > Groundwater | place... | reverse complement strand
AATTTATCAAAGGATTGATAAGCAAAAAAGCTTTTAGCTTGAGCGTCTATATTGGTGGAAAGCTCGCCACCACCGCCACCACCGCTTCCGCCGCCGCCGCCTCCACCCTCACCAGGCGGAGGTACAGTAGCAGAACATTTACTGTTATCAGCTATACAGGGTAAATTGACCCACTTGCCATTTTTACAATATTTTAGTTTTCTGCCCGGGCACGATCGTCCGTCTGGGGTGGTTATAGTGCAATCAGTTTCTTCACTTGGGGTGTTATCATAACATCTGCATTCGGAACAGGCAGGCCAAGCCTGTATATAACAATATTCATTGGCAGCGCACTCACTATCGTTTTCACAAGAATCTAGACATTGCTTGGCGAACAAGGGAGTAGCAGTTAGGAATAAGAAAGCAAAGGTAAAGATGACAGAGCGGAAAAATTTCATAGAGTCGGCCAGGCCGGATTTAAGATATTCAGACCGGTGAAGGTGCTGATCAGTTTAACAATGGCGTAAGAAAGAACCAAAATGACCAAGCCGAAGATGCCGTTAAACATCTGATCTTTAGCCCGCTTTAGGCGGTCAGGATTAGAGCCGGAAAGAATCCAGTTTAAGGCGCCCCAAACCAGCTGGAGAAAAACCATTAAGCCGCCGAAAATAATTAAAACTTTCCAGATAATTGCCAGGTATTTGGCTAGGGCCGAGCCGCCGTCACTGCCTAAGTTGGGAATTGCCGGATTGTTAATGGCCATAATTATATTTTACCGCTAATTTTTAAGTGGGCATAAGCAACTTGAAAATAGTGCCGGCATTAAGAATATCAATGCCCAGAATTTTACCGATGAGGTAAACAAAAGGAATGGTAAGAATGACAATAACCAGTCCGATCAGGGCGCTGCTCATTTGGTTTTTGGCCTTTTCCAGTTTATCCGCATGGTCGGCGGCCATAATCCAGGTCAGGGCGCCGACGACAAACCAGATTAAAAAAGACAGGCCGGCAAAGATGGTAATGACGGCAACAATATTGGAAACAGCGGCGGAAAAACGGTTGCCGGGATCGGTCACGGGGGCGGAAAAACCGGAACTAAACCCTTTTAATGAATCCAGTGTCAGGGCGATTAATTTCATAGTTTACGGTCCGGGAATTACCGGCTTGATAATTAAAGAAGCATCGCCAAAGAAAACCAGGCCGATGATGGCGGCAAGAATTAAAGAAGAGGCAATAATGACTAAACCTAGAAGAGACATCCAGATTCTGGTTGAAGCCTGTTTAATCATTTCCGGATTGCCGGAAGAACCTAAGTATTGGATGCCGGAAACAAACAGATTGATTAAGGCGAATAAGCCGCCGGCATAAATGACAATTCTTAAAATGTTGCTTAATAATAAGATTAATCCGCCAACTTCCTGTCCAGGCGTAAAACCTTTTTGATATTCTGTTATTCCCTGTGGAGGGCTGAAAGTGCCGAAAAAATCTTTAAGGTCCATATTGATTAAATAGTTATTTGGGTAATTAAATCGGCGGGGTTGGCAATCGGTATGCCTAAAAGTTTGCCAATGACATAAATAATTGGCCAGGCGGCAGCGGTAATCACTAAGCCAATGATAGCATTAACCATTTGGGCTCTGGCGGTTTCAATTTTTTTCGGGTCGCCGGTGGAAACCAGCCAGTTGACCGCGCCGAGCAAAAAATAAAACAAAAATCCCAATCCGGCAATAACGGTGAGAATACCCATTATTTTAGAAATGACTGAACCGATTTGGCCGGCGAGAGTAGCGTTGTCCGGCGCAGTGTAGCCTTTTAGGGTGTTGATTTTGCCTAGTTGGAGATCGGGCATATTAATTTACGGCGATAATTGAGTAAAAATGGGATTAAATAAGAAATCAGCTTGCTGGAAAAATACATAGCCAATTATTCCGGCAATAATAAACGCTCCGGAAATTACGCCTAAACCGATTAATGACTGCAGCATTTTATTGCCGGCCGCAGTCAGTTTTTGCGGCTCGCCATTGGAAGACATATATAGATAGCCGGCAATGATAAAGTTAACTAAAGTAAACAGTCCGGCAATGGTGGTGATGAAAATTAATAGGTTGCTGATAAATTTAGTTAAGCCCAAATTAACGTCTGTTAAAATGCCGTATTTAGTGTAGCTGCCGGACGTACCGGGAACCTGGATATTGCCGAAAATTGGTGCAGTTTGCAAAATCATAAGATAATCGTTGTACCGGTAATTATTTCAATGATTTTTATCAGCCAGTAAGAGAGGAACATAATGACAAAGCCGAGCACAGCCGAACCGAGAGTTTTGTTGGATTGTTTTTGCTTTTCCGCATTGCCGGCATTAATGATCATGCCCAGGCCGCCGATAAAAATCATGATAAAGAGGATAATGGCGGCAATGACGTAGATATTTCTTAAGACAACAGAGAGAATGACAAATAAACCGCCATCAGTTCCGGTATTATATTCTGGAACAAGGCCAATTTCTTTTTTTACATTAGTGCCGGTGCCCAGATTTAACCATTCGCCAATATTTACTGCCATAACTTTAGAATAACAGACTATAGTGGTAAAATACAAGGATAGATGGAAAAGTACAGGCAGAGACTAATCAAGTTTGTGGCAATAAAAGTGGATAATTTTTTGGACGCGGAAGAGATAGTGCAGGATACTTTGATCAGCGCGATGGATAGTCTGCCGACGTTTAAAGGCAAAAGCAGTCAGTTTACCTGGCTGTGCGGCATTGCCAGACATGAAATCGGGGATTTTTACCGGAGAAGAAAGATTAAGCAGATTGTGTTTTCCAAATTGCCGTGGTTAAAAGAATTAGTGGATGAGGCCTTAGGGCCGGAGTTAGCGTACCAAGAACTGGAAACAAAAACCAGAATTTTAAAAACTTTTAAAAATATCAGCGAAGGATACACCCGGGTTTTGCGACTAAAGTATATAGAGGGCCTGTCGATGAAACAGATTGCCCAAAAGTTAAATCTGACAGTCAAGGCAGTAGAGTCCAGATTAAGCAGGGCCAGGCTGGCCTTCCAGGTAGAATATGAAGGAAACGAAAAACTTAAAACGAAAAACGAAAAATATCTGGAAACGAGCTGGTAAATTGGGATTATTGCTGACGATTAAGGAAAGCTATTTGTTGGCAAAAAATACTTACGGCTTAAGGGTGCATCCATTTAAAACTCTGAAAAGTTTGTCCCGGGAAAAAGACCGGTCGCAGCAATTGTTAATTTTGGGCTGGCCGGTTTATGTGTTGGTTTTCGGGGCCGGTTTTATCTGGCTGGGCAGGAGGCTGTTGGCCAGCGGTGCTGCTTGGGGTTGGGGGGCAAGAGGGGCGGCAATGATGTTTTTAGTTTTTAGTTTTTCATTTTTAGTTTATTTGCTGTTCTGGCAAATGCAGGTATGGTCAAAAAAATAATTTTAGTTAAGCCAAGGGGTTTGTGCGCCGGGGTAGACCGGGCGCTAAGGATCTTGGAGCGGGCAGTGAAAAATAATCCGGCCCCGGTTTATTGCCGGCATAAGATTGTCCATAACAAAAAAGTGGTAGAGGGGTTTAAGCAGAAAGGGGTAAAGTTTGCGGAAGATTTAGCAAGTGTTCCGAATAAATCAGTGGTGGTTTTCAGCGCCCATGGCAGCAGTCCGGAGTTGTTTGCGTTAGCTAAGAAGAAACAGCTAAAGGTGGTGGACGCGGTTTGTCCGCTGGTAACTAAGGTACATCAGGAGGCGAGAAAATATGCTGACAAGGGCTATTTTATTATCTACATCGGCCACAAAAATCATCCGGAAGCAGAAGGAGTGCTGGGAGAAGTGCGGGGCAAATCGGTTTTAATCAGCAATTTAGCTGAAGCAAAAAAATTAGAGATTCCTAAAAAGGCGGTTTTATTGACGCAGACAACTTTAGCTTTGGAGGAAACCAAAGAAATTATTGATTATTTAATTACCAAGTGGCCCAATTTGGAGCTGCCGCCGGGCAAAGATATTTGTTTTTCGACCACTAACCGGCAGTTGGCAGTGAGAGAGCTAGCGAAACAGAGTGATTTAATTTTAGTAGTGGGGTCAAAAACCAGCTCCAATTCTAACCGCTTAAGAGAAGTAGGGGAAAAGGCGGGAGTAGAGTCATATTTAATTGACGGGCCGGAGGATTTTCAGGAAGAGTGGTTTAGAAATAAAGAAAAAGTGGGAATCAGCGCCGGAGCGTCAGTACCGGAAAAATTAGTTAATAAAGTGGTTCAGGCAGTGCAAAAAAAATACGGCGGAGCAATCGAAGAATTAGTGGTGATTAAAGAAGAAGTTAAGTTTAAACTATGAAAAGATTGGCGATTTTAGGATCAACCGGAGTGATCGGGTCCAAAGCCTTAGAAGTGGTGAGAGATTATCCGGATGAGTTTAAAGTAATCAGTTTGGCTTGCGGACATGAATCAGAAAAATTCAGGGAGCAGGTGAAAGAATTTAAGCCAAAAATAGCAGCAGTGGGGGAAGAAGAATTAGCGGAAGCAGTAAGGCAGCCGGAAGTAGATTTGGTGATAGTGGCGGTGGTGGGAAGGGCAGGGATCGCGCCAACCGTAGCAGCGATCAAAGCAGGAAAAAATGTAGCTTTGGCGACAAAGGAAGTGCTGGTAGCGGCCGGAGAGGAAGTAATGAAAGAAGCTAAAAAAAATAAAGTCAAAATCATTCCGATTGACAGCGAGCACTCAGCTATTTTTCAAAGCTTGAAGGCCGGGAAACCTAAAGAGATTAAAAATATTTATTTAACCATGGGCAAGGGTAAGATTAGCCAGATGAGCAAAGAAGAAAAAGCTCAATTAACTCCGGAGATGGTGTTAGAGCGGAAGACCTGGGTAATGGGCAAGAAAATCGGGATAGACAGCGCTACCTGTATTAATAAAGCCTTTGAAGTGATTGAGGCAAAATGGCTGTTTGATTTAAAGCCGGAACAAATTAAAGTAGTGATCCATCCGGAATATTTATGCCACTCAATGGTGGAGTTTGTGGACGGTTCAATTATGGCTGAATTGGGAGTAGCGGAGATGAAACGGTATGTGGAATACGCCATGTTTTATCCGCAAAGAAGAGAAGTAAAAAATATTCCTGAGATTAATTTAGTGGGAAAGAGTTTATCTTTTGAGGCGGCGGATTTAGATAAATTTCCCGGTCTTAAGTTGGGTTATTTGGCTTTGGAAAAAGGCGGCCGGGCCGGGGAAAAATTACATGAAGCTGATGAAGAAGCAGTGAGAAAATTTATTGCCGGAGAAATTAAATTTACCCAAATAGTGCCGCTGATTGAGGCGGAGATGAGAAAAATATGATCAGTGCTGTTATCACAGCAGCGGGAAACTGTACCAGATTTGGGAGAGAAAAATTGTTTAGTTTAATTAATAAAGAGCCGGTATTTATTAGAACCGTGAAGCAGTTTAAAAAAGTCAAAGAAGTTAAAGAAGTGGTGTTAGTAGTGAGAAAAGATACCAGGAAGAAATTTGAGAAAGCCTTAAAAAAATTTAAACTAAAAGTGAAAATTACAGAAGGCGGGGCAGAAAGGCTGAATTCAGCCTATAACGGCGTTAAAGCCAGCCGGGGCGATTATGTCTTAATTCACGACGGCGCCCGGCCGCTGGCAACACCGGAATTAATCAAAAGAATAATTAAGGCAGTAAAAAAACACCAGGCAGTGATGGCGGCGGTAGAAACCACGACTTCGGTAAAAATTGTTAATCCGGAAACTTTGGCAGTAGAGCAGTGTTTAGACAGAAAGGTCAGCTGGCTGGGGCAGACGCCGCAGGCATTTAAGCGGGAAATAATTATTAAGGCATACAGGCGGGCGATTAAGGGCGAAATTGAGGGCAAGGATGATTGCGAGTTGGTCAGAAAAACCGGAGTAAAAGTGAAAGTGGTGCCGGGCGAGTGGACCAATAAAAAAGTGACCCTGCAGACAGACTTAGAAATTATTAGGAAATGGAGTAAATATGTATAAAGTCGGCATCGGGCAGGATAGTCATCGGCTAATTTTCAATTCACAATTTTCAATTTTCAAACCATTAATGCTGGGGGGAATTAAAATTACCGAAAAATATTGCTTGGAGGCGGATTCGGACGGAGACGTAATCATTCACAGCCTTTGTAATGCAATATCTACGGCAAGCGGCGGCGGCAGTTTAGATACTTGGGCCGGAGAGATGTTTAAAAGGGGAATTACTGACAGCAGGGAGTTTTTGAAAGTGATTTTAGCTAGAGTTAAAGCCAAAAAATATAAAATTAATAACGTGGCAATTATGGTGGAAGCGGGTAAGCCAAGACTGGAAAGATTTAGGGAAAAAATGCAGACAAGCTTGGCAAAATTGCTGGAAGTAGAAAAGGATAAAGTGGGGATAGCATTTACGAGCGGCGAGGATTTAACGGTTTTTGGCAAGGGTGAAGGGATTCAAGTATTTAGTATTGTGAGCTTAATTTAAATGAAGCTGAAGTTAAAGGCGCCGGCGAAGATTAATTTGGGTTTAAGCATATTGGTAAAACTGCCAAATGGTTATCACCGGGTGAAGACTATTTATACTCAAATAAGCTTGTTTGACCTGATAGAGATGGAAGATATAAAAGAGAGAAAAATAGATTTTCCGGATAAATCTAACTTAGTTTATAAAGCGGCAGAATTGCTAATAAAAGACCAGGGGGTAAAAATCAAATTAACTAAAAACATTCCCATGGGTTCGGGTTTGGGCGGCGGGAGCAGCGATGCGGCCGCGGTTTTAAAAGGCTTAAACAAATTGTGGCAGTTAAATTTAAACCAAAAAGAGTTGATTGATTTAGGCAAGAAATTGGGGAGCGATGTGGCTTATCAAATTGTGGGCGGCACAAAAATGGAAGTTCAGGGAGGAAGCGAAGCCGGAAAATTTATTGATTTGGGGAAAGTAATTGACGGCTTTGTGGTGGTGTGCGTGCCAAAAATATTTATTTCCAGTAAAGAAGCATACAGCCAAGTGGAGGATGATAAAAGCGGAAAACAGGAAGTTTTGTGGCACAATGATTTTGAGATTTGGACCTTGCCAAAATATCCGGAAATAAAAACCATTAAAGAAACAATGCTAAAAAATGGAGCGGAAAAAAGTTTAATGAACGGTAAGGGTTCAGCAGTGTTTGGGGTGTATAATGAGAAAAAAAGTGCAGAAAAAGCATATAAACAACTAAAAAATATTTATCAAAAAACATGGATGGTAGAAGCGTATAATTAGTTTATGAATTTTCAACCAAAAGAAAGATCGCAAGGAGTTAGTCATGAAGTAACAAAGGCTCGGGTTGCTATGGCTGAATTTGAGCGGATTTTAGCGGGTGAAGTTGTGAAGAAAATACAACAAATAGATATACAAGGATTGGGTAAGCGATTGGTTGAGGAAAAATTAACAGCGGCAAATATTCAAAACGAACCGCCTTATTTATTAGGTTTAGCTTTAAGTTTTTTTAAAGCCTTAAGCGGTAATCAACTGCAACTAAAAATTGGGCATCCTGACGACCAAGAGGCAAAAATAAACTTGTGGTTTGAAGGGGATCAAGACGCTGATAGTATTGGAATTTTTATAGATTTAACTCCGGATGAAGAAACAGGATCTCCCAGGGTGCAGTTTTCTCTGCCCCATAGTTTGAGTGCTCCTTATGTTACAGAAAAATATCAAGGCCTTAAACAGAGATTGGACAACTGCTCACCATTTGATAGGTTAACAATAGCAACCCATTTTGTTAATGCGCTATTATGATCAAGAGAAAACTAACTAAAAAAATCAGGGTGGGCAAGATTTTTATCGGCGGAGACAGCCCGATTACTGTCCAGACAATGGTAAAGGTGGATGCACATGACGTTAAAGCGGTGGTGAGACAGATTAAAGAACAGGAAGAGGCGGGCGGTGATATTACCAGGATGAATGTGCTGGACATGGAAAGCGTGATGAATTTTTCTAAGATTAAAAGGCAGATAAAAATTCCGCTTGTGGCAGATATTCATATTAATTATTTATGGGCGCTGGAGGCGATTAGGCAAGGGGTGGATAAACTAAGAATTAATCCGGGCAATATCGGCGGAGCAGATAAGGTGAAACAGGTGGTGAAGTTAGCTAAGGAACGGGGGGTGCCGATCCGGATCGGGGTGAATGCCGGGAGTTTAGAAAAAGATCTGCTTTTGAAATATAAACATCCGACGGCGGAGGCGTTAGTGGAGTCAGCCGGAAGGCACATTAAGATTTTAGAGGATTTGGATTTTGACCAAATTGTGGTGTCGATTAAAGCTTCGGATGTGCGGAAGATGACCGCGGCCTACCGATTATTCAGCGCCAAATACGATTATCCTGTTCATTTGGGGGTGACGGAGGCCGGGCCGCCCAGCATTGGGACGATTGTATCCAGCGTGGGGATTGGCTCGTTATTATTAGACGGGATTGGGGATACGATCAGGGTGTCTTTAAGCGGAGACAGTTTAGAGGAGATAAGAGTGGGGAAAGAGTTATTAAAAAGCTTGGGGTTAAGGTCCGGGCCAAGATTAATTTCCTGTCCAACCTGCAGCCGGACGTCGTACAATATGCTGCCTTTGGTGAAGAAAGTGGAGAAATATTTGGATAAAATTATTGCGCCGATTCAAGTGGCGGTGATGGGCTGCGCGGTGAACGGACCGGGGGAGGCGAGGGAGGCGGATGTGGGGATAGCCGGAGGGAAGAAGGCCGGGGTGTTATTCAGCAAAGGGAAGATTGTGAAGATTGTGAAGGAAGAGGAGATGTTTGAGGAATTGGTGAAGTATATAGAGGCGCTATAAAGTTAAGCTTGACTCGGCATACGAAATTTTCTGCGTGCTCACAGCTGCCGCATTCGCTGCGCGTCGCTGCGCGCGCAAAAATTTGTATTGCCTGCGTCAAATTATTTACTTCCCCAAATTATTCGTTTGTTTCTGCCACCAGGCGACGGCTTTGTCCAGTTCTTTAGGGGTGAAGTCAGGGAAGAGGGTGTCGGTAAAGTAAAGCTGGGTATAGGCGATTTGCCACAACATAAAGCCGGATAACCGTTGGTTGTTGGGGGCGGTGCGGATGAGGAGGTCCGGGTCGGGCAGACTGCGGGTGTCGAGGTATTGGGAAAATTGTTTTTCGGAGATACTACAAGGAACATCCTTGCAGGCCTGCAAGGATGTTCCTTGTAGGAAAGAATTAATAGCCCTGATAATTTCATCTTTTCCGCCGTAGTTGAAGGCAATAGTGAGGGTAATTTTATGGTTGGTTTTAGATCTATCTTTCCACCCGCTGAAAAAGTTTTGCACATCCCGGGGAAGTTTGGTTAAATCACCGATGGTGTTTAAGCGGACGCCCTTTTTAATATATTTATCCATAGCGCGGGGGATAAGCCGGCGGAAGAGATTGAAGTATTTGGCGACCCAAACTTGTCCCCGGTTCCAGTTTTCGGTAGAGAAAAACCAGAGAGTTAAATAAGGGATGTGAAGTTTAAGGCAGTGGTCAACCAGGTTTTCCGCGGTAGTTTCGACCGCGTATTTATGGCCGGAAAATTCCGGCAAGTGCTTGGCTTTGGCCCAGCGGCGGTTGCCGTCGCAGATGATGGCAATATGAATTGGTAAATTCATAAACTAAAAACTAAAAAATAAAAATTCAAAACTACAATTTTAAATTCAAAACTATTTAACATTTATTTTTTCCTTTCAGGGTTAAAATACTGGCACCTAAAATATTGGCTAGTTCTTTAGTTTCGTCTAGTAGTTTATTGGCCTGATTTTTATCTGCTTTATTTGAATCCCTGATTAAGCCTAGCCAGAATTTGCTTTCATTAGCAGATTTTAAACTATAGCTAAAAAAGTTAGTAAAATCTTTTTGATTAAGTTTGTCCAAGAAGTGAATGATATCTAAAGCGTATAAATAAACCCTTTTTTTTAAATCAGTTTTTAATTTTACGTTGTCGTTTTGCATTTTTCGTTTTTCGTTTTGAGATTTAAAGCACCTGGATTCCAAAGGTGATTTGCAACAGTTCAATAATCCAGTAAGCGGCAAAGATAATTAAAAACCCAACTAGGGCGCTGGTAATCATCCCGGTGCCTTTTTTGATTTTTTCCGGGTTGCCGGCAGAGACAAAGATAGTAAAGCCGCCAAAGACAAGCATAAAAAGAAGGACAATGCCGGCAAGAATAAAGATGATAGGGATAAGGGTATTGATGATCTCAGCGGGAGTGGTGGTTGAGCTAAATTTCCAGTTGCTAAAATTTGTCGGGTCAAGATCTTTTAGGCTTTCGGGAATTTCGTAATCTGTAAGTTTTAACGCTAGTTGGCTCATGGGTTGGAAAATCCAGGTAATTGTAAAATATCATAACCAATAAATCTTAATAAAAAGACAGAAAAGATAATAAAAAGCAAGCCGGTGAGGGCAGAACCGATAATTTCTTTACCGGCATTGATTTTTTCCGGGTTGCCGCCGGCCAAAATAATACTGACGCCGCCAAAAACCGAGAGTAAAAAAGCAATCCCGCCGCCCATTAAAATGGCGTATTTTAGAATCCATTTAACTAAGTTTTCAGGTTCGGTGGGAATACAACCGAGGGCAGTGGGAACACCTGTGCCGGGATCGCCAAATCCCGATTCCGGATCGCAAGTAGCCGGCGCGGCTGCGGCATCGTCGTCGGGAGGCGGTGCGGCTGGGCAAGTGTAAGTGGTGTTAGGACAAACCATACAAGAACCGCCGCAGTTGCAACCGGTTTCATCCACATCCTGTTTATCATTAGTACAATGTGCGGGGTATGAGGAAGCTACTACTAAAGTGCTACCAAGACCACAAAATTCATGATTACTTTCATCTCTTAAATTTATATTTTGATAATCGGCATGCGAACCTTGAGGAATTTTTGCAGTAAAAACATTATCGATCTCTGGTCCCTGAAGAGCTAGAGTATCTGAATTTATATCAGTACCAGCCCACGTTCCCTCTAGAGTGACATGATAATTATTACCGTATGTAATACCTATAGTCGATGCACCTAGATTAACAGTGATCTTAACATCAACATCACCATCTTGAGTGTAAACGGGGTTGGGGGAAACTGTCATCGTGATGGATTTATCCGAGCATTTTTCTAAAGCGTAAACATGGTTAAATCCTCCCAGGCTTAAAGAAACGACTAAAAAAAACAATAAATTTAATACTTTTTTCATTAACTCAAGTTTACCATGAAGTGAAGCTGTAGGATACTTCGTGGTTTACCATGAAGTGAAGCTGTAGCATACTTCGTGGTTTACCATGAAAACAGTGTAAAATTAAAACATGAAGAGATTAATAATTTTTTTGTTGCTGATGGTTTTGGTCGGATCAGCCAGCTGGCGGAGTTGGGCAATCAGTCCGATAGAAGAACTGCAAACGGAAATTGATAAATTAAGCGCTTCGCTGGAAATGAGCCGGCGGGCAACCACCCCTCTGGAAGCGGAATTATCGAGACTAAGAGCCCAATTA
>Ga0210016_1004769_pt1 | contig 11476 bp, 12 predicted proteins | sample CryGeyCG2014_300_FD_185454 | JGI IMG/M metagenome (GOLD analysis project Ga0210016, IMG submission 185454) | Groundwater microbial communities from aquifer - Crystal Geyser CG02_land_8/20/14_3.00 (SPAdes) (version 2) | ecosystem: Environmental > Aquatic > Deep subsurface > Groundwater | place... | reverse complement strand
CACGCTCGCGAAACTTTCGGACGGGACGATGGCATCCCTGGACGCGGTCATGCCCGCGAACTGGAGCAGGGGGAATCCTGTTGACGTGCTCGGGGACGCGGATCCCGAAAGGTACAGAAAGGCGATGGAGGCCTGCATCGCGGACGAGGGAGTTGACGGGATACTCGCGATCCTCACCCCGCAGGCAATGACTGACGCGGCAGGTGTCGCGAAAGAGATCACGGCGCTTCAGGGCAGGGACAAAAAACCCATACTTACCTCCTGGATGGGCGAGGAGGACGTGAACAAGGGCAAGGAGATACTTGAAAAAGGCAATATCCCGGTCTACAAGATCCCTGAGACAGCGGCGCGGTCTTTCATGGATATATACAGGTATTCCAGGAACTTAGAGTTGCTTTATGAAACGCCTGCCACCATACCGCACGCGTTCAGGCCGGAAATCGAAAAGAACAGGGAACTCATAAGCGGCATTATGAAAGAAGGCAGGTTTGCCCTGACCGAATCCGAGGCAAAGCAGGTCTTTGAAAATTACGGGATACCCACGGTAAAAAGCGGGATCGCGGCAACCGCGGCCCAGGCAGGGCAGAAGGCAGCGGAAATAGGGTTCCCGGTAGTGATGAAAATACTTTCCCCGGACGTTCTTCACAAGACGGACGCCGGCGGCGTGAAGCTCGATATAAAAACAAAAGAAGAAGCGGAAAAGGCTTTCGATGAGATCAACGCTTCCGTGAAAAAATATTTGCCTGCGGCAAAAATAGTAGGCGTGATAATCGAGGAAATGGTTTCAAAGAGATACGAGCTGCTCATAGGCTGCAAAAAGGACCCGATCTTCGGGCCTGTCATAGTGTTCGGAATGGGCGGCATAGCGGTTGAGGTTTTCAAGGACGTGGATACAGGCCTTCCGCCGCTGAACATGGCGCTCGCTATGCGCATGATAGAGGAAACAAAGATCTACACCCTGCTGAAAGGCTACAGGGGAATGAAGGGCGTTGACATCCCGGCGATCCAGTTCCTGCTTTACAAGTTCGCCTACCTTGTTATAGATTTCCCGCAGATAAAAGAGGTGGACATCAACCCGTTCGCGGTGGACGAGAACGGCGGGGTGGTCCTGGACGCCAAGATCCTGCTTGACGAGAAGACCGCGGGCAAAGACATAAAACCGTATTCGCACCTGGTCATCCTGCCCTACCCCAAGGAATACGTAAGGCAGAGCAAGATGAGGAACGGCAGGGAGTTCACGCTTAGGCCCATCAGGCCCGAGGACGAGCCGATGGAAGCGGAGATGTTCAAGAATTTTTCAGAGGAAACCCTGAGGTTCAGGTTTTTCCAGCTCATCAAGAACATAACCCACGAGTTCCTGATAAGGTTCACCCAGATAGATTACGACAGGGAGATCGCGATAATCGCCGAAGTCGAGGAAGACGGCGGGAAAAAAATGGCAGGCGTGGTAAGGCTGGTCGCAGACCCGGACATAGAGACGGCGGAATTCGCGATAGTTGTCGCGGACCCCTGGCAGCGCCAGGGCATAGGCAGCATATTCACGGACTACATACTTGAGATAGCCAAAGAAAAGGGCCTGAAGGCGATCTACGCGAGCGTCATGAAGTCAAATTACATAATGATCCATATGTTCAGGAAGCGCGGTTTCAGGATGGAAGAGAAAGACGATATGTACCACGCTGAGCTCATACTGCAATAAATACAGTGGTCAGTGGTTAGTTAGTGGATAGCGGGTAGCGGTTGCAATGTAGGGGCTCAATTCATTGAGCCCGGGATCGCGTAGGGGCGACCTTGGTCGCCCGAAGATCATTGCGACCCGCCGTCGAGGCGGGGAAGCAATCTTGTAGCTGCAGGGCTTGCCCTGCAAATAGGGGCGCAATTGCCAGGAAATAAGGTAAACCTTCTTCTGAAATATTACACCGAAGTGACAAGGTCAAAGCACCTGCATTTCGGTTTCTGGGAGCCGGGCGAGGAACTGGATATGAAAAACCTGCGCGTCGCGCAGGACAGGTATCTGCGCCACCTGCTCAGTTACATCCCGGCCGGAGTGAAAACCGTGCTTGACGCGGGCTGCGGCGTGGGGGGCAACGCGGTTGAGCTAAAAAACAGGGGCTATGACGTTGTAAGCCTTTCACCCGATCCCTACCAGGAAAAAGTTTTCAGGGAAAACACCGGCGGGAAGGTCCAGTTCTGCCTGACCGGATTTGAGGATTTCCGGGCCGAGCGCAGGTTCGACCTGGTCCTGATGTCCGAGAGCTTCCAGTATATGGATCTCACGGCCGGCCTGAAAAAATGCCGCGAGGTCCTGAACGGCAGGGGATGGGTTCTCATATCGGATTTTTTCAAGGTGGACGGCGTTGACGACCGTGAGGTGCACATATCCGGCCATTCGCTTTCCGGTTTCCTGAAAGAGCTGGAAGCGGAAGGTTTTAAGATCGCCAGGTAGGAGGATGTCACGGACAGGACAGGGCCCACACTTAATTTCATGATATCGCTTTTCAATGATTATGCCATACCCAGCATCAGGATGCTCGCGTACGCCATGGAGACCTACATCCCGTTCGTTTACAAGATCTCGCGCCGGCTTTTCAGGAGCCCTATAAAGAAGGCGCTTGAAAAAAGCCTGGTGGATGATAAGACTTTCGCGAAATGCCGCAGATATATGTTCTATTTACTTCAACTGCAATAAGACAGTGTCCAGTGGCCCGCCCCTTCGGCGGGTCGCCATGCCTCGTCGGCAGGTCGCCGAAGTGGTGACCGTAGTGGCGACCAGTATCCAGCAAATAATTTTAAATTTCAAATTGCAAATTTCAAATTGCAAATTGAAGGAGTAGCTGCAGGGCTTGCCCTGCTATTTTGAATAAAAATTCTATTTCCTTCATTGTAAATTGATAAGGAGAAAAGATGGACCAATCTAACACAAGTTTTGTTAACCTCGGTATTGCTCCGGGATTTCTGGAAGCTTTAGGGAGAATGAAGATCACTATTCCTACGCCCATCCAGAACAAGGCGATCCCGGTGGCGATGGAAGGCAAGGATGTTGTGGGCATTGCTCAGTCAGGCACAGGCAAAACGATCGCGTTCGGCATACCGATGATGCAGCGCCTCGCTCAAAGAAGGGGGAAGGGGCTTGTGCTCGCTCCTACCAGGGAACTTGCGGTCCAGGTGGGCGAGATGCTGAGGAGCCTGAGCCACGCGCCCGGGATGGAGATCGCTGTCCTTATAGGCGGCGCCCCGATAAACAAACAGCTGAACCAGCTTAACAGGAACCCGCGCATACTCGTGGCCACGCCGGGAAGGCTGATGGACCATGTTGAGAGAAGAAGGAACCTGCTGAGCGACGTGAACGTGGTGGTGCTTGACGAGGCTGACCGCATGCTTGATATGGGTTTCAAGCCGCAGATAGACCGTATCCTGCAGCAGGTGCCCAGGGACAGGCAGACCATGCTTTTTTCCGCGACGATGCCTTCCGAGATAGCCGGTATCGCGAGGACTTACATGAAACTTCCTGTCAGCGTTGAGGTCGCGCCTGCGGGAACCGCGGCGGAAACAGTCGTCCAGGAGCTTTTTATCGTAATGCACGACAGCAAGGCGCAGCTTCTGCGCAGGCTTCTCGAGCAATACAAGGGGTCGGTCCTGCTGTTTACGCGCACTAAGGCCGGCGCGAGGAAGGTGAAGATAAGAGTGCAGTCTATGGGGCACAACTCCGCTGAGATACACTCAAACCGTTCTCTTTCCCAGCGCAGGGAAGCCCTTGAAGGCTTTAAATCAGGCAAATACAGGGTGCTGGTCGCCACCGATGTCGCGGCCCGGGGTATTGACGTTAAGGGTATTGAGCTGGTCATAAATTATGACCTTCCCGACGAGGCGGAAAGTTACGTGCACCGCATCGGGCGGACAGGGCGCGCCGGCAAGCCCGGGCACGCCATATCTTTCGCGATGCCGGACCAGCTGCAGGGAGTGCGCAGCATCGAAAGGCTGATAAGGACTACTTTACCCGTTTCCAAGCACCCCGATATGCCAGTTACGCAGTTTTCAACGCACTACGTCAGGTATACTCCGCGCAGGCGGCACGGCACGCACAGGTACCGTTAAAAACAGGGACAAGGAACCAGATACCAGGGACAAGATGCAAGGGACAAGATGCAAGTGAAGGATTTTTATTTAAATAAGATTCTATTTCCATCCCTAGCACCTTGCCACTTGTCACTTGTCCCTGAAGTAAATACAAGAACAGACACCATCGATGCGTCCTAGGCAAGAACTAAAGCCGGGCTTAACGGCCCTGCGGGAGGCAGAATGGAAAAGAAATGGAAGAGACCAGACATATCCATCCCCGTTAAATACAGGATCATAAGCGGGGGAACGGGCGGGAGTAACGGAACCGGGGCGGCAGTTATGCCGGATGGCGCTATTTTAAACGCAGAGGAAGACCTGCTGAAAATGCTTATCGAGAAGGGAGCGCGCGCCGGGGACAGGATCGAAGTTGAAATGGAGATCTTCGAGCTGCTGAAAGACAACCGTTTTACGGCGGATATCATACAATTGCAGGAAGACAAGCCGGGTTTTGAGACAGCTGTTTTAAAGATAAGGGAAATGCTGGGGAAAAACCGCAGGATGTTCCTGGAGCGTATTTCCGAGATGCAGACCGAAACGGAGTTGAGGGGTGAAAAGAAGGAAAAAAGGATCTGGGCGAGAGTGGAGACATTTCTAAACGTTAAATATGATATTATCGCCCACGAGGGAGACGCGATAGACGTTGATTCCGTTGAGCCGCGCGCGGAGCTTCCTTATTACGGCAGGATACTGGACATAAGCGAGGGCGGGCTTAAATTTTTTAAGGACACGAACAGCGTTGTCCGGATCGGGGATGTCCTGGAAATCCTTTCTGATATACCGAATATCTCTGAGGACCAGCGCTTCTTTATAAAAACCGTGGCAGACAGGGGCGAGGCGAAAAGGGGCGGTCTGTTCGGATGTGTCTTTTTGAAAGTCAAAAAAACCCTGCGAGACCGTATAATCGATTACATCGCCAGGAAAAGTGGGTAGTTTGTAGCTGCAGGGCTTGCCCTGCTAATGCAGTCGTAGGGCAAGGTTTTTGTAGCTGCAGGGCTTGCCCTGCTATGTAGCGGTCCCGATTTACCTGTCCGCCAGTTAGTTTGGAGGATCGGGACAATCTTGTCATTATCTATGTAGTTTGTAGCTGCAGGGCTTGCCCTGCTATTTTGAATAAAAATTCTATTTCCTTCATTGTAAATTGTTAATTGTAAATTTTAAATTGATAAGCGAAGCAATTTTGTAGCTGCAGGGCTTGCCCTGCTATGTAGTTATTATCCGGGAGCGTATATGCTTTCAATGGGGATAGTGGGCCTGCCCAACGTGGGCAAGTCCACTCTTTTTAATTCTCTGATAAAAAAGAGAAAAGCGCCGGCCATGAATTACCCGTTCTGCACCATAAAGCCGAACGTGGGCGTGGTGGAGGTTTTTGACGAAAGGTTTTTTAAGCTGGCGGAGATGTCGCGCGCGCGCAGCGTTGTGCCCGCGGCAATAGAGTTCGTGGACATAGCCGGTCTGGCAAAGAACGCCTCGAAGGGAGAAGGTCTGGGGAACCAGTTCCTTGCCGACATCCGGGAAGTGGACGCCATACTTGAAGTGGTTCGTTTTTTCGAAGACGGCGAGATCATGCACGTGGAAGGCGAGCTGGACTGCGAACGCGACCGTGAGGTAGTGGACCTGGAGCTCGCGCTTGCTGACCTTGAAGTGGTGAGCAAGCGCCTGGATAAAGCTTACAGGGCGGCGCGCGCAGGGGACAAGGACGAAAAGAAGATATTCGATATATTAGGCAGGGTGAAAATATCGCTTGAAAAAGGGGACCTTGCCTCTGAGGCTGGGCTTAATGACGACGAAAAATTCGCGGTCAAGAGCCTGAGCCTGCTGACGCTCAAGCCCATCCTGTGCGTGGCGAACGTCAGTGAAGAGCAGTTCAGGACCGGTTCCTGGAAGAAAATGACTGACCATCCCGAAAGATACCTTCCCATATGCGCGAAGATCGAAGAAGAGCTTATTGACCTGGACAGGGATGACTCAAAAAAATACCTTGAATCTATTAACGCGGGCGATTCCGGCCTTGACAGGCTCATCAAAGAAAGCTACAGGACTCTTGACCTAATCGCCTTTTTTACGGTAGGCGAGGAAGAGACCAAGGCCTGGAAAATAAGGAACGGCACCAAAGCGTCGGAAGCCGCGGGCGAAATACATTCTGATTTTGAAAGAGGGTTCATAAGGGCGGAGGTCATAAACTGGAAAGTCCTTCTGGAGGCAGGTTCAGAACTGGCTGCGGTTGAAAGGGGATTGATCAAGGGAGAGGGCAGGGACTATATCGTGCGCGACGGGGACTGCATAACCTTCAAGTTCAACGTATAGCCAAAGATAAAGCCGTATTTTCGTTTTGGTGTCATTGCGACACAAGCTTTTAGACAATGAAAATGACAATTACGAGCTCAATTGATTGACGGTTTCTGGTGTCATTGCGGGCGCAGCGTGGCAATCAAAAAAAGCAACGGCAGGGTTTATCCTGCCGGGTTCCCCCTTTGTAAAAGGGGGATTGAGGGGGATTTTGCAGGGCAGACCTTTTCGAAGACCCGCCAGTTTTTAAGGAGGGAGGTCTGCGTAGCTCAAACCTTCAGGTTTGAGAGTGAATATTCAAGTTCTGACCCCCAAACTTTTATAGTAAAAAAGGAGATCCCCGGTGTCCATTTTAAAGGAGTTCAAAGAATTTGCGGTTAAAGGCAATGCCATTGATATGTCCGTAGGTATAGTGATCGGTGCGGCTTTTGGTAAGATCGTCAGTTCTTTGGTAAATGATGTTATTATGCCGCCTATCGGTATCTTGATCGGCGGGGTTGATTTCAAGGACCTGAAACTGATACTTAAGGGCGCCACGGCAGATGCGCCGGCAGTGACCCTCAATTACGGGCAATTCATTAATTCGGTGCTTGATTTCCTGATCGTCGCCATCGCGATCTTTATGGTGATAAAAGGCATCAACACATTGAAAAAGAAAACCGAACAAACCAGGACTGAACCTAAATAAACCGTTCGATCGCGCGGTGGTATTGTCAAGGAGCCGCAGGATTATCCCTGGTCAAGCGCACTGAGCCATATCAAAAGAAATGGCAATCTTTTACTGTCAGGCGACCTTCCTCTTGTGGGTGAAATAAAGGACTGGAAAACATATCTTTCAAGCCAGGAAGATGAGGAGGCCCTGAAAGAACTAAGGCAATGCACTCTTACGGGAAGGCCCGCAGGAAAGGATGATTTCGTTATCAAGATGGAGTGCCTGCTGTGTAAATTGTAATCAAAAATTGACCCACCTTGTAATGACAATTGACCCGTCTTTTATATTGTAGGAGTGGGTCAAACCAGATTACAATATGGGTCAAAGATGCATTACTATTGACATTATTTAGTCAATTAGATGAGTTGCATAATATATTAAAAGAAAAATTATTACCAGAAATAATTGATTATGGGTTTATTAGTGAATAAAAGATGAAGTAATGAAATAGAAATTTATAAGTAAGTTATTCGTATTTTGATAAGTAGGGAGTAAATAACATGACTAAAAGTGGACAGCTTGTTTGCTCATATCTTGAAAATATCCCAAGAGAAGGTTTAGAAAAATATCAGAAAATAATTCGGGAATATGCAAAAGGAAGACACGGAATATATGCCTTGTATAAAAGCGGAAAATTGTATTACGTAGGATTAGCTTCAAATTTACGCTCCAGGCTTCATCATCATTTACAGGACAGACACGCTCAAAGCTGGGATAGGTTTAGTATCTATTTAACAATTAATGATAGACAACTTAAGGATTTGGAGACTTTGGTTCTTAGGATCGCCAGTCCTAAAGGGAATTTACAAGAAGGAAAATTTATCCAATCTGAAGATTTGAAGAGGAAATTCAGAAGGCAATTTACTGAATTTCAAAGACATGAACGGGACATTTTCTTTCAAGATAACCATCCAACGTTTGAACCAGATCAACAGCCAGAACCCATTAAGGGTCGTAAAGCAACCCTTGCAGATTATATAAAAAGACGTATACATATTCGATTTGAATACAAAGGGCATCTTTACATTGCCCATGTGCGAAGGGATGGAACTATAACATTTGCAGCTGAAGGTCACAGGGCAAAGGAATTACAGGGGAAAGTTTATACTTCGCCTTCACTGGCTGCTACGGCAATAACTAATCATAAAATGAATGGTTGGAAAGCTTGGAAATATGAACGTTCTCCTGGTGAATGGGTATTATTAGATGAGCTAAGGAAACAGTAATGAAAACAGACATCGGTGAATATATAGTAGGCGCTTATTTAAAAGTAATAGAGGGTTGCAGTTTTATTGATTATAATGTAAGACCTCCTGGCGGAGGGTTGGAAGGATTAAATGAAATTGATGTTCTGGGTTTTGATTTGGAAAAGAGAGCTATTTATTTGTGTGAAGTAACAACGCACATTCTTGGACTTAATTATGGAAGTCATACGGAAACAATTCAAAAAATAAATGATAAATATTTGAGGTTAAAGGAGTATGCAAAAAAGAATTTAAAAGTATTTACAAAATTTAATTATATGTTTTGGTCTCCCGTTGTAAGTAAAGGGTATCTTACAAATGAACTCGAAAAAATTCAAGGCTTGAAAGTTATTATTAATGAAAAATATACTGAAAAGATAGATATGTTGAGAAAAAAAGCAAAAAGATTTACACAGGATTTTGGAAATCCTTTTTTTAGAGTTCTCCAAATTTTAGAAAAGTTAAAATAGATCAGCTTGACTTTGAGCCACCATAAATAATAAGTGTTTTAAAAACTGATAGGACAGATCACAAAGAGAGAAAATGGACGTTAATAGTAGTTATAAATTAATATATTCTAAGATTTCTAAAGAATGGTTTAATTTATCGTTTACGTTAAATGAGCCATCTTTTTATAGATTTTTTTGTTTATGGAATTCGTTTAATGCGTTATATATTTTAATAGGCGATCTTTATACAAGAGATTCTGAAAGACAAAAAATACTAATTGGACAATTGAATAAAGACGATGCTAACAAGATTATTGAATCCGCAAAGAATCTTATAAGAGATCCGATTAGAGATTTAAAGGGAGAATTATTCAAATTAAATCAACCTCCAGACGTTGAAAATTTTGATTATACAAAGCTAACATATGAAAGGGATTATACAAACTTAGAAAAGTTAGAACATATTGTAACTATTTTATATCGTATAAGAAATAATTTAACGCATGGTTCAAAAAAAATAACCGGCATGAATATAGAAATAGTAAATAAAGCAAATTTAGTTTTAAAAATAATCGTTGAAAAATGTATAGAAGAAAAATTACCCAAATTAGATAATGAAAATTCAAATAACTATAATGGAGATAAATAAATGTGCAGATTGTTTGGAATTATGGCTAATAGAGAAGTAGATATCGATTTTTCATTTTACAAAGCTGACAAACCATTTAAATCGTTTTCAAGAAGTAATCCAGATGGATGGGGAATAGGTTATTACAAAAATGGCAAGGCAGAAGTTTTTAAGGAAGGATTGGACGATGTTGAAAAATATGACTTTAACAAAATAGAGTATATAAAATCAAATATAGTTATTTCACACGTAAGAAAAGCCGCTCAGTATGGTGGCAATTCAAGTAAAAATGCGCATCCTTTTAAATATAAAAATTGGATATTTGCCCATAACGGTGTTGTAAAAAGAGAAAGAATATTAGAATGTTTGGATGAAGAATACAAACAGGAATTAACCAGCGAAAACGATACCGAAATATATTTTCGTTTACTTTTACAAGAAATTAATAGGAGTTCTAATGTAATTAATGGAATAAAAACTGGTATTAAAATAGTAAAGGAGCAGGTTGATTATACTGGTCTGAATTTTGTCATGTCTGACGGAGAAACTTTATATGCTTACAGAGATGCTTCAGAAAACAAAAATTATTATTCCTTATATTTTCTTGAACGAAAACCCCAAAAAGGAAAAGAATTTAATTTTAAATCTAAGGCAACCAATCAATTAATGCACAGTAAATGTTTATTGGGCGAAAAAGCAGTTTTGTTTTGTTCGGAAAAAATGACTGAAGAAGAATGGCAAGAAATTGAATTAGGAAAATTATTTATTGTAGATCCTAAGTTAGAAATAACAAAGATTAAATTATAAATTAAGGAAGATTGCCGATTACCCGAGTATATTTTGCAGCATTTTCAAGTTCTGCGTGTATAATAAGATAATACCATTCATTTTCTGCTTGATTAATAGGAAGAAATGTGGTATAATGATATAAGAGGTTAGGGGTTGGGAATAGGGAAGGCTAAAGTAGCTTACAAGTTAAAAGCGGTTCTTTGAAAATTGGGGATTGAAGAGGCATGCCTGCCCGGAAGAAAGGTTCTTTAAAGGAAAAGGTAATAAAGACGATGGTGTTAGAAGGAGGGTGCATGGAACAGAACAACCCGGCAGGGCAGCAGAATTTGAACAAGAAATGGCTTAAGGAGTTTTTCCAGATTCCTCTTGATTGGCTTTCATTTTTACTGGTAGCAACCGTGTCAATTATCCACGCAATAAAAACATCATATTATCTTACAAACACAGAAGAGGGAAAGGCGGAAATAGAAAGGCAGGCAAAAGAAAGGTTGGATAGGTAAAGAAACTGGTAGAGGTGGCGTGCCTCAGTTTGACTTTAAACCACTATACGTAAAAATATAGATGGAAATTAGAAGCCGGTGCTATCACAGGGCCGGTTTTCTATTTTGTCTCTCCTTATAATCGAATACACTTGACTTTTTCAAGTTTTAATATATAATAGACTTGCATAATTAGATGCTATATTCAATATATAAATAATGAACTCAAGTTAGATTACAACACAGACCCAGACTGCGTTATAGTTGACAAGGAGTATTAAAAATGAAAAAACTAATCTTGATCTCATTGTTAGTATTATTAGCGGCAACTGCCTATGCACAAGATACAAAGACTACTGCTGCGGTTATGGATTTAACTGCTGAGCAGGGAGTTTCCGCAGGTACAGCAAAGGCACTTTCAGACTATTTGCGAGTCCAGCTTGTAAATTGTAATCAAAAATTGACCCACCTTGTAATGACAATTGACCCGTCTTTTATATTGTAGGAGTGGGTCAAACCAGATTACAATATGGGTCAAAGATGCATTATTATTGACAGCCAGATCAAGGGGAAGGCCAGAGAAAATAAAATAAATGGTCGCTGTCCCTATTAAAATTAAAGTTTTCTTCCCTTAATTTCATATCAAATAATCTTGACATTGAACGAAAATATGCTATAATATAGTCTCCTAAATATCTATATCATTAAATATATATTCGCGGGAAGGAAACGATGCCGGTTTTGAAGACAAAGCTGAATAATGAGGAAAA
>Ga0210016_1004768_pt1 | contig 11478 bp, 18 predicted proteins | sample CryGeyCG2014_300_FD_185454 | JGI IMG/M metagenome (GOLD analysis project Ga0210016, IMG submission 185454) | Groundwater microbial communities from aquifer - Crystal Geyser CG02_land_8/20/14_3.00 (SPAdes) (version 2) | ecosystem: Environmental > Aquatic > Deep subsurface > Groundwater | place... | reverse complement strand
GATCGAACGCAAAGAGCAGATCGTGGTGGGCGTCAATCAATTTGCCGTTGACGAAGTTCTCACGTTGGAACGTTTGCAGGTTGACCCGGCGATTGAGTTGGGTCAGCGGGAGAAGTTGAAGAAGTTGAGAGAGAATAGAGAGCAGAGAGTAGTGGACGAGTTGCTTGGGAAATTGGTGGAGGCCGCGAATGGCACGCCTGCGGCGAATTTGATGCCGCTGTTCATTGAGTGCGTGGAGAATGATGTCACGCTGGGAGAGATTTGCAATACGCTACGCGGGGTGTGGGGTGAGTATGTGGCGGAAGGGTTTTAGAATCGGTGTAAAATTAGATAAGTTGTTTGCGTTGAGCATTTTCAAAAGGTGAGCCATGAAATCTGACATTTCCATCCCCAATCCTGTTTTTCATGCGGCGGAAACCCTTGCCAGGAAACTGGGAGTTTCTCTAAGCGAGTTATATACTGCCGCGATCACCGCTTACGTGACCGAACATCAAAAAGAAAATGTCACAGAGGCGTTGAATCGGGTTCTTGAAACCGAACCTTCCACTGTGGAGCCCGAAATGGTCAAGATGCTGGTTTTGTCCATAGGCGGCGAAGAATGGTAATTCAGCGCGGGGAGCATGACATCACGCCGGGGGAGATTTGCAATACGCTGAGAGGCGTGTGGGGTGAGTATGTGGCGGAGGGGTTTTAGATTTGGAAACAAGGTAAAATAGGATATAAGGTGAATCATGAAAAATAAAATTTACTTTGGCGATAATTTATCCGTTCTAGAACAGTTACCTTCAGAGTCGGTTGATTTAATTTATATAGACCCTCCCTTTAATACTGGAAAGGTACAGGGACGCACACAAATAAAGACTGTTCGTTCTGAAAATGGTGACAGAGTCGGTTTTCAAGGTCAGAAATACGAGACAGTAAAAGTTGGTACAAAATCTTATTCGGATTTGTTCGATGATTACTTAGATTTTTTGGAGCCAAGATTAAAGCAGGCTTATCGCATTTTAGCTGCTAACGGTAGTTTTTATTTTCATATAGATTATAGAGAAGTGCATTACTGCAAAGTGTTGTTAGACCAGATTTTTGGGCGAGAAAGTTTCTTGAATGAAGTTATCTGGGCTTATGATTATGGGGCGCGTTCTAAGCGTAAATGGCCAACAAAGCATGACAATATATTAGTATATGTAAAAGATCCAGAAAATTATGTGTTTAACTATGACGACATTGAGCGAATACCCTACATGGCTCCTGGTCTAGTAGGACCCGACAAAGCCGAACGTGGAAAGACTCCAACTGATACTTGGTGGCATACCATTGTTCCTACAAACGGTAAAGAAAAAACAGGCTACCCTACCCAAAAACCGCTTGGAATATTAAGAAGAATTATTAAAGCTTCATCTCCTAAGAATGGAGTTGTAATGGATTTCTTTGCTGGCAGTGGAACAACTGGTGTAACATGTTTGGAACTGGAGCGGCATTTTATTTTGGTGGATAAGAATCCAGAAGCATTGGATGTAATGGCACGAAGATTTGCTGGCATATCGGATATTGATTGGATAGGGTTTGACCCGAAATCTAACCAATCACAAGAACCTGAGCCTGCTGAACAAGGCAGCCTTTTTGATTTACTTCCAACCGATTCACAAAGGGATTGATAATGTCGCCCACGAATGATTTCGACATCTTGGTTTCTGTTGCGAATCAACTAAAAAGTAATTACATGCGAGGGGATGATGATCCTTGGGTAAATAGCCCTTTTGCTTGGATAAAGACCAGACCATCTCGCCAAGTAGGTAAGATTGGTGAGCAACTTATTGCCGCTTGGTGCCAGCAAAATGGCATTATCGTCTCCAGAAGTGGGGACTCAGAGGCTGATATGGTTCTCAATGGTAAAAGAGTCGAAGTAAAATTTTCGACTCTTTGGGAAAGCGGCGTTTACACCTTTCAACAAATAAGAGACCAGAATTACGAATATGCTATTTTCTTGGGAATATCACCGTATGAAGCACATTGCTGGTTTGTCACCAAACCTTTACTAAGGCAGTATGTGATCGGCCATTTGCCACAACATGCAGGAAAAGCGGGGAGCGATACATTTTGGCTTACTTTTCAAGTTAATAATCCACCTGATTGGCTTAGACCGTTTGGGGGAACATTGTCACAAGCATTTGATGTTATGACAAAATACTTGTGAGGGTGCGTCTGCGCCTGCTTTGGTGGCGGTGGTTTATGATAATTTTTAAGATTGTATCGGCGTGTCTGTGCGAATGTGCCGTAGCATTGCGTTATGAGTTGAAATGATTGTTCGCAATAATATGGTGAGTATCGAAATTGAAGGAGCGATCAGCATGAGCAACCTTTCCCTTGAACGTCAAATTTATAGACTTCATTTAGCCTTTGTTCGAAAAATAAATGACACACACATTTTTGTGCGCCAGTCATTTCCTTTGTTGGAAGAGGCAAAAAATAGTTACAAGACATCCGCCCATAAAAATGATCGTAGCTATTACGTTCCTACAGTCGGTCGAGAAAAGTTTGCAAAAAGAACAGATCAAGAGTTGAGGGAAATTTACGGCAGATTTATTTCGCGTGAGTTGTATGAAAATCTAATAGTTACTGCCGTTTCCCAATTTGAATCGTTTCTTTTTGATGCATTGCGGATTATTCTGCTTGCATATCCGCAGAAACTAAAAATAAGTATTCGAGGAAACGAGAGTAAAAAAGATGTGCCTATTGACCTGCTTCTTGAGGCAGATTCTATTGAAGATGTTCTGAAAGAAGTGATTGAGCGACAATTGAATTCGCTGTCTTTTGCTGCACCGCGTGAATATTTAGGCTACCTGAACAATGTTGCAAGTGTAAATACTGAGGATGACGCATTCCTTGACTATATTGAAATTAAAGCCACGAGAGATATTTTGATTCATAACGCGGGCGTAGTTAATGAGATATATGTCGCAAAGTCGGGTGCAAAGAAGAGAGGTGCGATAGGAGATAAACTATTAATTGACTTGCGCTATTTTGAACATTGTGTAGCGATACTAAAACGACTATCGGGAATAATATATCGCGACGTAAAGAAGACATTTCCAGATAACAGTAAAAGCAAAAAAATGTAGATTTGATAGTGCGTCCGTGCCTACTTTGGCGAGAATTTTTTTGGGAGGGCAAAGGAACTCACTCCCAGCCCCTCTCCCATGGGAGAGGGGAGCCGCGCCGTTGCCAGCCATATCGTCCTCTTGCGGGATAACGTCCGCGTGGATGTGGGGCGCGGTTGGTCAGTCCCTTGCGGAGACACCTTCGGCAGGTTTTTGGGTGGGGTATAATTTGAACAAGAGATAGGAGACCTTCCATGACCCGAACATTTACTGCCGTAATTCACAAAGAAGATACCTGGTATGTGGCGGATTGTCCCGAAGTTGGGACGGTCAGCCAGGGCAAAACCGTAGAAGAAGCGATTGCCAATCTAACAGAAGCAACCGAACTCTATCTGGAAGAATTTCCCTTGTTGGAAACCAATCATCCATTGTTGACTACCTTCGACGTGGCGACTTATGCCTAATTTGCCACATCTGTCTGGTAAGGAAATCATCCGTGCGTTGGAACGACTCGGCTTTGTTCAGGCACGTCAACGCGGAAGTCATGTTGTCATGAAGAAGTCCACGCCAGAGGGAAGTGTCGGTTGTGTTGTCCCTCTACATGGCGAAGTCGCAATTGGAACTTTGCACAGCATTCTCAAACAAGCAAAAGTTTCACCAGATGAGTTTGTAAAAGTTGTGAAGTAAATCGGAGCCGAAAGGCTCTGGTTTTTTGTGTCCGCGCCGTTGCCAGCCATATCATCCCTGTGGGACATTGTCCCCTTGCGGGATAACGTCCGCGGGGATGGTGGGGGCGATTGATCAGTCCCTTGCGCAAACCCGACATGTCTCACCCGCGCCGTGGTTAACCATAACGCGTGCGCAGACACAGGTCACGATTATCAGACTTTCGCGGAGACATGTCAGGTTTTTAGTGGAGTACTCAGTTGCCAGCCATACCGTCCCCTTGCGGAGACACCTTCGGCAGTTTTTTGAAAAGAACCCCGAGATTTCGAAATCTCGGGGTTCTGCCATTACTTGGTTTAAAACAACGAGCGGGGCAATTCGGATTGTCTGATGATCCCCAACAAAGTACCTGTTCTCAATTCGGCATGATCGGGCACGGGGACAGTAATGGTCGAATTTCCAACCTGTTTTTGCATGATGATGTGACTGCCCTTCTGGCGCACTTTTTCAAATCCATTTTGCGCCAGAATCTTGCATACATCCCTGCCTGAGAGAACGCGTAACTTGGGCATTTTACGCTCGAATGGAAGGTTTTGCTTTTAGATTTGGCACAACGGGCATGAGCGGCATGACATAGGTCTCTTTCTTAAGTCTTCGTTTGATTTCAGATGGAGAAGCCACTTCAAAAAACAATTCCACCGCTTCCAGTAAATTGGAACGCGCTTCTTCGATGTTCTTTCCTTGACTCACCACATCCACTTCGGGGCAGGTCGCGACAAACCAATCATCATCGCGCTCGATCACAGCCGTTAATTGAAAGGATTTTGTGCTCATAATATTTCTCCAGTTCTTAGCGCAATTATACGCTAACTTTTTGTTGCGAGTTGTCCGCGTCTGCTTTGGCGGGAGAATGGGGGAAACGACCTCATGTTTCGACAGGCTCAACAACCGCCCCCAGCCCATCTCCAAATGGAGATGGGAGCCGCGCCGTTGCCAACCGCATCGTCCCCTTGTGGGATAACGTCCGCGGGGAGGTGGGGCATGATTGGTCAGTCCCTTGCGCAAACCCGACATGTCTCATCCGCGCCGTTGCCAACCGTAACGCGTGCACGGACATAGGTCACGATAATCGGACTTTCGCGGAGACATGTCAGGTTTTTAGTGGAGTACTCAGTTGCCAGCCATACCGTCCCCTTGCGGAGACACCTTCGGCAGTTTTTTGAAAAGAACCCCGAGATTTCGAAATCTCGGGGTTCTGCCATTACTTGGTTTAAAACAACGAGCGGGGCAATTCGGATTGTCTGATGATCCCCAACAAAGTACCTGTTCTCAATTCGGCATGATCGGGCACGGGGACAGTAATGGTCGAATTTCCAACCTGTTTTTGCATGATGATGTGACTGCCCTTCTGGCGCACTTTTTCAAATCCATTTTGCGCCAGAATCTTGCATACATCCCTGCCTGAGAGAACGCGTAACTTGGGCATTTTACGCTCGAATGGAAGGTTTTGCTTTTAGATTTGGCACAACGGGCATGAGCGGCATGACATAGGTCTCTTTCTTAAGTCTTCGTTTGATTTCAGATGGAGAAGCCACTTCAAAAAACAATTCCACCGCTTCCAGTAAATTGGAACGCGCTTCTTCGATGTTCTTTCCTTGACTCACCACATCCACTTCGGGGCAGGTCGCGACAAACCAATCATCATCGCGCTCGATCACAGCCGTTAATTGAAAGGATTTTGTGCTCATAATATTTCTCCAGTTCTTAGCGCAATTATACGCTAACTTTTTGTTGCGAGTTGTCCGCGTCTGCTTTGGCGGGAGAATGGGGGAAACGACCTCATGTTTCGACAGGCTCAACAACCGCCCCCAGCCCATCTCCAAATGGAGATGGGAGCCGCGCCGTTGCCAACCGCATCGTCCCCTTGTGGGATAACGTCCGCGGGGAGGTGGGGCATGATTGGTCGGTCTCTCGCGGAAACCTGACATGTCTCATCCGCGCCGTGGTTAACCATAACGCGTGCACGGACATAGGTCACGATTAACGGACTTTCGCGGAGACATGTCAGGTTTTTAGAGGGTATAATTTGACCAAGAGACAGGAGAGCGCCATGACCCGAACATTTACTGCCGTAATTCACAAAGAAGATACCTGGTATGTGGCAGATTGTCCCGAAGTTGGGACGGTCAGCCAGGGCAAAACCGTCGAAGAAGCGATTGCCAATCTAACAGAAGCAACCGAACTCTATCTGGAAGAATTTCCCCTGTTGGAAACCAACCATCCATTGTTGACCACCTTTGATGTGGCGACTTATGCCTAATCTGCCACATCTATCTGGTAAGGAAATCATCCGCGCATTGGAACGGCTTGGCTTTGTTCAGGCGCGTCAACGTGGGAGCCATGTTGTCATGAAAAAGTCCACGCCAGAGGGAAGTGTCGGTTGTGTTGTCCCTTTGCATGGCGAAGTCGCAATCGGGACATTGCATAGCATTCTGAAACAAGCCAGAGTCTCAGCAGACGATTTGATAAAAGTCGCGAAGTAATCGGAGCCGAAAGGCTCTGATTTTTTTATGTGTCCGCGCCGTTGCCAACCATATCGTCTCCCTTGCGGGATAATGTCCGCGTGGGCGTGGGTCACGATCTCGTTCTCTTGCGGAGCCATGTCAGGTTTTTGGGGTGTATAATTTGCGCAGGAGAATTTGCCATGGTACTTAGCGAAAAAATCCAGGAATACATCCAGAAACTTCCGCCGTCATTTCAGGAAGAACTGTTTGACTATTTAGAATTCCTGCTTGACAAGGCAGAGCGCGAAGACAAGGAATGGTCGCGCCTTTCGCTGGCATCGGCAATGCGCGGCATGGAAGATGAGCCTGAGATTTACACCGTCGCCGATTTGAAGGTCAAATACTCATGAGAAACGCAGGGGATGTTGTTCTTTTTCGATTTCCGCAAACGGATTTAGCCGAGGGTAAACTGCGTCCCGCACTTTTACTTGGCAAACTCCCTGGCGAATACGACGACTGGTTGACTTGCATGATTTCATCGCAGACTCGACATTACCTGCCAAATTTTGACGAGATTATTCAAGAAGATGATTCTGATTTTGCTCAAAGCGGATTGAAACTTGAAAGCGTGATCCGAGTCGGAAGATTGGCGGTTATTGAAGGTGAAAGCCTGCTCGGGGAAATTGGAAGGATTTCGGGTGAAAGATTTAAGCGAATCAAAAGTCAACTTGCAAAGTGGATGCTGGAGTAAAAATCGGAGTCTTTCGACTCCGATTTTTTACGCGTCTGCGCCGTTGCCAGCCATATCGTCCCCTTGTGGGACAACGTCCCCTTGCGGGATAACGTCCGCAGGGATGTGGGTCACGATTGATCGGTCCCTCGCGCAAACCTGACATGTCTCATTCGCGCCGTTGCCAACCGTAACGCGTGCACGGACATAGGTCACGATAATCGGACTTTCGCGGAGACATGTCAGGTTTTTAGTGGGTTGCCCGCGCCGTCCCCAGCCATATCATCCCCTTGTGGGATAATGTCCGCAGGGATGTGGGTCACGATTGATCGGTCCCTCGCGCAAACCTGACATGTCTCATCCGCGCCGTTGCCAACCGTAACGCGTGCACGGACATAGGTCACGATAATCGGACTTTCGCGGAGACATGTCAGGTTTTTAGTGGGTTGCCCGCGCCGTCCCCAGCCATATCGTCCCCTTGCGGGATAATGTCCGCAGGGATGTGGGTCACGATTGATCGGTCCCTCGCGCAAACCTGACATGTCTCATCCGCGCCGTTGCCAACCGTAACGCGTGCACGGACATAGGTCACGATAATCGGACTTTCGCGGAGACATGTCAGGTTTTTAGTGGGTTGCCCGCGCCGTCCCCAGCCATATCATCCCCTTGTGGGACATCGTCCCCTTGGGGATAACGTCCGCGTTATATAAAATAATACACTGCATTTTTCCTGAGTTTCCAGTGGACTCAATAATGACCCCACTGCAAAAAGGCTGTTCATGCCAGGCGAGATGACCGACAATCCAACTGATGCAGTTCATCTGCCCAAAGTGACGCGCGCCGTCCTCCTCCTTAACGCCTTCCAGTCCGCGCAGCCATTCAGCGCGTGTAAAGCGGAATTGGCCAACCAATGGATGTGTCATGATTCGCTCCCACGTTTGAAATCAGAGTCCTCGCTCCGCGATTCGCAACGCGCCCCACTCCGCGTGTGTCTGCGGGACGGGCTTCACCTCATCTTCGGGCCGCCGCACGAGACCCAGCGCGCCCGTCGAACAGGCGATCACGCAAACGCCGCAACCCGTGCAACGAACGGCTTCCACTTTTGCCAGCAAACCATCCATCGAAAGCGCGTTGAACTGACAAGCCTTGATGCAATCCTCGCAACCGTTGCAAATGGCATCATCCACCTGGTTGACGAAGGCCGAGCTTGCCACCACGTTGGCAATGCCTAACTCGGCCATGCCGCGCAGGATTCCGCACGAGCATGCGCAGCAATTGCAAATGTAATACACGCCCTCCGCGCTGTTGCTCACCGAATGGACCAGTCCCGCTTCGGCGGCGCGGCGCAACGTCCCCATCGCCTCGTCGCGGGTCAGCGCGCGGATGACGGGGCTTTTATCGTACGCGTTTGGCCGCTGATCGAAAGTCATGCACACGTCAATCGGATGCTCGCAAGCCTGCCCGATCAACGCCTTCTGTTTTCGGCAGATACAATCCAGCACGCCCCACGACTGCGCCGCGTTGATGATCTCCGCCGCGCTTTCAAACGGACGGATTTCCATTGGGTTGCGGACAGTCTCATTCACGGGAATGACGCGATGAAATTGCGGTTTGACGCCCAGCATTTTCCCGAACGCACTTTGGAAATAATCCTCGAACAGGCGCGCCAACTCGGCGTCCATCGTGCCGACCTGCATCTCGTAGATGCCGACGACGAACGGAATTAACTTGAACCCCAGCGCGTCGTCTTTGCGACCCGCTTCGATGAGGCCGCGGCGCGACATCGCTTTGAGTTGGTCGCGCAACCCCGCGGCCTCCCTGCCCGTGCGGGTCGCGATCTCCTCCACGGTCTCCAGCGAGGGGAGCAGTTGTGCGGCGAGTCCCGCCTCTTCAGGCGCGTACAATTTCGCCAGCAGTTTCAATTCCCTGCCATCGTCTGTCGGTGGGAAACCGTTTGGCAGGGCGTTCAGTTGTTCGGCAAGTTGTTTGTAGGGGTTATCCATGCTTCCTCCGACGGCGAATGTGGCGTCACAGAATCTCCCTGGTATTTTACACCGTCTCGTTGAGAAATTGAAAGCCGCGCAAGCGAAGTTCGTGGGTATAATAGCCCCATCCCAAAGGACTCCATGACCGAAGAAACACCCCCCTCCCTGCCCCAACCCGTCCCATGCTACGAGTGCGCCTCAGGCCTCATGCGTATGCGCTTCATCACCTACGTCACCTGGCTGAACGAGGAACTCGTTACTGTGCCGAACTTCCCTGCCTGGGTCTGCGACGTGTGCGGGCGGCGCGAATACGATGAGAAAGCCATCTCGTGGCTGACCATGCTCCTCAGCCCGAACGCGGGACGTCCCACCCAGCGGAAACGCATCCCGCCTCGCGCGCGACCTCGGGCGGAATCCCCGCGACCCAGCCCCGACCAAACTTGAGCATTTTCCCCCACCCCCCAAGGAGCCCCGCCCTTGTCCATGGACACATCCCCCCGCACGCACCGCTTCCTGCCCGCCGACATCCTCACCTCCAGTTATCGTGTGGTCGGCAAAGTCGCGGTCTCCACCAACGGCGTGATGGGCTTAATGAACGACCCCACCCACACCTACATGGAAGTGCTGGATGCCCGCCTGGCGCGCATTCACATGCCCACCAAACTGGTGGACCACTTCGAGGTGATCCGCATGTTCAAGCGGCAGGTTTTCGCCATCGCCCTCGCCCGCCGCGAAGACCTCGGTCCGCAGGCGGTGGTACGCGGCGGATTTACAAACGTCACCGAATATCCCATCCGGGTGACCACACAGGTATACGAAATCGAGGGCAAGATCGAATATCCCGGGCGCTTCGATTTCTCGGCGCTGATGGCAGAGGGCAGCCGCGACTTCATCCCCATTTTCGACGCCACCTTGACAGCCATCCTCATCCCCACCCTGCGCGTCGAAAGCCCGGGCATGTTGTTCAACCGCACCCAGGCAGACCTGCTGGCCCTGCAAGCCCAGCGCGTCAAAGTGCAAAGTGGACCGTAATATCGCTTGACCAATTTAGAGTGGGGATGATAAAATCCTGCCCGCTTGGTTTGGACAATCTCATGCCGCCGCAAACCACCCCCGCTGGCAAGAGTCCGGCAAGTACAACCGCCCCCATCGTCTAGTGGACCAGGACGCAGCCCTTTCAAGGCTACGACCGGGGTTCGAATCCCCGTGGGGGCACAAAATAAAATCGCCGCAAGGCGGTTTTTGTTTTCTACGACCGGCGTCCCCATTCAGGGGATGCTATTCGAATCCCCGTGCCCACAGGGTGCGCGGTGCGCGAGGGGCACAAAATAAAATCGCCGCAAGGCGGTTTTTGTTTTCTACGACTGGCGTCCCCATTCAGGGGATGCTATTCGAATCCCCGTGCCCTTTCAGGATGCTTCGCGAGGGGCACAAAATAAAATGGGTGCGTTTCATTTGAGTTGAAAAGATCAGGATTATGTGATTCTCGCGCAAATCTAAACTTTGGAATTTACTGGAGCATAAATCCCGAAGGGATGGCATGATTGTAACGGATGACCGCTCTGGGGCCATAATCCCGAAGGGATGACATGATTCGGCGGAAAATGCCACCCCTTCGGGGTTATGGATGAACAACGTCACGATCTATAATCCGGTCACCCCTTCGGGGTTGGGAATCATTGTTACAAATCGTTCCAACTCATTTGCGAAGTAACTGCGCTTTTCAGTTGAAACACACCCTTTTGTTTATTCCTCGATTGGTTTCATTCGGAAGGGGATCATCAGCAGAAACCCAATGGCGATGATCGTTTGCCCGATGACAATGCCGCGCGACTGCAACGGACCAAAGAACGGGCCCTCGGGCGTGACCTGCGTACCCATGCCGAACAGGTCCGCCATCCCCGCAAAGACGGAGACAACGTAGCCCGTGGCCACCAGCCGCATCCCAATATCCGCCGCGATGGTGCGTTCCCGTCCCTTCCACAGGGCCAGCAGTCCCACGTAACCGCCGAGACACAGGATGCCCAGCCCCACCAGCAAAACAGAAACCTGAATGAAGCCGACGGTGGGACTGTTATCCCAGCCGAACCAGGCAGGTTTGGAACCGACCACAAAAATGAAAAATCCCAGCGCAATGATGACCAGCCCAAAACGGACGCGCGCGCGTGAGGGCGGTTCCTGCGCAGAAGTGTCGGGCAGGGCGGAGGGGTTGGGATCGGAAGTCATCAGGGTAAATTCTCCTGCAAATGACGGAGCCAGTTTCCTCCGAAAATCGCATCCATGTCGGAGTCGGAATAGCCGCGCGGCTGGAGGAAATCGGCCAGTTTGCGCAGGTCGGCAATCGTATCCAATTCCTGCGGGACAGATTGTAACCCAAAACCGCCGTCGAAATCGGTGCCGATGGCCGCGTGGTTGACGTTCCCCGCCAACTGGCAGACATGGTCAATGTGATCGGCGAGGCTGGAGAGCGAGACTTCCTCGCGGCGGCTTCCGCC
>Ga0210016_1004767_pt1 | contig 11479 bp, 16 predicted proteins | sample CryGeyCG2014_300_FD_185454 | JGI IMG/M metagenome (GOLD analysis project Ga0210016, IMG submission 185454) | Groundwater microbial communities from aquifer - Crystal Geyser CG02_land_8/20/14_3.00 (SPAdes) (version 2) | ecosystem: Environmental > Aquatic > Deep subsurface > Groundwater | place... | reverse complement strand
CAGACTCCCTCAATTCCTCAGTTCTTGCTTCTTATATGGTTATGTTTCACTCGGCACGGGCTATTCTTTTCTTTGAGGGATTGATAAAATAATGGAAGAGAAAAAGTATATACCACCAGAAGAGAAATTTAAATATAAGGGTTTAAGTGAATCCGATACAAGAGTGAAGATTATTGACCCCCAACTTCACACTTCCAACTGGGAAGAAGAAGATATCAAAAGGGAATTCTATTTTAAAAAAGGGAAAGTGACAGTTGAAGGAAATGAAGCGAAAAGAGGGGAGAAGAAATTTGCTGGCTATCTTTTACTTTACAAAAGAGCTTTCCCTATTGCCGTAATCGAAGCAAAACACCGCATTGTGAAATATTTGGACTCACTTCAATCCAAGGTAAATGCTTTAAAGGAACTCCAATCCCAAATCCAAAAAGAAATAGAAGAGCTTAAAAAATCCATTTTAGACAAGGCATTTAAGGGGGAGTTGTAAAGTGATTTTGTATTTTGATAACTGTGTTTGGCTCAGGAAATTTGATAATTTAAAGGATGAAAAAATAGTAAATCAGCAAAGAGACATCCAAGAAATTTTAAATTTGCGAAGAGAGGGGAGGGTACAGATTGCTTCTTCTGATGCAGTTGAGGCTGAACTTATGCCACTTTTAGATAAGAATATGGAAAGAGAAAAAGAGAGAATCATGGCATTTGTTGACAAAAATTCAGATGCGAGATTGCCTACAGCATATAATCGTCTAGATAGTCCTAAGTGGGCTCGTTTAGGAGTTATGAGGCTTGCGGGAAAAGAAATGACAGAAAAGGTTAAAGAACTTATAAATCGCAGTTTTAAACATGATGATGCAGTTCATATTGCCACTGCTATTGAGGGCAAAGCAGACTTTTTTATAACTGTTGACGAGGATATTCAAAGAAAATCTCCTGATTTAAATGAGATTAAAATTGTTTATCCGTCTGAGGTATTGAAATATATAATAAGAAAATAAAAGAGGAATTAGTAAAATGAGCAAATATGATAGCCTGAAAATCTTAAAGAAAACAAGAGCGAGAGTTGAGCACCAATGTCAGAATTGTGGATGTTTAATTGATACCAGTGACTTTTATTATTCACTAGAATTAAGTGGAAGGATTCACTTTCCAGATTTTCGGAGGAGAGCCTTCTGTAAAGGCTGTTATGAAAAACATGGAGAAGAATTACTAAAGGTCATAGATTAAATTGACAAATTACAGGTTTCCTGGTAAAATAATAGGAGAGATTAAAAAAATATAAATAAACAAAGTCGAGCAAGCTCGACCACTACAACAACCGAATAATCTGTAGTGGCAGAGTTTACTATGCTTATACTTTAGTATACTTGAGCAAAATTTATGAATAAAGAAAGCTTGATTAAAGCGATTGAAGAAAGCAGAAGGTCCCGTTTAATTATTTATATCACCGGTGACCGACAACCTTTTAGCACAAAGATTGCGGATGACGTAATCCCTCTTCTTAATCGCCATTTAGAAAATCTGGGTCGCCTTCAAAAAATTAGTTTATTTCTCTATACCAGAGGTGGCGATATGGTAGCTCCTTTGAGAATAGTAAAACTTATTAGAAGTTATGCTCAGGATTTTGAGGTAATTATTCCCTATAGAGCTCATTCTGCCGGAACCTTAATTGCCTTAGGGGCAAACAGAATTTTAATGGGGAAATTAGGGGAGTTAAGTCCGATTGACCCTTCAACAACGCATCCTTTTAACCCTATTGACCCTCAAAATCCTCAGCGGAAATTGGAAATCAGCGTAGAAGATATTAATTCCTATTTCCTCTTAGCTAAGGAGAAAGCCGGCGTGAAAGACGAACAAATGGTCGAAATCTATAAGCAGTTAGGAGAAAAAATTCATCCTTTATCTTTGGGAAATGCTTATCGAGCAATCCGAATGGCTAAGCAAATTGCCGAAAAGTTATTAAAAATTCATATAGAAAATGAAGAAAGGATTAAGAAAATTGTCAATGCAGTAACTAGTGATATTTGTATTCACGGTTATCCTATAACCAGGGATGAAGCAAAAGATTTAGGACTTGAAATTGAAGAACCTAACGCAGTTCTGGAAAAGGATATTTGGGCTCTATACGATACTTATGCAAAAGAGATGAAACTCGGTATTCCATTCCATCCATCAGAGATACTTGGTAATAAAGAAATGGGAGAAATAATCTGTTCTGGAGCATACATTGAAAGCAATGGCTTATCAGACCAATTCACATTTAAAGGAAAAGTGCAAAAAGCAATACGCAACAATAAGCCTGCAATTGATATGCATCTTGACTCCCAAAAATGGGAGAGAATAAAATAGGAGGTAAAAATTATGTCCACAGTTTCGTTGGCTAACCAGATTGAACAAGAATCGGTAACTTCTAAAGGATTGGATTTCTTTTTTGGAGAAGATTTTACTTCCCCCCCGGATTTTAATCCATTTATCATTGATGAAAAATTTGTGACATTATTCATACCTGTATTTACAAAACCAAAGAAAAAACTTAAAGGGTGGGGACTTTTTAAAGGATTAAAAATTGAAGAAGAAGAAATAGAAGAAGCCAAAAAATCTCTTTTCCCAGAGAGAGAATTTTAACCCCTCTTATGAATTTTAATTGTCTTTATGAAACAATATGTAACAGATACCCATCCTTTACTCTGGTATGTTTCAGCCGATGCACAAATAGGCTCTAAAGCAAAAGTAATCATAGAAAAAGCGGAAGCCGGCGAGATTAACATAATCGTGCCGGCTATTGTTTTAATTGAAGCAATAGATGTCCTTAATAAAAAGCGGATAATTTATAATATAGGGGATTTCTTTCAGTGGATAGATCAGATTCCTCACCACGAAATCAAAAATTTAGATTTAGACATAATAAATCTGTATAAGGATTATTTATCGCCTCTTCCAAGTGTAAAATTAAAAAGCCACGATAAAATCATAGTTGTCACCGCTCAGTTTTTTAACAACCTGCCAATTATTACTAAAGACCCTGACATTCAGAAGGTTTATCCCACTATTTGGTAAATTCTCATACGAAATGAACTGGCCAAAAAAATTCTTAAGGAAATATATTCTAATTTATTGTCCGGAATTTCAAAGTTTAGTCCGCCAGTGAAGATTGGGCGGGCGGCTACAATATCAACTGGTTGGTAGCTGCAAAGCGAAGTTTAGCAGAGCTAACGCTCTGCGGCTACAATATCAACTGGTTGGTAGCTGTAAAGCGAAGCTTTGCCTAACTTATATTGAGAAGTTACAACATGGAAACAAAGATTATTCGCAGTTATAGGCGGAGAAGAACAATTAGCGCCCGGTTTATTGATGGCATCATGCATATCTATGCGCCGGCGGCTATATCCGATGAGAAATTAACCAAGGTTATTAATAATTTCAAAAGGCGATTTGAAAAACAAAAACTTAAAAAGGAACTGAAAACTAAGGAAAATCTTAATGAGGTGGCGCAGAAATTAAATGGAAAATATTTTGGAGGAAAAATTAAAATCGGCTCTATAGAATATGCGACTAATCAAGATAGAATATTCGGGAGTTGCAGCTGCCGAAAAGGAAACATTCGCATTTCCTATCGTCTGGCTTCGATGCCCCAATGGGTGAGAGATTATGTCATTGTCCACGAGATGGCGCATCTAATCCGGCCTGACCATAGTGAATCTTTCTGGGAGCTTGTCTCCGGCTATAAACTCGCGGAAAGAGCCAGGGGATACCTGATGGCGAAAGGGCTTGAGCCGAACGAAGAAGAGGATATAGAAATATGAAAATTCAGGTTAAGGTTATCCCTAATTCCAAAAAGGTAAAGGTGGAGAAGAACGAAACAGGGTCTTTAAGGGTCAAGGTTGATGCTGCTGCCAGAGAAGGAAAGGCGAATAAAAGGCTGGTTGAAATCCTGGCGAAATATTTTTCTAAGCCTAAATCGTCCATCAGGATTCTTAAAGGGCTTGCATCCAGAAACAAGGTAATCGAGATAGACTGAAAATCTGTTTGTAGCGGTGCGATTTATCGCACCAAAAAGTGGCATAAATTGCGCTACTCTACTATGCACTATCTTTAGTAGCAATATGCGGAAAGATTAACTTCTATGCAATGCTGACAGCAAATGCCACCGCTACATTACTTTCATACACCGTTCACTGAATATTTACGTTATGGGAAAATAAGGGGGTATTGATTATGTTTGATGTATCTAAAAAAAGATACCGGTTGAGAATTATTATTCCGGCCTATCCGGTATTTAACATTTATTCCCGCGTGGCTAAGGGGACTACCGCTCTGGGACCGGTATGTATCGCCAGCGTAGTGAATGAAATGGAAGGATGGGACGTGGAGGTGATTGACGAGAATAATCTTCGCCGCTACGGACCCAGAAGCGATTCTATCGGAGCCGACCATAAATTTTTACAGCGGGTAAGACCCGCGGATGTTGTCGGATTCTATGGCGGATTAACCAGCACCATACCCCGACTCTACGAAATAGCCCGCTTTTATAAAAATAAGGGGATGATAACTATTGCCGGTGGACAACATTTCGTTGAAGATAACATTGCCGAAGCATTGTCTTCCGATATTGACTACGTGGTTATTGGCGAAGGTGAAGAAACCATTAAAGAGCTTCTCCGGGCTATAGAGGGCAAAGAAAATATCAGCGAAGTGAAAGGCATCGCTTATCGCAACAATGGTAAGGTTATCTGCACTCCGAAAAGGGAGCCCCCGACGGATTTTGACCGGTTTCCCTTACCGGATTTCTCCTTAGTGCGTTACGCCAGGATTAAACTTTATCCTGTTGAAAGAATACGCGGTTGCGGTATGGATTGTGAATTCTGCACGGTTAAAGGCAAACCCAGATATGCTACCCCCAAGCGACTTCTCGAATGCATCAGCTCTCTTCTGGAAACCAGGGATGCCCGACACTTTTTTATTGTTGATGACCTTTTTGGACAACAGCGGGATGAGACAATAAGGTTCTGCAATATGCTCAGGGACTATCAAAAGAACGTGGGCAGAAAGCTGGATCTAAGCGTTCAGATAAGACTGGATAAAGCGCAAGACCCCGAACTGCTTTCTGCGATGCGCCAAGCCGGCATTAATATGGTTGCCATCGGCTTTGAATCACCTATTGAAGAAGAATTAGAAGTTATGAGAAAGCATATAAAACCTGAAAATATGGTATCTCTTGCAAGGACGTTCCATAACTTTGGATTCTTGGTGCACGGGATGTTTATCTTCGGTTACCCTTTAAAAGAAAGTGTGAATTTTAAAATATCGGCCAGGGAACGCATCAAGCGTTTTAAGAACTTCATCAAAAAAGCTAAAATTGATACAATACAGGTTTTGCTGCCGGTTCCTCTGCCGGGGACAGAATTAAGGCACCGGCTCCAAAAACAAAAAAGGATTTACCCGACCCGGGACGTAGGCTGGGAATACTACGATGGCAACTTTCCTCTGTTTGAGCCCGATGAACCTATGACTGCCGAAAAGATGCAAACTTGTATAAGAAAAATTATGGGTAAGTTTTATCAGTTTAAGTATCTCTTTATCTTAGGTTTAAACATCTTTTCTTTCCCCGCTTTAATTTTCTTTTTGTATAATATCAAAAAAGGATGGAGGAGATGGTATCGAACCTGGCGTAACAACCTGCTTCGCTATGGAGGCTGGGTCGTTACCAGGGGATGGACTGCCGAGTTTAAAAAAGGCACGTTCACCCGAAGATTACAAACCGCCCGAAGCTATTTAAAAGAGAAAAAGGAGGAGACAAGATGAATTTAGTGAATTTTTGGAGCGATTTTTGGAAGTAAATATGAATTACAAATTATCACCGTCAGATTTAACCTATTTGTTTGAAGGGTGTAAATATTGTTTTAGTTTAAAAGTAAAATATAAAATCCCTCAACCATCAATGCCTATGCCCGGTATCTTTAGCGCTATCGCAGGCAGGCAAAAGGTATTTTATGAGATGAAAAGGACAGAAGATTTCTGCAAAGATTTACCGCCGGGGACTGTAGAGTATGGCGAAAAACGGGTGCAATCAATGCCTATTAAGTTTAGCAATTCATCCAATACTTGTTATATTAGCGGACGTCTTGATTTAGTGGTCAAATTCAATGATGGCAGTTTTGGAGTGATAGATTGTAAAACCGCCAGTCCCTCGGAAACTAAAACAAAAATGTATGGCCGGCAATTAGAATCTTATGCATATGCCTTGGAAAATGCTACAGAAGGATATCCTTCTTTATCTCCAATCACCAAATTAGGTCTTCTTTATTTTGAGCCGATTGCGCTGGAGCAGGTAAATGAAACTCAACAGGCATTTAAAGGCAATCTGATATGGCATGAAGTTAGAAAGGATAGTAATGCATTCTTAGAATTTCTATCTGATGTTGTCGGGATATTGGATTCCGATGAAATTTATCCGCAAACATGTGAGCATTGTGAATATTGCAAGGTGGGGAATAAGTGTTTAGCCGGAAAACCAAAAGCATTTGAAAATGGATGTACTTGTTGTGCCTGGTGCGTTTATCGTGTAAAAATGAGAGAAATTGATAAAGATAATTCTGTGCCCTTGATTAATCCGAAAGTTGAAGATTCTCCACTATGTCCAATCTGTAACGCACATATGATTAAGAGAACCGGTAAATTCGGAGAATTTTGGTCTTGCCAAAGATTTCCTGATTGCCGGGGGACGCGAAATATAACTACATAGACAAAAGAACTTAACCACAAAGCCACCAAGACTCAAAGAGCACCAAGAAAAACTAAAATAGCAACCACGAATTACGCGAATTAATCGAATTCAAAAAACAATAATAAAGATTCTCTGACCGGAGATTTGTCAGGATTTTATTTTTATAATCCTGATTTTAATCATGTTAATCCTGTCAAAAGTTTTAATTCGTGAAATTCGAGAAATTCGTGGTTATTATTATTTCGTGTCTTCGTGCTTTCGTGGTAAGTGTTTTAAAAGGAAATTCCTATGCATTTAAATTAATTGGGACGCAGAGTTCCGCAGATACACGCAGATTAAAAGCATAGAATGTAGTGGCAGAGTTTACTCTGCTATTATAAATAGTGCGATGAATCGCACCGCTACCTTCTCGAGTCCCAAAGGGATCCCTTCGGGACAAGCTCGACCACTACTCCTTAATTCTTATTCCTGTTTCCTGATTTTATCCTGAAGTTATCTGCGTCCAAAAAAGGAAATTCCTATGCAATTAAATTAACGCACCACAGGTAGCGAACCTGTAGCGGTGGCATTTGCTGTCAGTATTGCCCAGAAGTTAATCTGCTCGCATATTGCTACTAAAGCTAGACTAACTATCCAAGTAGCGCAATTTATGCCACGTTCTTATTGGTGCGATGGAATTGCGCTACTACAGTCTACGCTATCTTCAGTAGCAATATGCGGGAGGATTTGACTTCCTGATATTCTGACAGCAACTCGCACCGCTACAATGCCTTGACATGAACGAAAAATTTATATATACTCTTCCTTATAGTAAGGAAAACAAGGCATTTTAAGGCAGTTTTCCATATCATAAAGAAAAGCGAAAAAAATGGGGAATTTTGAAAAACACATAAATATTGCGAAGGAAAAGCTAAGAGTCACAGAAGAGTCTTTTGTAAAGAAGGACAATACCGTTGTTGGCGATCTTGCTATAAAGGTGGTTGAGCAGTTTATCGAGGCTGATATAGCAAGAAAGGGAGAGCATTTTGGAGAACACAAATCAAGGTATGATTATTCAAACAAAGAGTACCCACAGCATGTAAATGAAGCGATGAGAAAAATATGGTTTGCTTATGGCAATTTAGGCTACGATGGCGCCAATGGCAACAGGGCAAAGAAGGTGATGGAAAACCTTGGGATAATTATTAAATTCTTTGAAGAAAGGTTCGGGGTGAGAATAGATGAACAGAGTACTTAAGAAAATAGTGAAAGGGCTTTTGCCGATTGAAGATATAAGAGCAATCATTCTTTACGGAAGTTTTGCCCGCAAGGAAGCCACTTCAAGGTCAGACATAGACCTCTTTATCCTTACTACAGAGAAAAAGACAGAAAAGGAAGTTGAAGACAAAATAATCAGGATTGAATCAGAAGCAGGAAGAAACATCCAGCCGACAATCAGAACGTTAAAAGAGCTTGAAAAAACAGATTCGGGTTTGTTGCAAAACATTTTTCGGGAAGGCAAGGTCCTTTATTTAAAAGAGCCAACCGACATACCATCATCAATGCTGTTAGATCAGAAGCCTCAGATTATTTACTCATTCCAGCTAAGTAATCTCAATCAGAATGAGAAGGCAAAATTCAACAATGAGTTTTATGGCAGGAAAAAAGGGAAATACAGTTATAAAGGCTTACTGCAGGAGATAGGCGGTCAAAAACTTTCTGCAGGTTGCGTAATGATTCCTTATGAACAAAAGGAAAAGATTGAGAAATTCTTTAAGAAATTTAAAGTTAAGTTTGAGCAGCTGAAGGTTTGGAAATAGTAAATGAGCACAGCCTATTCGGGAGGTAAAAAATGGCTAAGTTTATTAAGAAAATATCAAAATCAAGAGGCCTTGCCCCGGGAACTCTCGTTCATATAGGCGAGGGTAAAACTGAGCAGGTAAAAATTAAAATAATTGACTATGATGAATCTCAATTCCGGGAGAAACAGGCAAAAACAATTGAAGAGTGTTTTTATTTTAAGGATACGCCAACCGTTACCTGGATAAATATAGACGGTATTCACGAAATTGAGATTATCGACAAAATTGGAAAGTACTTCGGCTTCCACCCTCTTATTTTAGAAGACATCGTTAGTACCGGACAACGTCCAAAATATGAGGATTTTGACAGTTATATATTTATCGTCTTGAAAATGCTCTATTATGATGATAAAAAAGATGAAACAGTCGTGGAGCAGGTTAGTTTGATCCTTGGTTCGAATTTCGTTATTTCGTTCCAGGAAAAAGAAGGAGACGTATTTGAGCCTATTAGGGAAAGAATCAGGAATGCCAAAGGCCGCATTAGAAAAATGGGAGCGGATTATCTCGCTTACTCTTTACTGGACGCAATTGTCGATAACTATTTTTCAATTCTTGAAAAACTTGAAGAGAAGATAGAAGGCATCGAAGAGGACCTGATGAAAAATCCAACCATTGAAACTTTGCAGACCATCCACGATTTAAAAAAAGACACAATTTTTTTGCGCAAGTCGGTGTGGCCTTTAAGGGAGTTAATCAGCGGCTTAGAGCGGGGAGAATCTAATCTTATCCAGAAAAACATCGGCGCATACCTCAGAGATGTTTACGACCATACCATCCAGGTTATTGATACTATCGAAACATTTCGGGATATGATTTCGGGGATGATTGATATCTATCTTTCAAGTGTAAACAATAGAATGAACGAGGTGATGAAAATATTAACGATGTTTGCGGCAATATTCATCCCTTTAACTTTTATCGCCGGTATTTATGGAATGAACTTTCAACATATGCCGGAACTTACCTGGAAGTATGGTTATTATATCATCCTTGCAGTTATGTCCACTCTTGGCATTGTAATGCTGACTTATTTCAAAAGAAAAAAGTGGTTTTAGAGAGAAAAGGAGGAAACTATGAATCTAATATTATTCATTGCCGCCCTTATTATTTCATTTATAGTGGTAAGAATAGGGGCTATTGCGTTTGAGTTGACCGGCCTTGAATGGTCCCTGGCTAACTTCCAGTCCTTGTCCTGTTTTACCGGGACCGGGTTTACCACAAAAGAAGCCGAACTGATTACCGGGAGCCCTCAAAGACGAAAAATTGCCTCTACGCTTATGATTTTAGGCCACGCCGGTCTTGTTACTCTGATTGCAACCTTTGCCAATTCATTAAGGCCGGCCACTATTATACCTAAATTTACTATCCCTTTTTTACGCGCCATTGTCCCATCAAGTTTGCTGCCTTGGATAAATTTGGTAACTATCGTATCCGTTGTATACGCCATTTATAAGGTTTTTACCCACGTAAAATCTGCCACAAGATTAACGGATTTCCTAAGGGCACGTATAGTTAAGAATGAGGTTGTTAAGCCTGTTTCTTTTGAGGAACTTTTAATTGCAACCGGTGGTTATGGCGCATCCAGCATTGGAATCTGTAAAGACAGTCCCGTATTGAACAAAACCCTTCTTGAGTTAAAATTAAAACAACATGATATTATAGTTTTGGTTGTGGAGAGAGGGGAGCAAACAATTCCCAACCCCGCATCGGATACCAGGATTCTTTTGGGCGATAAACTTGTATGTTTTGGTAAATTGGAGAACATCAGAAACCAGCTCTATGCGTAATTCCCGAATAATCAATGGAGAGAAAAAAGGAGTGTTAAAAACAAGGGAGGTTATATGAAAGTATACCGCTGTCGCATATGTGGAGAGGTTTATATCGGGGAGGAGAGACCTAAAAGTTGTCCGTTTTGCGGTGCGCATCAGAGCTATTTTGTTTTAGCCAGGGAATGGAAATTGTTGCAGAGTGAAACTTTATCAGATATCACCAGGGAAAATTTGAAAAAAGCATTGGATTTGGAGATAAACAATACCAATTTTTATAAGGCTGCTTCGGAAAAAAGCAATGATGTGTATGCTTCAAGTATGTTTAAAGGCTTATCAAAGGTTGAGCGAGAGCACGCTTCCGTTATCTGTAAACATCTTGGAATAGAAAAGCCGGATTCGCCGTCAGGATTAGAGAGAGCAACCGATTCTGACCGGGCAAATATAGAAGAAGCCAACCGGGGAGAAAGGCGCGCCGTTAAATTTTACGGGCAGGCATTTAATCAATCGCCCGAAGAAGAAATTAAAGAGTTCTTTAAAGCCCTGACAGAGATAGAGCCAGACCACATCGCCTTAACCGCCTAAAAAACAGCGACACGTCATTGCGAGCGGGGTCCCTCGCTGGTCATTGCGAGCGAAAGCGAAGCCCCGAAGGGGTCTCATTGGGACAATCTCGCTTGGGATAAACTCCGCAATCTCAAGAAACAGGCGTCCGGCAAGCCGAATCTTGCATTCAGCATGACAAAAGATGCTGTAATCATTGGTAAATGTTGGAACTCGATTGAAAAGCGTGTTTGATTCGATAATGTAATAAATAATGCTATAACATACTAAACTGGAGGTATATTTTATGATAAAACTTTGGTCTAAAGATATCGAAAAATCTTTCTTTAATGAATCTTTTAAATTCGCTGCACCCGAACAATTGTTTTATGTTACTGAGACGTTGCCCAAATTAAAAATTACTTGATTTTACAAGGGTTTTAGCCTTGTAAAATTTACAAATTTTTACAAATTCAAAGAGACTTTTTTACAAAGTTAAATTTCTGTTCTTTGACAATTAGAAGCGAAAAGTTAAGCTGCGACTGCGAAAGAGCAAAAAGTATCTTTCTCATACCTCCTTTTTATGATAACCTAAAAAAGGCGTTTTTGTA
>Ga0210016_1004766_pt1 | contig 11482 bp, 10 predicted proteins | sample CryGeyCG2014_300_FD_185454 | JGI IMG/M metagenome (GOLD analysis project Ga0210016, IMG submission 185454) | Groundwater microbial communities from aquifer - Crystal Geyser CG02_land_8/20/14_3.00 (SPAdes) (version 2) | ecosystem: Environmental > Aquatic > Deep subsurface > Groundwater | place... | reverse complement strand
AACTCGTTATAAAAGTATTCAAATCAAGTGGGATGCACCCCAACCCCGTTAACATTCCATTTTGAGAAGAACAACTTCGGCAACTTTTAAGTTCATTAGCCTGCGTCGAAGAACCTAAATATTTATAACACATCTCAGAAATTGCGACATTTGGATTTGCTTTTGCTATATTTGAGTCGACACATTTACAGCTTGAATTATGATAATCTATAGTTGATTGACCACCAATCATCGGATTACCTGAAACACAAGCTACATCACCACTTTGTTGGTCAACAAACTCATTTATTCTTTCACATCCCACTACAAATTCATCAATTTTTTTATTAATAAATGGAGATAATGGCAAAGTAATTGGATTAAAAACAACGACAACCTTTAATGTGTCAAAAAGATGACTATGACATTGCACGTTTGTATTAATACTACAACATTTATCTTTTCCTGTCACGTCTCCCGCTACTCCACAGGTCATACCTGGGATATTATCTTTATAAGTAAAGATATTCTGTCCATAAGCAGTCTTTGGAACAAAATAAAGAAAAAATAGCAAGATTATTGACAAAATAATTTTTTTCATAGTCTATTTTTTATTATCCTTATCAAAAGCTAATTTTGCTAATGCAAGTACTATTAACATTAATATTAAAGGATAATTCAAAGCTGATTCAGACATTTTTGACTTAAGGTCTACGCCTTGAACTTCGACTAAAGCTTCTGTGCTTATTTTAGATTTTCCTTCTATTTTTTTTCTAGGTAAAAATTTTGCCCAAAAACCATGGACTTCCTTACCAAGGAATTTAGCAGGTTCATAGCCTTTTGGATATAATCTTTCTCTTCTTATTCCAACTATCTTACAGAGTGCTACCGTCATTATTTCAACTTGTGCAGAAGTCATAGCTGTAGATACCTCCCTTAGATTATCTGGGATATTATCAGTCATAAAGCTTGACTGTTTACCTAATCTTTTAGAAATTCCATCATACAAATTACCTAAAACTCCGATTCTTTTTAATCTATCTTTTCCACCCGCTACACCAAGTTGGACTATGAGATGAGCTAAATGCACATAGGCAAGATCTACGTCGACCATAGAAAGCTGTACCGACATTTCTTTAAATGATGGTCCTAAAATATCAATTACAGCTTTTTCAAATGCTTGATCACTCTCATATTTTTGTGATATTAGTTCAGGAAATTTATACATGATCATTTCAGATACTTTTTTCGTATATGATTCAGCTATAACAGCGGTTTCTCCTGCGATTCTTTCGGTAACACGTGATCCTGACGAATGAGTATTTATTTTCTGTATCTGCATATGTCCCCAAGTAATATAAGTGTTGGCATTTGCCATATTCATTTGCAGATAACGTGCTTGTCTTTGAGCAAGAGTTTCTTCTTCACCTTCTTGATGTCCATCTTCTTCACTTAAAGTCCATCTTTTTATTTTATAACATTTCTTTATTTCTTTAAAAAAATCAGGCAAATCGTTTAAAAAATCATCATCTTCTATTTGAAGCTCCTTTCCATCTCTTTTTTCTATCCCAACACCTTTTTTATATTCCAAATAAACACCTCTCAATAAGTCTCTATATTTTTCTACGTCATCTTTAGTTAAATCAAAAATATAATCAAAAGGGTGGTTTTCACCACTATAATCACCTTTTTCTATTTTAGCTTCCCACTTTTCATATTGCTCATTCCATTTGGCTATTTCTACTGCCTGAACTCCAGCTATAAAAAGTTTTAGATAACTATTTCCAATAAGTCCTTCAGGCATTTCCGAGAGATAATGATGTTGTAATGTAAATTTTGTTAACATGTCGTAAAAATTTCTCCCCTTGACTGCTTCATCTCGAGGCATCCATCTCCGATCTTCCATAATGATACCCTCAGTAGGAAAACGATCAAAAATCGGTTGATATATATATTTTTCATAAAATTTCCGTAATAGATAATCTCTTTGTAATTTATTTAATTTTTTATCAATGCCCCAGCCTTTATCAATTTTTTTTAATTCTTCTTCATATTTTTTAATAATATCTTTTCCTAAATCTTCAATATTTAAATCTGAGACATTTTCTATAAATGATTGACTTGAGTCATCAGGATCAAAAATATCTTTGATAAATGCTTTTATATATGATTCTGATATTCCACGAAGCCTTTTTATTGTCAGTTCAAAATCTACTACCTTTCGCTTATTTTTGCCAATTTTAATATTCCCTTTTTCATCAATTACATAGACTAAGTTTCTTATATAATCCTTATCCCTCCACCCTCCCCTTTCAGCTGTGTCTACGATATTATCACGTAAAGTAGCTGCCATAAAAACATTGATTTGATCATGACGTCCCAATTCATTGTCATAACCATTAGACATTGCATCTTCACATTTAGTTCGATATCCTGTAATATCTTCATGACGAGCCCAACGGTTTTCTTTTGGCATTTTCCCATTTAAATCTCTTGGTGAATATGAATATAATAATGCTTGAAAATTTCTTAATATTTCAAAATGTTCGGCATTCACGAAAAAATCAATAGAAGGCGCCATTTTTTCAAGACCTTTATCACTTGAACTTGCCATCGTATTCATTCGCCTATAAAATATTATTCCTTTTTCTATATCAGATTTTTCTGTATCTATTACGAATTCAAATCCGACGTGACTATTCATGACCGTACTCCAATACCCTCCATAGACTCCTTTAGAAAGACCTGATGCCATTGTAACTAAATGAGCCAATTCATTTTCGCTGTACCCCCATTTTTTCGCATCATTAATCCCTTTTAATTGTACGTACGTCATCCATCCTGCTTCATCAAGATCATGATGAGTGTGACTTTTTAAACCAAAATTAGTTGGCACATTATGCCCATTTAAAGCCAATATCCTCTGATTACTCTGATGATAAAGTTGGTTAGCTTCTGAAAGACCGGGAATATTTTTTGCAATTCTATCAAAGCTAACCGAATTTACTCGCCCGGAATATTCAGCCATTTGCTTAAAACCATAACCTAAATCTGAGATTACAGCGTAATTATGAAGTGTTTCGGTCGTCTCTTTATGTTCAATCATTTGAGAAATTAAAGATGTAGATATTGCGTCACTTAAATTTCTTGACATTAATTTATCTCTCGCTAAACTTTGACCACCAATCCCAACTGCTCCTGGTAAAGAATCTTCTTCCGGTTCAAACATCGAATCCCTTATCATTACATTTTTTGCCATCATTTCTGGATCCCTACCTAATTGAAGCCCTATACTCCTCAATTCCATAAGAAGGTTCTTATAAAATACCCCTTCAGTCAACTCATTGAAACTTCTTTCCCAAAAATCTTTTGGATTTGCGTTAGCTGCCGAAAATATTTGATCAAATAAACTCCTCATATCATCCTCGAACATTTTCCAATCTTTTTCAGGGTCATCAAATCTATTATATTTTCCCATTATAAATTCTTTAAAGGATTTATAATCGCTCATGGCTTTAAGTATTGGAATGTGAGTTTCAGAGTTCCATCCTTTGATATAACTAGTTGCCTGTTCAAATAGACCTGAATTACCGATATTTCCTTGTACATTCAGTAAACTTTCTGCATTTTTAAAAGACATTGTTGCCAGTGATTGTAAGCTAATCATTTCAGCCTCTGATATAACACCACTCGCCATCAATCCATTTAAATTTTTCGTAAAATTATCATAACGTTGCATTACTTCCTCAATAGTTATTACAGGGGATTCCATAGTTTCTTTCCAAATCATATCTCTTGTTTCACTCGCGCTCATTTTTTCTTTTGATATTACAGGATCACGCCTTGGACTATATATCATTCTAATTTGTTGTTTTAAGTCTGTTTTTTTTAAATCAATATTATCTTTTATATATTTAGCCTTAGTCTCTTCAAAAACATCCCCATTTTTTTCACCTGTAGTCATTTCTGCTTCTTTATCAGCTAAATCTTGGAAACTTTGACCTGAAAGATCTAAATGTATATTATCAATTTTATTATCGATCATATCTGATAACTTTTTTTGTTCTAATATGAGCGATTTTAATCGTATTTCATTTGCTATTCTCGATTCTTCCGCCTTACTCCCTGATTTATTTATTCTAAGTTGTGCAAGCTCTTTAGGATCTGTTATCTTACCCTCAGCTAAATCTCCACGCATGGCACTACTCATAAATATTCCTGTAATTCGGATATATAGATATTCTTCGTCACCTGAACTAAGTGATCTGATAGATTCAGATGCTACTTTTAATCCCTCAAATGAATTTAATTCACCAGCTAATCCTTTTTCTATTATCTTATAAATAAAGAAAGCATTATTTTCGGTTATATTTTTAATTCCTTTTCTGCCAACTAATTCATTAGCTATTTCTTTAATCACCTGAGGAACTCCAGAAATATTTAGTTTAGATTTTTCTGGAAAAGTAATTGCTACCGCCATTTCCTTAACAACTTCAGATATTTTTTTAAGTTCCTGACTATTATTATCTTTAATTCTTTTTGGGAATCCATTCAAAAAAATACCATCTTTATTTACTGGATCTTTCAACTCCTTTTCTATTTTATCAACATCTTTTTTCGCCTCAGAAAATTCATCAGCGACTTCTTGAGGAGTTTTTGTCAATAAAATTTCGATTATTTTTTCAAATTCACTCTGATTGTTTTGTCCGGTATTTTCCGGATTTTCCGCTGGAGCTGTCATAATAAAAATATAGCAGATTTTAACCTTATTGTCTACTTTGCTCCTGGCTTTTTTGCCAAGAGACGTACGCTAAAAATCCGACTATCCCGGCAAATCCAACTAACGCATTTCCACCTTTTTTTGCCGCAATTTTTTTCATTTCATCAGGAGTAATTCCAAAACCCATATATTCTCTAAATGCTTTTTCTTCTTGATCATTTTTTATAAGTCCAATGTCCGGATTTCTTAAATTAGCGACTAATTTATTCATTTTTCCACCGTCTGTCAATGCCCCAGCCATTAATTCCTGGATATAACCGGCCGGATTAGCTTCGGCTTTTTCCATATCATCAGGATTTCCGCCAGTTAGTGCCTTTGCCGTCTCCTTGACCATATCAGGAATTACACTCCCATCTTTATTTTTTACTTTATTTCTTTCTCCGATTAATCCTTCATTCTCATTACCAAGCTTTTTCTTTAATTCATCCCTTTTTGCTTCTAAAACGCCTTTTTTTGCCTTATAAGTACTTTTCTGAGCTTCTGATATTAATGAATCTGGTGATAAGGCAGCGTCAATCTTTTTAATAATTTCATCATAGGCTAAGACGTCAGAACTTGTCATAGCTATCTCTATATTCATTCCTAATGCATTCTCTTTGGTATCTTTTGAAGCTTTCATTTTTTCGATATCTTTTTTTGTAGTAACTGTTCTATGATCTACTCTTTTAGCCATCTCTTTGTATTTTTTAGCAATCGATTTAGCTAATTTTTGTTTTTCCTCTTGTGTGATTGGTTCTCTTGACACAATTTCAAGTTCCGCTTCTTGAAGCCCTTCAATAGTTTCCATAGTTACACTGCCACCTGAAAGAAGTCTGATAACACTAAGAACATCTCTTGGATCTACGCCTGGTAGTTTTAGTAAAGCTGCCGCATCTTTTGCCTTTTGCTTGGCTTCATCAACCCTCGCCTGATCACTTTTTGCTTCTGCTCCTTATCCCTGCTCTACCAGTTTTGCTCCTTTTGCTTCTCCAACGGTAACATTTAATTGATCAACTTGAATTTTCCCAACCGTACCTCCTTTTCCTACTTGTGGTACATCTACTGTAACAGGCGCTGAATCAGCTGATGATAAACTATTTAACATATTTTTAATTCCTCATCATAAATTGTAAAAACTAAACCTCTTCCTTGACTGATTTTATATCTTCACGCCAGTTCAGACATTTTTTGGAACAATAATTTTTCTCGCAAACTTCAAAAAATCTCTAAATATTTCTTCTAATTTGAAGTCATCTTTGATAAAAAATGGTGTTTGTTTTACTTTATCATACTTACCGTCATGAAAATGAAATGGAAATGTTTGAACCCGTTTCCATTTTGTGTCCGGAGTATTATCAAGTCTATAGATTGTTTTATCTACATGATTTCTTTCCCAATGAATCGAAAATCTTTGAATTCTAAGATGTGTTGTATAGAAAAAATCAAGATAACTTTTGTCTTTAAAGTAAATTCTGAGTTTTAGATCGAGTAAATGAGTTGAGAGAATTATGTCTGAAAACTCAATTTCGGCAATTCGAGCAAACTTTGTAAATTTTTCCATATCAAGGCTTTGCTTATCTCTAATTTTTTTAATTCTTTTTCTAGAATTTCCTTTTCACTAATCAAATAATCAAAAAGAAAGACTTCGTTTCCGGCATCTTCTTCAGTCAATTTACCTTTTTTAATTAGAAGGTCTAATTCGTCAACTGTTTTTACACCATACTTAGAAGACAGGCGAAATATTTCGCTTTCAATAAGTCTAAGTTTCTCGATTATTTTTATTGCCTTATTTTTATTTTCGTTGGTCATACTCAAGTATTATAACAGAATTAATTACCCATCTTAAATTGTAAAACTTTTTTGACTATGTCTTGGGCTTGGCCGAACTGTTTGTTTTTTACCATGGCTGAGACTTGTTCAATAGCTTTTTTTTCAAATTTTTCTTCATATATTTTCATAATTTTGTAGACCACCGGAGCCAATTCTGGATCATGATTATCGAGCTTGACCCCGCTTAAATATAGCTCTTCGACAGTCATTCCAGGAATAATTAGATCAAGAGTTATTTGCGAAAGTTTACCTGCCTTCTCCTCATCAACCGATCCTTTTTCAAGGAGGGAAATAATTAATGTAGCTGCTTCATATTCAATAAACTTTCTAAACCCATCTTGATCTTTGATATTTAAATCAAATTTATTATCAACCATGATTCAACTTTAGCAAAAAAGAAGAGGCTAAACAACTCATAAAATACGAATTTACGAATTTATGCAAATTCCACGAATTATGCGAATTAATTAAACTGAAGAGTTTAGTATTCTTTTTGGATAAATATAAGAAGATCTAAAATTGACAATTATTCCCAATTTTTTACTTAACGCAGTCAAATATCTTTTTACCTGATAATAATCATCTTTCGAAATAACTTTTTTTGATTTTAATTCCAATATGATTTTATTATCGATTAAGAAATCGACTTTATTTCTGCCAGCTTTTTCTCCATCAAAAATTGGCGGAAGTATTTTTTCACGTTCATATTTTATACCAGATTCTTTGAGAAGCTTTTCAACGAAATCTGAATATTGACCTTCACTACAATTTTTTCCCAATGTATTATGTGTTTTAAACAAAATCCCATTAATTATATACGAAAGTTCTGGGTATATGATTTTCCCCATAAGCCAATATTAGCATAATTCGCTATATTCGCATTGCTTAATTCGTATCATTCGTATTATTTCTTTACCTCAATCACCAGTTGTCTATCTCTTCCTTCACCAACCGAAGATGTGGTTAGATCCGGGTAGCTGGCCGTGATAAATTCGTGAATCAGTTTTCTTTCAAATGATGAAAGAGAACGGATATATCCTGCTGTACCGGTTGATTTGACTTGTTCGGCATATTCAGTCGCCATAGCCTCTAATCGCTCTTTCTGTTTCTCTCTAAAATCATTGACATTGACTAAAATATCGACTCTTTCGTTAAATTTTTTGAATAAAATTACTTCAAGAATTTTCTGAATCGCCCTGATCGTCTCACCGTGGCGACCAATGACGGCCGACACTTCTTCATCGGCTTTAATTATTACCTGGAAAACTCCCCCATCATCGGCGACTTCTACCTCAAACTTTGTAATCATCTTCCCCAAAAGCTCCTCTGTCTCGGATTTGATTGTTGCAATTTTATCCATATTATTTTGAAAAAATTTTTAAATATTAATAGGCTATTACAGAATAAGTTCAAAGATAAATAATATCCAATATCCAATATCCAACTCCAATTAACAATTAACAATTGACAATATTGGAAATTGGTTAGTATTGGTGTTGGTCATTGGTTTATTGATTGTCTTTGAAATAAATTATTTTTTATCATTCACTTTCTTATATTGCATAATTCCCATTATCGAAAAAATATTCCAATATAAAGCCAGACCTATAGGTAGCGAATAAGAAAACCAACCAATCATCAGTGGAAACATATATTTCATTTGTGTATTCATTGCTTTTTGAAAATCTCCTTGCCCGCCTTCTTTCTTTTTATCATCTTTATCATTGCCTTTTTGAGCCTGTACAAGTGGTCCACTTGTATTGGCTTGGGGCATGGAGGCTTGAGCTTGGAAATATTGCAATGCTGCCGTGATCACTGGAATCAATAGATAATACCAAGCTCCGGCTACTTTCGGTGATTTAACTAAATCTAGACCAAAAAACCAAGAATTGACCGTCTCAATTTTGAGTACAGAAAAATACAAAACTTTATTTATAGCCGTAATTGTTTTTTCTGCATGACCATTTAATAAAAATAAATTTAGGGTGTTATATAAAGCAATAAAGATTGGTAGTTGGATAATCATCACCAAACAACCGGAAGTCGGGTTAATCCCATATTGTTGATAAAGTTTTAACTGTTCTGCTTGAAGCTGTTTCTGATCATTTTTATGTTTTGCTGAAAGCTTATCGAGTTGAGGTTTAATTTCCTGCATTTTTTTAGCCGTTTCAATCTGTTTTTGAAAAAATGGTTGGAAAAGTAAGCGAATAGCGACTGTCAAAGCAATGATAGCGAATCCAAAAGCGCCAGGAAGTCTGATAAATAAAAACAATTTATAGAAGATGACCAATAAATTTAAAATTGGGATGACAAAAACAGTGTTAAATAAATTTGGGTTCAACATAATATATATTTCTTTATTCGTAGTATTCGTATTACACCGTTAGCTTTGCTCTTCCCTTTGCTCTTCTCCTCTTAAGAACAAGCTTTCCCTTTGCGGTCGACATCCTTTTCATAAATCCGTGGACTTTATTTCTTTTTGCCTTTTTCGGCTGCCATGTTCTTTTCATAGTGTTTTGGTAAGGAACAAAAATTTTTGTTCCCTACATTAATAATTTATAAACTTGATTTCAATATCGAATCTTTTTCAAACACCTTCCATATCTCTTCCGTTACAAACGGAATAAACGGATGAAGCATTTTTAGATTCTCTAAATATACTTCCTTCAAAACTTCAAGAGCTTCTATATTACCATTAATTATCTCATCTTTCAATTGCTCAATATAAAAATCGGCAAATCGATGCCAGATAAATTCGTACACCAGCCCTAAAGCCTTCGAAAACTGATAACTGTCCATAAATTTTAGATATTGTTTCTTTTCTTTTTTATATTCTTTTTCCAGTTCGTTTAGTATTTTGGATTTTGAATTTATAATTTGTTTCGGATTTCGGATCTCGAATTTCGAATTTAATTCCAAAAATCGTCCCATATTCCACACTTTATTCACAAAATTCCTCATACCCACCACTTTTTCTTCGGAAAAAGAGATATCCCCGCCTTCTTTTGTTCCAAAAATAAGTGCCGATCGAAGTGCATCAGCTCCATATTTATCGACCATCTCCAAAGGATTAACCACATTCCCTTTTGACTTGCTCATCTTTTGACCATTTTTATCTCTCACCATTCCATGAAGAAAGATTGTCTTAAAGGGTTTTTTACCGGTTGCAAATACTCCAACCATAATCATTCGAGCTACCCACCAAGGAAGAATATCATAGCCCGTTTCCATCACGGAAGTAGGATAAAAATAATCAAAAAAATCTGAATTTTCATCTTGCGCCAACAAAGTGGCAAATGGCCACTGGGCTGATGAAAACCAAGTGTCAAAAGTGTCGGTATCTTGCTCAAATTTGCAGTTACCACAAATCTGGCATTTCTTTGGTTTTTCAACAGAGACAAACCATTTATTTTTAATTTTATTAAATTTTGAATTTTTATTATTTGAATTTATTTCGAGCTTCGAGTTTCGAGTTTCGAGTTTTTGACACTTATATGCCGGGATTCTAATTCCCCAAACAATTTGGCGGGAAATATTCCAATCTCGAAAATTTGTCAGCCACCAAAGTAGTATTTTTTTAAATTTTTTAGGAACGATTTTTATTTCGTCTGATTCAACCAATTTTTTAGCCTTGTCAGCCAATGGTCTGATTTTTACAAACCATTGCTCCTTTGGTAATGGTTCCAACACTCGACTACATTTATAGCACGTCCCAACACTATGAACATAGTCTTCTTTTATCTTTACTATTAATCCTGCATTTTTTAAATCTTCAACAATCTTTTTTCTTGTTTCAATTGCATATAGTCCTTGATAAGAGTCGGCATTTCTATTAAGTTTTCCATCAAAATCAATTATCTGGATTACTTCAAGTTTATGGCGACGTCCTGTTTCAAAATCAGTAAAGTCGTGAGCCGGAGTGACTTTGACCGCGCCTGTCCCAAATTTCGGATCGACCGATTCGTCGGCTACAATTTTGACCTGACGATTAATAATTGGAACAATGACAGTTTTTCCGATTAAATCTTTATATTTTTTATCTTTTGGATTAACGGCAATTCCCGTATCACCAAGGAGAGTCTCAGGCCTAGTCGTTGCCACCGTAATAAATTTTATTTTTGCTGTTTGACTTGCTGGTGCAAGTAAATATTTTATATAAAATAATGAGGCAACTTTCTCTTTATGGACGACTTCTAAATCTGAAAATGAAGTTCCACAAAAAGTACAATAATTAACCATTCTTTTTTCTCGATAGACCAAACCTTCGTCTGATAACTTTTTAAAAGTTTTATAGACTGTCTGAACAATGTCTTCGTCGATAGTGAATTTCTTTTTTGACCAATCAAGAGCAAATCCTAACCTTTTAAGCTGATTCTCCATATTCGAGCGGTTACTGATTACAAATTCCATTATATTTTTGTAAAGTGTTTCCCGGTCAAAATCAAAACGACTCTTTCCTTCTTTTTTTAAATGTTTTTCGTAAACGAATTGCGTCTCAAAACCGGCATGATCAGCCCCGGGTAGCCAAAAAGTCTCAAAGCCTGATAATTTTTTATAACGAATCATAATATCTTCGTAGGTATACATCGCATGACCTAAATGAAGATTAGCATTAGCATTTGGAGGAGGAAGAATAATAGAAAATGGTTTTTTTCCGCCAGCTGGCGGATTATTTACTTTGGCTTTAAAAAGTTCCTTTTCCTCCCATTCTTTATAGATTTTCTCCTCGACTAATTGTGGCTGGTATTTTGAATCCATAATATTGTTCATTATTATATAATAATTTCTTATGAACTGGATTCTAATTACCCTTCAGTGGTATTTGACTTTACTTGTTATTGGGATAATCTTTACCCCTCTCACAAAAAAAATATTCAAAAGTTTTTCATTTGATTTTGGTTATCCTTTTGCTAA
>Ga0210016_1004765_pt1 | contig 11482 bp, 9 predicted proteins | sample CryGeyCG2014_300_FD_185454 | JGI IMG/M metagenome (GOLD analysis project Ga0210016, IMG submission 185454) | Groundwater microbial communities from aquifer - Crystal Geyser CG02_land_8/20/14_3.00 (SPAdes) (version 2) | ecosystem: Environmental > Aquatic > Deep subsurface > Groundwater | place... | reverse complement strand
TGCAACTGGCGGCGACCGCGGCGGTGATGTCGCCAGCGGTGTTGGTGATGCCGCTGGCGCTGACGCCGACGGCGCTACCACCGGCAATCTGGGTGACCGTCAAGCTGGCCACCGGCGTATCCGGATCAGTGACGGTGCCGACGCTGACCGCCGCCCCTGCGGGCGATCCCTGTTGACGCGAGATCGCGCCGGCCGGCGTGAAGCTGGGATTCGATGTTGCGCTCGTCAGAATATCGAAACTGCTGGCTTGGCCGTCCGGATTGCGAACTTGCACGGTGTGCGTGCCAACGCCGGCGCTGGTGGCGCTGACGTTGAGCGTAATTTGGGTGGGGCTATTGAAGGTAACGCTGTTGATGCTGATCGGCGTGCCCGCTGGTGCCACGCCGGTCACGCTGGCGGCGATATGGCAGGTGCCGGTGCCGGTGCTGCTGCAACTGGCGTCGCAAAGGTAGCCGGCCGGATTGTCAAAGAACTCGGTGCCAGAAACCGAAGTGGCGTTGACCACTACGCTGACGTTGGTGGCACCCACACTGATGGTTCCTGGCACCGGGGTGGCGCCGGTGGGCGGCGTGGCAGCACGCAACTGAACCGCGCGCAGCCGCCAGGAATTCGCCGCATCGGCGTACTCTCCGACATGCCAAAAAGTTTGGCTGTCGCAGGGATCGAGGGCGGTCTTGGAATAGTCACCCCAGCGTTGCACGGTGTTGGCCCCTTCCAAGTTGTAGGTGCTACTACTGGCCTGCAATTGACTCGGGGCTTGGGTCGTCCCAAGCGTATCGGTGCGCAGACGGCCCGCTGCCCAAAGTTCCGGAAAGCGCGCCGCGCCAGCAGAACTTGCCCCTAGCGCCATGTGGCCCTGACTGGACATCGCCGCACTGGGAATCCAATAGCCGCTCGGATTGCTGGCGGCGCTATCGAACAAAGTGCCCGACTGGAGCAGGGTGGGGGTGGAGCTCAGATTGTCGATCTCGTACCAGCGCGAACCGTTGCGACCGCCGCTGTTATTGCCCACGCCCGCCGCATTGACCTGGATATTGTGGGCGGCCCACAAAGTGGAGCGACCGCTGATGACATCGCGGGTGATCTGGGCCTGGAACAGGCGATCATCCAATGCGTCCAGACTGCGATTATTGAGCACGCCCTGGTAGGTTTGGTTGATTGGGAAGGTCGTCGTCGGCACGGTGATGCTGAGGTTGGCCGAAAGGGTTGGGCTGGCACCGCCGGGATCGCTGACGCGCCGAATCTGCAGCTTGCTGAAGGTCAAAATATCAACGCCGATGAAATAGCCTTCGGTCGCCGCGGGGTCGTCATTGCTCACGCCCTGTGGCGTCCACGGCCCGGCCACGGTGCCAGTAGCCATATTGTTGAAGGTGGTGAATACCAGCGACCCGGCCAGCAAGTTGGCCTTGTTGATGACATAGCCACGGGTGCTGGCAAACGAACCGGAAGACGTGGTGAAAATGTTGCCGCCGATGTAGAGCGCATGGGCGTCGACCCCCAGGGTGTCGTAATCGAGAAACTGGCTGGCGGTGGTGATCTGAAAAAACGTAAAGCTGGCGCTGTTGCTAATCGTCGGGCCGCTGCTGACCGCAATCAGGATGCGGTTCGAAGTCGCCGCGACATTGATCATGGTCAAAAACCAGCGGCCACTCAAGCGGTCGTAATCGACGCGCGGATCGGAGATACCGACGCCGTTGCTGACCGAGGCCCAAAACGTGGTGTCGGTGACATCCAGACCACCGACGGCGCCAGTGAACTTGTCGTACACCTTGATGCGGCCATTGACGTGCATCAGGACCTGGGTCGGCCCGACATCGCCGATGCTGTCGGGCGGGATCGCGCTGATGCCATCGGCGTTGCGACCGGGGCCCGCAATGCTGGTGCCCACCACTTGCGGTTGCAGCGGGCCGGAGCGCGCTGGGTCCCAGAGCTGGCCATTGTCGATCGCATCAACCGGATAATGCGGGATATCCAGCGACCCCGGCAGCGGGGCTTTCGGCGGCGCCGGACCGACCTCTGGCCGCGCCGTGATCAGCAGCGGATCGAATGGTGGCTTCGGCGTGGCGGCTTCGCGCTGCATGATCTCGGCGACGGATTCGGTGATGCCATCCGGACCTCGCGAGGGGATTCCCGCGGTCTCGGCTGCGCTAGCCGATAGCAGCCCTGACAACCCGATCAGCGCGACGCCGATGGCGCTGCGCGTGAGGGCGCGGTGAAACCCATGGCGGCGAGTGGTCTTTGTGCTGGTCCACATGGCGAGATTCCCCTTGCGTGTTGTGAATGAGGTGACGGCGGTGTACCACGGTCGCGTCGTAAAAAGCTGGGTGCCGATGGCCGTAGCGAGATTGGCATCGCTCAACGGATTTGCGGGCGGGTTCACCGCTACCGCGACTACGGGTGCTTCTGGTAAGTGCCGATCAACTCGGTGTGCTCCAGCACATGTCCGGCCATGGCGGCTTCCACCTCGGATTTTGTGGGATGGCCGCGCAGATCGAGCAGGCAATCGAGCGCGTAGAGTTTGTGGAAATAGCGATGCCGACCGATCGGCGGGCAGGGGCCACCGTAGCCGGTGCGCTTCCAGTCGTTGAGTCCTTCACCGGTGCCGTGCGGCAGTTGTCGCGGCTCCACGGCTTCCGGCAGCGCGGTGGTGGTCGCTGGCAGGTTGTAAAGCACCCAATGCACGTAGGTCATTTTTGGTGCCTGTGGATCGGGCGCATCGGGATCATCGACGATCAGCACCAGACTCTGCGTGCCAACTGGCACGCCAGACCAGGACAGTGCCGGCGAGCGGTCCTGGCCCTGACAGGTGTGGACAGCGGGGATCGCTCCCGCGGGGGGGAATGCGGTGGAGCGCAAGGTGAGCTTCATGGTGGCCTCAATGGTGAGTGATCCGCGTTGCGGCGGCGTTTTGGGTGCGATGATAGTACGCCGATTCAGTGAGCGTTTTGGCCGGATCTGGGATCAGCAGGCGTCGTTGCTGCCACCGCCAAACCGATGCGCTCAGCGCGTTTGCAGCGCATCGACCAGCAGTAATTCGCAGGCGCCGGCGCCGCCATCTTCGCGCGTCAACGAACTCCGCCAGTGCCAGCCATCGGCGCGCACCGCTTCGACCAGTTTTCCGTGTAAAACCACAATCTGGCCGGGACGCAGCGCTCCGATGCGTCGGGCCAAAGCCGAATTGGCCGGAATCAGGTGGATGTTGGCCGCCGACCGGGTGATTTCGGCTTCTGCAATCGGTGGTGCATCGCGCCAGCGCCAGTGCAGAAAACGCGATGACTGCGATAACTCCAAACCGCGCAGCACGGCGGAATCCGACATCCGCTGCCAACCGACGCCGAGGTCGTAGGGCGCCAAGTCAGATTCAATACCGAAGTGATAACGCGACAACAGCAATACCCGTGCCTCCAGCGCGAAGTCGGCCAGTGGCGTCAGCGTGAAGTCGCCAACCACCAGCGCTTGCGGGTCGTCGATCAGGGTTTGCTGTGGCGATGTCGCCACCACCACGCCATCGGCCCGTGCCATCGGCCGATGGCGCCACGCGTCCCAGGCCGCGTTGGCGACCAGCAGACACAAGGCCATCATCAGCAGTCGCTTCAGCATCGTTCAATCGACTTCGGCATGGGTTTTCGTGGGCCTGAGCTTAGGCGTTGTAAATCATTGAAGGTGCCATCTTTCTGGTCTTTTTCCCCGTCTGCTTCGTTGCGCAAAGGGTTTCATAGTCGAACGATGCGCCCCTTTGCGCGCCTTGCAGACGGGGCAAAATCCTTCGCAATCCGCCACCTTTAATGATTTACAACGCCTTAGCGCGGGCGGTGTGGGCGCCGGACCTTCTGCCGCCCGTGACCTGTGATCCGTTAGCGAACCGGAAGCGGTCACCGGTAACGACATTCGATACGACTCTGTGCGGCCTTGGTGCCGTCGTTGCAGGAAGCTTGTGCTGTACGCTTATGGTCTGCTTCGATTTGGGAGACGATGGATGAATACCGCAAAGATCTTCTGGTTGGGCCACACACAGGCAGTGCAATTGCCAAAGCAGTATCAACTGGATGCTACTGAAGTGCGCATACGGCGCCAAGGTAGTGCGGTGATACTTGAACCGATCAGCAACGACTGGGATTGGTTGAACCAGGTGCAGGGTGTGGTCGATGCCGATTTCATCCGCGCCGCCAGTGAACGGCCAGCGGAACAAGACCGTCCCCAGTTGGACGATCTGCAATGAAGTTTCTGCTGGATTGCAATGCAGTCATCGCTTTACTCAAGGGCCAGCGCGGCTTTTTACAGCGACTCCAGCAGTATCAGCCACAGGACTTTGGCTTGCCGACGATTGTGTTGCACGAGCTTTACTATGGCGCTTACAAAAGCGCGCGCCGGGAAGAAAATTTGCGTCGAATCGACGACCTTCGATTTGAAGTCCTTGACTTTGACGCAGACGACGCCCGCTGCGCCGGTGAACTGCGTGCGCTGTTGGCGGCAGGGGGCTGTCCGATTGGACCTTACGATGTGCTGATTGCTGGTCAGGCCATCGCACGAAAACTGACGCTGGTGACCCACAATTTGCGGGAGTTTCAGCGCGCGCCGGGATTGACCGTTGCGGATTGGGAAGAAGAATGACGCCGCCGACTGACCGTCACCAGCGTTTGGTAGTGGTGCCATGTCGGTCGATTTCACGTCTACGCGCGACAGCCGATCAGGCTCAAAGCCACCGCTTCGGCGGTTTTGATGCCATCGACACCGGCGGACAGAATGCCGCCGGCATAACCGGCGCCTTCGCCGGCCGGGAACAGGCCGTGGGTGTTGCGGCTGTGGCCGGCATCGTCGCGGGTGATGCGTACCGGCGACGAGGTGCGGGTTTCGACGGCGGTCAATACCGCATCGGCCATGGCGAATCCCCGAATCTGTTGGTCGAAGGCGAGCAAGGCTTCGCGGATCGCGGTGATCGCGTAGTCGGGCAGCGATTGGCCGAGATCGCAGCAATGCAGGCCGGGCGTGTAGGACGGTTGCACCGTGCCGAACGCGGTCGCGGCGCGGTGCTGGAGAAAATCGCCGACCCGCTGGGCCGGCGCACGGTAATCGCTGCCACCGAGCACAAACGCGTGCTCCTCCCAATGTCGCTGCAACGCCACGCCGGCCAGCGGTCCACTGCCGTAAGCGGCGTAGTCCTCCGGCGTGATGCCGCACACAATCGCCGCGTTGGCGTTGCGCTCATTGCGCGAATATTGACTCATGCCATTGGTGACCACGCCACCCGGCTCGCTGGCGGCGGCAACCACAGTGCCACCCGGACACATGCAAAAGCTGTAGACCGAACGGCCATTGCGGCAATGGTGCACCAACTTGTAATCGGCGGCGCCGAGCAGTGGGTGACCGGCCTGCGATCCAAAGCGCGCCTGGTCGATCAATGCCTGCGGATGCTCGATGCGAAATCCGATCGAGAACGCCTTGGCTTCCATCCACACACCGCGCTGGTGCAGCATCGCAAAAGTGTCGCGGGCACTGTGGCCGATCGCCAGCACCACATGATCGCTGCGCAAGGTCTCGCCATTGGCCAGCACCACGCCGCGCAACTGGCGCTGGCCGGTGGCGTCGGTGTCCACCAGCAAGTCATCGACGCGGCTGGAAAATCGTATCTCGCCGCCGAGCTCGCTGATGGTTGCGCGCAAATGCTCGACCATCGTCACCAGCCGGAAGGTACCGATATGCGGTTTGCTGACGTAGAGAATTTCTTCCGGTGCGCCAGCCTTGACGAACTCGGTCAACACTTTGCGTCCGTAATGCTGCTTGTCGCTGATCTGGCTGTAGAGCTTGCCATCGGAAAAAGTACCGGCACCACCCTCGCCAAACTGCACGTTGGATTCAGGATTGAGCAGCCGTTTGCGCCACAGGCCGAAGGTATCCACCGTGCGCTCGCGCACCGCCTTGCCGCGCTCCAGCACGATCGGTCGAAAGCCCATCTGCGCCAGCAGCAATGCTGCAAACAGGCCACAGGGTCCGGTGCCAATCACGATCGGGCGCTGGCTCTGGTCGGCAGTGGTTCGGGCGAAATCGGCCGGTGCTTGCGTCAGCAACCGGTAGCTGGTGTCCGGCGTCGGCGTGATCGGTTGCGGGCCAGATGGCGGCTGGCCCTGGGCAGCTGCGGCCACCCGCGCCAGGATTTCTGCGGCGCGTGGCGTTGCCACATCGACGCTATAGATCAGGCCGATGGCGCCGCGCTTGCGTGCATCATGGCTGCGCTTGGCAATGGTGTAGTCAACGCGTTCGTCGGCAGCGAGCTGAAGTCGCGACTGGATCACTGCCAGCAGCGCCTCCGGCGGATGATCCAGCGGTAGCCGAATATCGGTAAGTCGCAACATGAACGGGATTCCGGATGCCGCAATGCCGGACGAGAATGGCAGGCAAAGGGCGCACGAGAATACATCGGCGCCGCGGCGAGCACACGCCGTGGCGTGGCTGCGGTCGGCACCGTGGTGAGCGCCTGGCAGCGTGCATCCACGGCACTTGCGACTACTATGGCGGCCAATGACTCGCACCGAGTCTTCTGCAAAGGAATCGCCATGGCCCATGTCCACGCCCCCGGATTGGTGTTGCGACTGGATCCGAAAACGCTCGCCAACGAAGGCGCCAGCTACACCGGTGCCGATGATGAAGAACTCTCGCCGCAGCAGTATTTTGTGTGCCTGGAGTCCAACGCCAAAGACGCGCTCTGGGTGCCGTTGTTCGCGGCACCTGGAAGCGATCGCAAAGGCATCGCCGAAGCCGCCAAGACCGGCCAAACGCGGTGGACCCGAGCGCCTTCGTTCTACGACCATCGGCAGCTGTGTCGGGTCGCCCACAAAGCGGCGCAACGCGCGGCCGCCGCGGCTTACGACGAATCCACCCCGAAAACCGCCAACCGGATCATCATCGCGCAGTTGCCGTCGCGCGCCGATTTTGCCGCCGATGGCGACTTTCATCCGATGGCCGACAACTACGCCATTCGCTAGCCAGTACCGATCAGGCGGTTAAGCGCTGCGCTTCCGCCATCGCCATCAAGGAGACCGCATTGACCTTGAAGCCACCGTTGCTGCTTGCCAACCCCCGCTTGCGCATGGCCATGCTGCTGTTGGCGCTGGCCGCCGTGCTGGCGCTGTCGTGGACGCGGGTGCTCGATCAACCCGCTGCGGATTATCTCGACGCCACGCTCAAACGCACCCTGGTCACGTTCGCGGTGGCACGCGCCTTGAATGGATCGATTTCGATGCTGCAGGATGTCGATTTGTCGGTGTCGCCGATCGGAGTCGGCGTCACCTTGAGCCCCGGCGAACTACTCGATCCGATCAACGACCTGATCGAGCAGTTTTCGTCGATCCTGTTGCTGGCCTCGATCTCGCTTGGCATGCAGAAAATATTGCTGACGGTCAGCAATGCGGGCCTGGTCTCGGCCTTGCTGAGTGGCGTGCTGGTGCTGGCCGTGCTGCTGCATTGGCGCCTGCGTTCCACGCCGTGGCAGCGCCACCTCTCGCGGCTGGCGGCGTTGCTCCTGTTGTTGCGGTTTTTTGTGCCGGTGTATGCGCTCGCCAGCCAACAACTGGATCGGCAATTTCTGCAACCGAGTTTGCTCGAAGCCAGCGCCGCCTTGGATCTGAGCCGCGAAGTGGCGCAGGCCGCCACCCAGGACCCGGTCGTACCGGCGACGCCGCCAGCCAGCGTTAGCCAACGTCTGGCCGATTGGTTTCGTGAGACCGGCGCAACCATCGACATCCGCGCTCGTATCCAGCGTCTGCTCAATCAACTCGGCGCGCTTAGCGAACACATCGTCACCCTGTCGGTAGTATTTCTGCTGCAAAGCGTCGGGCTGCCGCTGTTCTTTCTGAGCCTGGCCGGATTTGCGCTGCGCTCCATCTGGCAGATCGGCGCGGATGTGCCAGAGCCGTGAGCTTGGCCGCGCCGCAGCGGTAGAAACGCCGAAAAGCGTCGCGAATGCCTGATCGCACGCATCCTCATGTAGGGGCCCACCCTGTGGGCGACCGCTCGGGCAAAGCGTAGGCCGCGATGGCGCACCATGCGCGGGATGGACGCCTCGGTCGGAAGTCACCCTTGCATAACCGCGCCGTGAAAGGCACAGTTAGCGACTGTTCAGGGAGGTGGCCATGCACGGGATTCGGGTGACGGGTAATTTGAGATGGATAGCGGCGGCGCTGTTGCTGGGGTTGGGCTTGCCGGCGTGGGCACCGGCGCACCAGCCGCCACCCGGCGCTGCGATGGTGCCTGCCCAATCCATACCGGAGATTAGTTTGGCCGCCGCCGCCGCCGCTGCGGTGCGCGAACCCAGCAGCGCCGACGCCTGGGGCGGTGCGCGTAACGGCGATGAAGCCACGTTGTCTGATCGCGTGGTCAGCTATGCGATTGAAGCCAGCCTTGACCCCGAAGCACACACCATGCACGGCCAGCAGCGACTGACCTGGCGCAACCGCAGCGCACAGCCGGTCGGCTCGGTCTACCTGCACCTGTACCTCAACGCCTTTGAAGGCCCGGGCAGCCTGTTCTTCACCGAGCAGCGCGAGCGCGGCTTCGGCTTTCGCAGCGAAGTACCGATGCAGGATGGCGAGTGGGGCTATACCGAGCTCAAGCGCGTCAAGCAGGCCGGGGTCGCGGTGCCGTGGCAATTCGTGCATCCCGACGGCGGCCCGGACAGCGACCACACCGTGGCACGCCTGGACCTGCCCGAGCCGGTCGCGCCGGGCGCCAGCACCACCCTGGAAATCGACTTCTTCAACCAGTTGCCGCGCGTGATTGCCCGCACCGGTTATTTCGGCAGTTTCCATCTGGTGGCGCAGTGGTTCCCGAAAATCGCGGTGCTGGAGTTGCCCGGTGAGCGCGGCGCCAGCGCACCACGCTGGAACGCGCATGCCTTCCACCTGCACAGCGAGTTTTATGCCGATTTTGGCCGGTTCGACGTGCGCATCACCGTGCCGGAAGGCTACCGACTTGGCGCCACCGGCGAGTTGCAGGGTGAGCCGGTGGTCGCTGACGGCAAAGCGACCTGGCATTTCGTGCAGGGCGACGTGATTGACTTCGCGTTCACCGCCGACAACCGCTTCGCCGAGCCGCTGGTGGGTTACTACGAAGGCGAGGGCAGCCCGAAAGTGACGGTGCAGGTGCTGTATCCACCCGAATACGCCAGCAACGCCGCGCCGGTGCTCAAAGCCACGATCGATTCGCTGGCCTATTTTTCCCGCACGCTGGGCGCGTATCCGTACCGGACGGTCACCGCCGTCATTCCGCCGTACAACGCCGGTGAAGCGGCGGGCATGGAATATCCAACCTTTTTTACCGCCGACGGTTACGACGATGTCACGCCGGGCACGCTCAATGCGCATCGGCTGGATTTCGTCACCATCCACGAGTTCGGCCACGGCTACTTCATGGGCCTGCTGGCGTCCAACGAGTTCGAAGAGCCGATGCTCGACGAGGGCCTCAACGAATACTGGAACAACCGCATGCTGAGCGAGCGTGGCCAGGGGGTGCCGCTTGCTACCCGCTTGCTGAAGCGCCTCGGCTTCAGTGCCCAGTTTCCACAGTTTCAGGCCGAGCGCATGGGTGCCATGTTGCGCGAGCCGGCCGACGGCATCGGCGCCAATTCCTGGGATCGGATGTCCAGCGGCAGCTACAGTTCGGTGTATTCGCGCACCGCCACCGTGATGCGCGATCTGGAAGCGCAACTGGGCAGCGTGGCCACCGAACGCGCGTTCAAGGCCTATTACGCGCGCTGGTCGTTCCGTCATCCCAGCATCGCCGACCTGCGCGAAACCCTGGCCGAAGTCAGCGGCCAACGTGCGTTGGTCGAGCGCGTGTTCGCGCAGCAGGTGTATGCCACCGGCAAGATTGATGATCGCATCGCCAAGTTCGACAGCGACGAAGTGCTGCCGCAACCGGGCACGCAACTGATCGACGGCAAGCGCAGCGAACTGGACGAAGAAACGATCGAAAAGCAGATCAGCGCGACGCGCAAGGAATGGAAGAAAGCCAATCCCGACGCCAAGGAGGGCAGTGGCCCGTATCCATTCCTCACCCGCGTGTTGGTCTCGCGGCAAGGCGTGGCGGTGCCGCAAACCCTGCGCGTCACCTTTGCCGATGACAGCGTGGAAACGGCGCAATTCGATGGCGCCCTGCGCTGGCAGCGATTCAGTTGGAGCAAACCGGTACGCGCGGTATCGGCGCAACTGGACCCCGAGCAACGGCATTATCTGGATGTCAGCAAGGCCGACGACGGTCGCACGCTGGAGCCGGACAAGACCCTGTCGTGGCGCTGGAGCAGCGATGCCGCTGCCATACTGCAAAACCTGTACGCCCTGCTGGTGACCCTATGAATGCGCCAATCCGTTGGCCCGCCGCTGCCATCGTCATCGGCAGTGCGCGCCACATGCTGCAGTGGCGGCTGGTGTTGCTATGGCTGCTGGTGTTGTGGTTGCCCACGGCCATCGCCGCACTGCCGATTGCGCGCTTGCTCGGTACGCAATTGGATTACGCCGTGCAGGCACCGCAATGGGCCAGCCAGTTCGATGGCATCGCACTGGCCGAACTGGTCAACGTGTTTGCCGGCAGCGTCGGCACCGCGTTGGGCAGTGCGGCGCTGCTCGGCGTGGCGTTCAGCCTGTTGCTTTCGCCGTGGCTCACCGGCACCGTGTTCGTCGCCATTCGCGCGCACACGGAGCCGGGCTTTACCGCCCTGATCGTGGGCGGGGTCAAGGAATACGGCCGCTTCTTGCGCATGTTGCTGTGGTCATTGCTGCCCATGGGCATCACTGTTGCGATTTATGTCGGTCTGTCCGGCATGGCCGACGACTACGCCGACAAAGCCGTTCTGGAAGCGGACGCCAAGCACGTACGCTGGCTGGCCTTGGCCGGCGGTGGTTTTTTCCTGCTGCTTGCCCATGCCAGCGTGGAAACCGGTCGCGCCTGGCTCGGCATCGACCTGTCGCGGCATTCCGCGATCCGTGCCTGGTGGCGGGGTTGCCGCCTGCTGTTGCGTCGCCCATTCAGTGTGCTCGGCATTTACCTGCTCAGCACTGCGCTCGCCGCGCTGATTTACCTGCCGCTGCTGTTGGCGCGTGCGCATACCCCGGCGGTCGGCGCGCTTGGCTTGCTCGGCGCCTTCGTGCTCACCCAGCTTGCCGTTGCGGTAATGGCATGGGGCCGCGCCGTGCGCCTCGCCGGCCTCGGCGCATTGGTGCGGCAGCAGTTGCCGTAACCATCCGTTTGCACGGGCGGGATGCACGTGCCGTGCTTTGGCCCGGTCGCGGCGCGCCGCTCGCCATGTCGCCGCTGCGTTCGGTCGCCCACAGGGTGGGCTCCTGCAAAATGCGATGAGGCAACCCGGTAGAAAAGAACATACAAGGAGCGACGAAAAGCGTCGCGAATGCTGATTTCGCAAGAGCCACGCTCGCCAGCAACCGCACCACCACGCGCCACCCTCGTATTGGCGCTTGCCTGCGGTGGCGGTGCT
>Ga0210016_1004756_pt1 | contig 11499 bp, 9 predicted proteins | sample CryGeyCG2014_300_FD_185454 | JGI IMG/M metagenome (GOLD analysis project Ga0210016, IMG submission 185454) | Groundwater microbial communities from aquifer - Crystal Geyser CG02_land_8/20/14_3.00 (SPAdes) (version 2) | ecosystem: Environmental > Aquatic > Deep subsurface > Groundwater | place... | reverse complement strand
CATCAACTGTTTCAACGATGGGGAGAAGGAGATAATAAATTTTATGAAGCTTAGGATTCTGAGTGCCCAAGATGTCAAAGATGCGATTGGCATGAGTGAAGCCATTAAGGCGATGCGTGTCGCTTTCGGGGAGTTTTCTTCCGGAAAGGCCATGATGCCGCTGAGGTCACGTTTTCATGTGCCCGATGGCATCACCCTGATGATGCCGGCTTTTCTGCCGTCGATTAAAGCCATGGGGATCAAAGTGGTATCGGTTTTCGAAAAGAATCCATCTCTTGGACTTCCGGTGGTTGGGGCGATAGTCATCGTTTTGAATCCGGATACGGGTTTTCCACTTGCCGTAATAAACGGCGCAAGCCTCACGGCACTGCGTACCGGCGCTGCCGGTGGTCTGGCTGCGGATCTCTTGTCGCGGAAAGACTCTAAAACGATAGCCCTCTTTGGCGCCGGCGTTCAGGCCCGCGCGCAATTGGAAGGCGTTTTGACCGTTCGTTCCATTTCAAATGTAAAGATCTTCGATCGGGTTCGAGCCTCGGCGGAAAAGTTAGCCGAAGAGATCCTAGGGACCATTTCAGATGTGAGTGTGGTTGGCTCTCCCAAGGAAGCTGTTTCAGATGCGGATATCGTGATCACCGCTACCACTTCGACGTCTCCCGTTTTTGACGGAGGCGACCTTAAACCCGGCACCCATGTCACCGGTGTGGGATCCTTCACCCCTCAGATGCAGGAGATCGATGAGAAGACCATCCGGCGCGCGAGGGTTGTCGTGGACTCAAAAGAGGCATGCATGGCCGAAACCGGGGACATCATCCTCTCAAACGCATCCATCAGTGCAGAAATCGGGGAGATCGTCAACGGGAAAAAGCCGGGTAGGCAAAACGACGAAGAAATAACCTTTTTCAAGTCCGTGGGTCTGGCTGTTCAGGACGCCGCAGCGGCGGCCGCAGTTTTAAGATCCGCCGAAGAAAATGGGCTGGGTATGATGGTTGAGCTTTAGAAGCCGGAACCAAAGGCCAGGTCTATCCTAAGGATCGGGAGATGGTTCCGAAGTAAATGGCCCCGATGGCGAGGAAGGCCTCGATCATTTCAAAGATGGTGGGGAAAAGGAGTTCATTGCCCGGTTAAGGGATTAAGGATACGGCCGAATATGACATTTTTAGAACGACCAGGCAGGGGATCCAAACCAGGCAGTATTTAAAACATGGCGTATTCATAGGCTTGCAGGAAATGATATGGATCGGGTATGATTAAAAATGATGGCTTCGTAAAAAGTCCATCTGCTGCGTTGCGCTGCATCCCCTGCCTGGTTGAATGCCGCTTTGCGGCCCTGCTTCGCAGGATTCAACCGGGTAAATCATTGCGGCGTGCCCATAAGTACGCCTCATTCTTCAGGATTTGCGCGCCTTGCATCTGAAGCTTTTTACTTTGCCATCCCAACTTTGAGTTTTTACAATGCCATCAACTTATATGGGTTGCGAAACCGGATGGCAAATACATTGACGGACAAACGTCATGATCCCGGAAGGAAAAAACTATGCTGAAAAAACGGTGGGTATATTTCAATGACGCGTTTATCCCGTGGGAAGAGGCTACGGTGCACGTGGCCAGCCACAGCTTTGCACGAGGATCCGCCATCTTCGAGGTGCTGAGCCTGCATGAAACTCGCTTTGAACCGATGATTTTCAGGCTCGACGAACATGTCAGTCGTCTTTTTCAAAGCGCCCGATTTCTCGAAATGAAAATGCCGGTGACCCCCGAATCCCTTCAGGATAGGGTCAAGGAGACGGTGAGAAAAAATGGGATGAAAAAGGGAGTGATCAAAATCATTTGTTGCTATCCGGAAATCGCCCTGGATATTCTGCCTCCATCTGCGCCGTTGACCGTGATCATCTTTGTGGTGAACCCCGACGAGGATTTGCCCGAGTTCAAGGCCGCGGAGAAGCCGGAAGCCTCAGCCTGTATTTCCAGGTGGCGGAAGCTAGATCCCCAGACTGTTCCTGTCGAAGCAAAAGCTTCAGCCAATTATTTAAACGGGATGATGGCCAGGATGGAAGCAAAAAAAAGAGGATTCGATCAGGCGATCCTGCTGGATACCCAGGGATTTGTCGCCGAAGGGGGGACGGAATCGGTTTTCATGGTCAAAAACGGAGTTTTGATGACACCGATCGGCGGTACAATCTTGCAAAGCATCACCCGGAAGTCTCTGCTGGAGGTGTCATCGGCAAAAGGAATCGAGACCAGAGAAATGCGCATCCTGCCTCAACTGTTTTTAGAGGCTGATGAAGTGTTTCTTTCCTGCACGCCGTTAAAGGTCCTCCCATTGATGCGTATCGATGATCGATCTCTGCCGGGTGCATCCGGGCCGGTTGTGAAGACCCTTGTAGCCATGATGCAAAAGATCATCGAAGGAGAAGATCAGGCATTTGAGAAATGGCGGTTTCCTGTGAATGGAGTTTACCCGATACAGGGGTCGATTTGAGAAGCGAGGTTGAAAATAAAAGGAGATAAATCAGAGCAATGAAAATTATGGCGGGCATTGATGCTTCAGAGATTTCCGAGAAGGTTTTAGATCTGGCCATTCGACATGCAAAAGCCTTTCACGGATATTTGGAGCTCGTCATTTCCATGGAAAAAGGGGACGAAAACGATCAGGAGGCCATTCGGAAGGCCGAAGAACTCTTGAACGATCGAAAGAAAAAGGTCGAAACCTCGGGAGTCGTATGCAACACCCACCTTTTGATCCGCGGGCTGACCCCCGGCGAGGACCTGGTTCGATTTGCAAAAGAAAATGGGATAGAAGAGATCATCATCGGCATTCGAAGAAAATCGAAAGTGGGAAAACTGATGTTCGGCTCCACGGCCCAGCACGTCATCTTAAAGGCCCATTGTCCTGTGGTGACAATACAATAATATTGATGAAATCGTAAAAAGTCGAAAATGCTCTCTTTCCGTCATTCCGGAGAAAGCCTGAATCCAGTATTATCAAGCCTTTATGAAACCCCTGGACCCCGTTTTTCAACGGGGTGACGACTTTTTACGACGCCATCAATATTGATGCTTCGGAAAAAGTCCATCTGCTGCGTTGCGCTGCATCCCCTGCCCGGTTGAATGCCGCTTTGCGGCCCTGCTTCGCAGGATTCAACCGGGTAAATCATTGCGGCGTACCTATAAGCACGCCTCATTCCTCAGGATTTGCGTGCCTTGCATCTGAAGCTTTTTACTTTGCCATCCCAATTTTCAGTTTTTACGATTTCATCAATATTGACGAATCGGCTTTTAAGCGTTCCCGGTTTCCGAAGCGCTTATCGAAATTTCCAGATGGGTTGTCGCTTTTCGAAAAACGCGCTGACGCCCTCTTTAGCATCCTCTGTGGAACATAATCGGGCAAACGCCTCGTTCATGTAGTCAAATGCTTTACGATACTCCAGACCCTCGGCTGTGTAAAAGGCTTTCTTGGCGATCTGAAGGGCGATGGGGCTTTTTCCCGCCAGTGTTCTCGCCCATTTTCGGGTTTCTTTCTCCAAATCGGCCGCTGGAAATACCCGATTAATCAAGCCCCACTCCAAAGCCTTCGGGGCCGGGATCAAATCCCCGGAAAAGAGCATTTCAAGGGACCGTTTTCTTCCGACGGAACGACTGACCGGGAGCACCGGGCCAACACAGTTGAGCCCCACATTGATGGCGGTCAAGCCCATTCGGGCGTTTTCTGCGGCCGTGGCCAGGTCGGCAGCAGCCACAAGGCCCGCACCGTTGGCCGCCGCGACCCCATGTACCTGGGCGATGACCGGTTTCTTTAGGCGGCTGATGGTTAGAAGCGGATTCTCCATTCGTTCCACCCAATCCCGATATTCAAGGGTGGTTTTTCCAGAAAGTTCCTTGACATCGATACCGGCACAAAAGGCTTTTCCGGCTCCTTTGATGATGATGATGCACGTATCGGCATAGGCATCGAGGGCTTCAAGGGCGGAAGTCAGTTCAATGGCCATCGCCGTATTGAAGGTGTTCAATTGTTCCGGACGATTGAGGGTGATGGTGGCCACATGATCTTCCTCTGCAGAAACGATGAGATGGTCATAGTTCATGTCGGATTCCTTTACGTCAATTGGTTAAGCTGTGGATAGGGGCTGGGATGAGTCCTCCGCGAAGGATGAATCGATTGGGGATTCCGGAGTTATTGATGGGAATGATGACAGCCTCCCCCAAAAGACCGCCGAAATAGGCACGGTCTCCGGCTTTTTTCCCTGGGACCGGGATCAGCCTGGCGGCAGTAGTTTTTTTATTGATGACGCCTATGGCCATTTCATCGGCGATGATGGCGGCGATACACGCTTCCGACGTATCCCCGGGGATGGCGATCATGTCCAATCCCACTGAGCAGACGCTGGTCATGGCCTCGAGCTTCTCGATATTCAGGAAGCCGGAACCGGCTGCTTCGGCAATATTGAGATCCTCGCTGACCGGAATGAAGGCGCCGCTCAATCCTCCGACCTTGGAGCTGGCAAATGCCCCACCCTTCTTGACTGCGTCGGTCACAAGAGCCAGGGCGGCCGTGGTTCCCGGAACGCCGATGGCGGCGAGCCCCAGACTCTGAAAAATTTCGCCGACACTGTCGCCGACATTGGGTGTCGGAGCCAGGGAAAGATCCACCACTCCGAAGGGAATCCCGAGTTTTTCTGCGACTTCCCGACCGATAAGCTCCCCCACCCGGGTGACCTTGTAGGCGGTTTTTTTAATCAGATCCGAAAGCTGTCCCAAATCCAGACGCGGATTCGATTCCAATGCGCGATCGATGGCCTTTTTAATCACCCCCGGCCCGCTTACCCCCACATTAATGACCGCCTCGGCTTCCCCGATGCCTAAATACGCACCGGCCATGAAGGGGATATCCTGAGGGATATTTGCAAAAACGCACAACTTGGCGCAGCCGATACCGTCCCGATGGGAGGACAATTCCGCAGTTTTACGGATCACGTTTCCCATCATCAGCACGGCGTCGATGTTGATGCCCGCCCGGGTGGAGGCCACATTAACGGAGGCACATACCCGCTCGGTTTCACAAAGCGCTTTGGGGATGGCATGAATGAGGCTGCGATCGCCTGAGGCCAGCCCTTTTTCCACTAGCGCGCTGAAACCGCCGATGAAATCAACGTCGACCTCGACGGCAGCCGCATCCAGGGTTTTGGCGACTTCAACCAATTCATCGGCGGCAAACGGGGCTCCGACGGCTGCGATGGGGCTTACGGCAATCCTTTTGTTCACCACCGGGATGCCGTACTTGTCCTCTATCGCGTTACAGGTTGCAACCAGATTTTTGGCATGGGTGAATATTTTTTTACGAATATTGGATCTCAGTCGCTTCAGACTATGGGATACACAAGTGAAAAGGTTGATACCCAGAGTCACCGTGCGCACGTCTAGATGTTCGTTTTTCAACATCTCTAGGGTGGAAAGGATTTCGCGGTCGCTTAGCATGGTTTTCCCCGTCTAAATCCGGTTAATGGCTTCAAAGATGTTTCGGTGCTGGATGCTGATCTGGAGATTCAACTCGGAAGCACGCTCTCTTAGATCCATATTGAAGGCCTGCCAGTCTGTGGATTCGGGGATGTCCACTTCGTAGATCATGATGTTGTCACCGGGAGTTTCACCCCCTTTAAAAACAGCCTGGAGGTTAGTGACGTTGGCGCCATGCCGGGCGATGACCTCAGTGATTCCGGCTACAAGACCTTTCCGGTCCGGGCCCTGAGTGGTGATCACGAAGGGCTGACTATTCGTGCCTTGAAAACAGGGCGGTTGGAGGGAAAACGGCATGAGATGCACTTGCATACCCATTACGGTCATCTCTTTTTCCAGTTGTCTGGAAATACTTTCCACCGTGAATTCAGAGGGCATGGAAGCGATGAAGACGCCGGCAAACTGCGATTGCAGGATCGTTTGGGTGACATTTTCAATGTTGCATCCCTGTTCGAAAAGTACACGGCTGATGGCGGCGATGATACCCGGCCGATCGTAGCCGATTACGGAAATGATCAATTTTTGCATAACGCCGGCTCTAGGGACCCTGAAAGGGTATTGAATTCATTTCGACTCTGCATTCTATATGCAATTCCGAAACCGGTGTCAATTTTCAATTTCGATCCTTTTTAAAGATCGAGAAAAATGTGTTAACGCAAATCCTCAGCAGGCATAAAATCAGGAAACAATCTTATCTTCAGGTTTTGGATCGCAACGGAATCGTCATCCATGAAAGCGATGGAAAGAACTTAAGCGAATTCAACAGGGCCTATTTTGAAAAGATCTTCTGGGAATCCGGATCGGATCAGGGGCAGGGGGCGGCGGCATCGTCTTGGATCAGATCGGCGATGGAGATGGAATTTAATTTTTCGTACAGGGCGTCCGAGGCTTTTTTCCAGGCCAAACGAGCCTGGCATTTTTCAGAGAATGGACAAGTTTCCGGTTTGAGGATACAATCCAGCAGGTCGCTTTTCTCCTCAAGGATTCGAACTACCTGACCCAACATAATCTCCTCGGGCTTCTTGGCAAGTTGATGACCGCCTTTTGGCCCTCGAAAGCTTTGCACCAAACCGGCTTTCTTCAGGGGTCGAATGAGCTGTTCCAGGTATTTGATGGTGATCTTCTGATTATTGGAGATCTTTCCCACTTTCACTAGCCCGCCGTCTGCCTGTCGGGCAAGTTCCACAAGGATTCTGACGCCATATCGGCTTCGAGTCGACAGCTTCATGTGATTTGCTCTCCTCTGCGATTGACTCGATTTCGGAATTTCGAATTATCCGTTTTCAAAACTTACTCAAACGCAAACCGTTCTTTGACTTGTGAAAAAATGATCCAATCAGTCGATCAGGCGATATGTGTTAAGAGACATTTTCCTTTTTTGTCCCCTGATTTTCATAGCTGTCTACGGCTTCATCAATAACATTCGACATGTATAATACGATTTTTTGGATCTCTTCGGTTGAAATACTGGGGACATCTTCGATGAGCGTTTCAAGGACTTGTTCGTCGATTCCGGTAATCTTATTGACCAGAAAGATTTCCACTTCGCCGCCATCCCGGATCCTCCCGCATCCGCACAGGGTGCCGATATACTCATCTCTGACGATGATGGGGACACAAGCTTTGACCAGGCCGGCATCGCATTCTTCGACGACCGGTTTTCGGGTCTGTTGGGCTTGGGAAGCCACGTTCATGTTCGCTACCGCGCAAATGTAACTTTGGCCCTTGTCATTGGCCTTTATGGCCGGACAAAAGCGATTCGCCCATTTTTGATAACCGGTGATGCGGTATCCCTTTGTATCGAAAACCGAGGCGTCCAAACCCGAGCGTCGGTGGATCTCTTTTTCGATTTCAACCCACTTTCCCAGGGGCAATAGATCGGTCAGTTGCATCGCTTGCATTCCTCCCGTGCCCGACGTGAGCAACTGCCTGTAACTCACCCGGCGACACGATGAACCTTGCGAAATAAAAGAGCTTTAATAACCATTGCGCTTGTGTATTACCCAACACGAGGGGCCGTTTCCATTCCATTTTGAATGAGCGAGGCTTGTTTTTCAATCGTCTTTTTAACGCCGAGTTCCTTGATCCGATTACCGGCCATTTTTCTGACGATGATGCGGTATTCGTTGAACACGATCTCTTCTTTTTCTTTGGGTATTCTGCCGGTCAGATCTAGGATGAACCCGGAGAAGGTGTCATATTCGCTGGAGTCGGGGATTTTCATGCCGACCGCATCATTGACTTCGTCCACCTCGGTTTTTCCCTTGACGATCCATTCGTTTTCACTAAGCTTCAGGACATGCGTATCTTCAACGTCTGTCTCATCGCTGATTTCTCCCACGAGCTCCTCAAGGGCGTCTTCCAACGTAACTAGCCCAGCCACCCCGCCATATTCATCCACGACGATGGCCATATGGTCTTTGCGCTTCCGGAACTGCTGCAACAATCGATCCAGCTTTTTATGCTCAGGGACAAAGTAGGGAGCCCTCATGATTTTTCGGATGTCGATGGACGCATCACAGCGGGCCTGGTACAGGAACAGATCCTTGATATTGAGAATTCCGATCACTTGATCGATGGACCCTTCAATGACCGGAATACGGGTGTATCCGGACTGGAGTATTTTTTCCAACTCAAGCGGCTTATCCGCCTCGATGACGAACATGTCGGCCCTAGGCGTCATGATTTCCGAGGCATTGGTGTCGTCGAGTTCAAAAATGTTATGGATCAGCTCTTTTTCCTCTTCCTTGATTCGACCCTCCTCTTCTACGGCTTCAACAAATGTGATGAGCTCCTCTTCCGTGAGGCCGGGCGATTTGGTCATTTTTCCGGTGAGTTTGGGGATGAAATCTAAAAATAGCAAAATCGGGTAAAAGAGGAGAGAAAGCCCGTAGATAGGGTAGATCGTCAGCCGGGCGATGAGAACGTTGTTTCGAGTAGCAATGGATTTTGGAAGTACCTCGCCGAAGACCAGAATCAAAAGCGTCATGATACCGGTGGCCGCACTCACGGCGTAGTTGGAAAAGACCTCCATGGTGATGGATGTGGCCAAGGCAGCGGCTGAAATGTTGACCAGGTTATTTCCCACAAGGACGGTGCTCAAGAGTCTGTGCGGGTTTTCCTTCATTTTCCAGATCAGTTCAAAGGGCGGCCCCTCATTTTTTGCCAGATGTCGTGCCCGGGTGCGACTGATGGAAAAAAAAGCGGTTTCTGCCGAAGAGAAAAAGCCGGAAAAAAGAATCAAAACCACGAGAATAATGATTTGCAGGATCATTATCGCTCCGCTGCCGCGCCATAGAAGTACCCGGTGCTGCTTTTACGGGAAAGGGTTTCATGACTCCGGCGAAGCATTGGGGATGACATTCCCCGGTTGCAGCGAATTTTCTCCAGATGATTACTCTTTAGAATCATTAGGAATACCGTCATTATCTCCGAATTCTGGAAAAAGGTATTATGAAGTTTATGAGAGCGCACTTGCATCCTTTGATATATTCATATAACAAAACCACTTTAAACTCAACTCAATAACAACAATCTGTAATTTCAAGATATTTGCATGAATGAAAGCCGCAGTTCACTTATTGACGAATACGTTCATTCGTTGAAATCCTCTCCACGGCTTGCGGGACAGACAGTTTATCATAAGATCTTTCCGGCGATAACACCCTGTTGGACCCGGTCCAAAAAAGCATGGCCGGATTCCATTAACCGTGTACTGGAAAAGACGGGCATTGCACGTCTTTATTCCCATCAGGCTCAGGCAATGGACTACCTCCGATCGAACCGGTCCGTTGTGATCGCAACACCTACCGCCAGCGGAAAAACATTGGTCTACACACTCCCCGTCTTGGAAAAATTTTTTCAAAACCCGCAATTCAGGGCCCTGTACCTCTTTCCACTCAAAGCTTTAGCCCAGGATCAATTGCGGGTTTTTCAAGAGATGACCAGCCATCTCGAGGGAATCCTTCCCACGGCGGCCATCTATGACGGGGATACGACGGCATGGCAGCGCAAAAAAATCCGGGAGCGTCCTCCCAACATCCTGTTGACGAATCCGGAGATGTTGCATCTTTCCATCCTTCCATACCATCCAAAATGGGCAGGGTTTTTAAGGCACCTCGAGATCGTGGTGGTGGATGAGGTGCATACGTATCGGGGGATTATGGGATCCCATATGGCACAGGTTTTCCGGCGGTTTAACCGGGTATGCGCCCACTACGGGGTTTCCCCGTCCTATTTGTTCAGTTCCGCAACGATCTCCAATCCTTCTCAGCTTTCCGGTCAACTTTCCGGGGTCCAGGCTGAGCCCATCACTGAAAGCGGTGCGGGACGAGGAAAACGACACCTCCTGTTTATCAACCCCACGGAAAGCGCAGCCCAGATGGCCATCTTGCTTCTGAAAGCCGCTCTCGGCCGCGGCCTCAGGACGATCGTTTACACCCAGTCCCGGAAGCTCACCGAGCTCATCGCCCTCTGGGCATCCACCAAGGCCGGTCCATATTCGGAGAAAATCAGCGCATACCGTGCCGGGTTTTTGCCGGAGGAACGCCGGGATATCGAGCACCGGCTTTCCACAGGCGACCTTTTGGCGGTGGTGTCCACCAGCGCACTGGAACTGGGGATCGACATCGGGAACCTGGATTTGTGCATCCTGGTGGGTTATCCGGGTTCCGTTATCGCTACATGGCAGCGGGGCGGAAGAGTGGGTCGAACCGGTCAGGACAGTGCCATGATCCTGGTTGCCGGTGAGGATGCCCTGGATCAGTATTTCATGAGGAACCCGGAAGATTTTGTGAACCGGGAACCGGAGGCCGCAGTCATCAACCCTTACAATCCGGCCATTTTATCCAAGCATTTGATTTGTGCAGCGGCGGAACTTCCCTTGAAGTTGGAAGAACCCTTTTTATCTGAAAAATCGGTTCAATATGCGGCGGCCAGCCTTGAAGAAATTGGGGAGTTGTTGCGCAGCTCAGATGGAAAAGTACTTTACTCCAAAAGTCGGTATCCCCACCGGGAAGTGGATCTCCGGGGGGCAGGGGATCGCTTCGTCATTTCAGGGGAAACCGGCGCAACAATCGGAGAGGTTGATGGTTTTCGGGCATTCAAAGAGACCCACACGGGGGCGGTCTATCTCCACCGGGGGGAGTCTTTCCTGATAAAAAGGCTGGACCTTTCCACAAGGACCGCCCATGCCGTTTCGGCCAAAGTCGATTATTACACCCGGGTCCGGGGCCATAAAGACACCGAGATTTTGGATATTTTTGAAGAAAAACCGGTATGGGGTACTCGTGTCTACTCCGGACGCTTGAAGGTGACCGACCAGGTCACAGGGTACGAAAAATGGCGGATCCACGGTGGAAAAAGAATCAGCATTGTACCATTGGACTTGCCTCCCCTCATCTTCGAGACTGAAGGATTGTGGTATCGGATTCCTCCAGAAGTGCAGATTAAGACCGACCAAGCATTTTTGCACTTCATGGGGGGAATCCATGCTATTGAGCACGCCGGTATCGGTATTTTCCCCCTGCTCGTGATGACGGATCGAAACGACCTGGGAGGCATCGCCATGCCGTTTCATCCCCAGGTGAAAGGGCCGGCTGTGTTTATTTACGACGGGGTTCCAGGCGGTGCGGGTCTCACCCGTCAAGCCTTCATCCGGGCCGAGGAGCTGCTGAGACTCACCCATAAGGTCATCGCCACATGCCCCTGTGAAATCGGGTGTCCTTCTTGTGTTCATTCTCCCAAGTGCGGATCCGGGAACCGACCCATCGACAAGGCCGGGGCCCTTTTCATCCTGGATGCGATCCGTTCCTCAACAGCCGTGCCGGACGTTAACAAGGTGAAACCTCAAATCGGTGAAGATCATGATCGCATTCGTGTCACAAAACCGGCATCTCCCGTGTACTACGGAGTGTTGGATCTGGAGACCCAGCTTTCGGCGGACGACGTGGGTGGATGGCATCGAATGGATCTCATGCGGATCAGCTG
>Ga0210016_1004755_pt1 | contig 11500 bp, 7 predicted proteins | sample CryGeyCG2014_300_FD_185454 | JGI IMG/M metagenome (GOLD analysis project Ga0210016, IMG submission 185454) | Groundwater microbial communities from aquifer - Crystal Geyser CG02_land_8/20/14_3.00 (SPAdes) (version 2) | ecosystem: Environmental > Aquatic > Deep subsurface > Groundwater | place... | reverse complement strand
CAAGAACAACCGACCGCAATGCTTGCACTTTCTCCTTCGCGCTCTCCTTGCCATTGGCCGCCAACCTCCTCGGACCAATGGTGTTAATACGATATGGAGAAAAATGAAATACGGGGAAGAAAAACCAGGGAAGAAGACCAGAAGAAGATTTTATACACACATGTCTTCAGGAAGAAAACCCAGGGAAGAAAAGAACATTTTCAAACGGCCAAGTCTAAGACAATTTCAAATTGCCGGTGACAGAAAATTTCAAGTAACGAGTTTTTTAGACTTTCCATTCTTAGTCTTTTTACAAAAAATGAGCATATCAACCACTTTGCATCACTTCCTAAAAAATTCCAACATAGCGATCCATTTGCAAGAAGAGAAATAATTCTATCTGCTATAAAAAATGGAGCTATTGACTGGCTGAGAGAACAGAAAGAATCTTATCCAAACGTTCATGACAGGAGGAAGTTGTCGCCCCCGCGGATGAAAATTGCTAACTTGTGTGAAGTAGGCAGCAGGGGTAGCGCAACGAGATCGGATAATTTGTAGTGAGTAATATCCTGATGTCCAAATCATGTTGATTCAAAACCTCTCATCGGATAAAAGCACTGTTTCATTGTTAGCCCTCTTTACCAACGTGAGAAGATATGGCAAGCGACAAGAAAACTGGGCTATTACTGGCAGGCTCCGCATTCGCTTTCTGGGGTCTGACCCCCTTCTATTTTAAGACCCTTTCAAGGGTATCGCCCATAGAGACCGTGAGCCATCGTATTATCTGGTCCACCATGATGTTGGGCCTTTTCCTTGTAGCGATTCATCGGGAGTTTTTGATAGATATCCTCTATCAAGTCAAGAAGCACGGGTGGGTCTTGGGGGCTGGCGCCGTCCTTCTGTCCGTAAACTGGCTTACCTACATCTACGCAGTGGTTACCAGCCGCGTTCTGGAAGCCAGTCTTGGCTATTTCATCAATCCACTGGTAAACGTGGGCCTCGGTGCAATTTTTCTAAGGGAGAAACTGACACGGATTCAAAAAATCGCCGTGGCTCTGGCTGCGATCGGGGTTAGCCAAGAAATCATCCGATTCGGGCAATTCCCGACGCTGGCCGTCATCATGGCGGGGACCTTTGGGGTCTATGGCCTGATCCGCAAGAAGGCCAGCATCGGAGGGAGTGAAGGGCTGTTCATTGAAACACTTCTGCTGTTTCCCCTCGCAGGAGGCTACCTGATTTACATGCAAAGCCAGGGTCTACTGGCATTCGGATACCAGGGATATTTAATCACTCTTCTGCTCTTTTCAGCCGGACTGATCACGACCCTCCCGCTCATCTGGTTCATCGGCGCCGCAAAGAAACTCAGCTACTCCATCATCGGGATGATGCAGTACATCGCCCCTACACTCATGGGGATTCTGGGGTACTGGATCTATCAGGAAAGCTTCCCTTCAGGAAGGATGATAACCTTTTCCCTGGTATGGTCGGGTCTCCTGCTGGTAGTCGTGGAAAGCGTCAGACATATGCGGCAACGGCCGTATTGATTGTGTCACCACGAGCTGGAGTTGTCTGTGAAAAGGAAAAGCACGGCTGAAGCGACCAAGGCCAGGCTGTGCTGATCACAGGAACAAGATCAATGGCAGAACACAAGTCCCGAGTCCGCCACCATGTTTCTTCTTGGGGCTGGGTCGGTCGGTATTCTGGCATTGAAAAGTGGCAGAGGCCGACCAGGTGAAAGGGCAAACCTTAACCCCGGATAGCCCCTGAACTGAGATGAGCTGACAACCAGACTGCAACGTGACTTAAGACCTGATCATGCTCCGGTTCGTTTATGGCTTCATGGTAAAGCCCATTATAGACTTTGATCGTCTTGTCTTTTGACCCGACCCTGTCATGGAGTATCTGAGCCCCAGAAGGATCAACCAGCCTGTCGGCGCCTCCCTGGATTATCAATATCGGCAAGGTAATTTTCGAGGCTTCAGCAGATACCCGCTGCATAGCTTTGAGCAGCTCAGCACCCAGGCGGGCCGTAGTCTTTCCCCTGTAGACCAGAGGGTCGTTGACATAGGCATCCACCACAGCAGGGTCCCGGCTCACCCCTTCAGCATCCAGGGTAACGATACCAAGTTTCGGCATAAGGGTAGAGAATATCTTCCCCAAAAAGATCGTGGCTGATGAGATATTGTCAGGGACCTGGACACTGGGAGCGGAGAGGATAGCCCCTGTTAATTCATAATGATGTTCCAGAATGTAGATGACAGCGATCAACCCCCCCATGCTGTGACCTACAAGAAAGATTGGTTTGCCAGGTTGCCATTCCTTGACCATCTGATGAAATATTCCGAGCGTATTGGTAAAATCCTCAAACCTTTCCACATAAACCCTTGGGCCTTCAGACTTACCATGTCCAATATGGTCAATCCCATAAACAACATAGCCCAAAGGAACAAAGTGATTGACAAGGTTCATATAACGCCCGGAGTGCTCAGCCAGGCCATGAACCACGATCAGGACGGCCTTTGCATCGTCGTCAGGCAACCAGGTTTGATAGTATATACTGGCATCGCGGATGCCTTTGAAAGACCCTTCTTGATGTTCCATTGACGGTTCTCCGAGACCTGTTTCTTTACCTTTTATTGAAGTATTAATTTGAATTCATCTAATCCCTTCGGGAGTTCCCCCGGCTATGCCGGGATTAGCTTGCCATGTGCCTTGTTTGTTTGTCACAATGACGTCCACGTTCGCTGTATTGCGAATCGTTGGTAGCGCTATCAAACCTCTCAGGCTTAGTTCTGATACCACGAAATGAACTCCGGCCGCGCCGATGAGAGCTGTGTCGCGAGTGGGGAAATCGCTTAAATTATTTTCAGTCATTCATAGTCACCTCAGCTTCTAAGGCACACGGAAACGGGCATTTAAAGGCATTCCCCTGTTGTCCCGTAAAGAGTCTTGTAAGCAGGCAGGTTTTAAAGATAGAGGGAAATGCCAGTTTCCCAAATCATCCAGTCTTACACATGACGTTAGGTCAGAATCTTGCCGCGATCGAATACCTCTTGAATCTCCTTCCAAGAGCAAGAATACTTAGCAAACCTGAAATTAGAAGCAGGAAAGTCGGCGGCCCTGGGACAGGTGTTATGCTGACATTTCCAGAGCGAACCGCCAGGCCTTCCTGCAGGAAGAATCTGTCCTCCTTATAAACAATGTTTTAGACACCCTTACGAAAGTAGAAGACAAAAGCATTACGTTCATCCTGCGGATCCAAGGTGCTTGACCAGTAGCTCGCACTTCCTTGAATATCCGTGAATGGGCTGGTGTCACCCAAGGGACCGTCAGCAATCTTCCCCAAGGAGGCGTAATAAAGTTGCCCCATCTCGGAACTGGTCTGATTGTGCCCAGTCTGGGGGCTTGGACCAGCACTCGGCAACCGCCACCCACCTGCCCAGTTTATTTCTACACCCGGATTCAGGCTGTACGTTAAAAAACCTTCCAGTTTGGCAGCCCACTCCATCTGGCCATACCAATCATTTGCCCCACTCGTATAATCCAGCCATACCAGGCCGCTACCTTCTTCGTAAACGAGATTGTGGGGCTCATTGCCGTAAGAAGCGGTACCTATTTGCATAAGGGCTGCCTTTGCCTCCGGTGATAAACCAAAGACCACAGATAACGACATCATAGCGATAAATCATAGCATTCTGATTTTCATGCGCTGGCACCTCATTTCTTGTTAATGCCAATCAAGCAGCAAGAAAGCGTTTCGCTGGAAACGGAACTACCGGAACATCTCATCACTCATTGAAGCATTCCCCCTATTATCTCTGGTAACGTCTTTTCACCTCTCCGTAATTCAGTTGCCGCCCTTGAAAGGCTATCTTTGTCCGGAAAACCCTTTGTCAGGGCCGTGTAGAGACGAACAATAGAGTCTTCGGCATCAACTGATTGCAAGGCAGAAGTATTGGCAATCGCTTCAAGGACCTGCAAGGCCTCCTCGCGGTGAAATCCTGTCCCCTCCAGGCTCCTGCCCCAGCTATCCAGCATATCCCCTTCAGGAAGTTTATCTGTAATGGCGGAATACCACTCAAAGACCAGCCTGCGCGCTTCGTTTTCAGAGACAGGGAGGAAGTGTTCATCAATCAGCGCCTTAAAATCCTGTGAACCTGCTGCTACCGTCACAAGCCCGGACCTGTACCATGTCCAGGGCAGAAGTAAAACCATTTCTTCCAGTGTTTGGGCACGCCGCAGAAAGGCTGATGCAAGATCGGCTATGATCCCTTGTGGCTCCCGTTTCCTTTCGTTGTACTCATTCGATAGAAAAATGATCCTTGCCATCTGGGCAATCATGCAGCGCGTGTCAACACCCAGCTCATCTGCGATCGGCAGAAATCCATACAGCCACAGGTTTACTGCTCCAGGCTCAGGCGCCCTTGCTAGGAATGATCTGTAGAAATGATGTATCAGCTCACGGAGGATATTTCTTGATTCAGTATCGTAGGCATTTTCCACTCCATATCCGGCTATCGTTTTGCTGATTTGTTTCCCTAGTAATTCCATAAGCTCTTGCTCTACCGATCCCAGCTTTGGAATATAGCCTGTCGTCCATGAAGGAGGGTATGAGGCGGATGAAGAGATGTCGGAGAAAACAGTCTCCTTTGCCGCTGCCACTGTTGCCTGTGGCCCGCCAAGGAAGATGTCACTGAGTACTACGGTTCCATCGGTTACTGTGAGTGATGAAACACTGCTTCCCCCCGACCTGCTACCATAGTTGCACGAAAATCCTCCCTCCAGGGTCACTTTGACATCCCTATTCAGGGTAAGATGCTCTGCAAAGTACCCTTTCTGACACTGGATGATTTCCCCATTAACGGCCGCGGAGTAGGCGGCAGCTATTGTCCCGAAGTATTCAGGGGTATTCCCAAGTATCCTGACAGGAAGAAAGGCACAGGTTGAGAAATCCACTCCTGTCAGATCCCTGTCAACCAGATTTATTGAGCGGGATTCAGGTTCAAAGAACCTTTCCTTGGCCTGGGGTATCACGGTATATGAACCCTTGGGGAGATTCATGAAGCGATAATTTCCTCCAGCGTCACTTAGAGCTGTCCTTGAAACAGGGCCCGTAAGCGACACCAATACTTGCGGAAGGCCTCCGGTGTTACCGCTTATGTCAAGGTAGTCAATGCAGAGAACTTCCAGTGTGAATGCCTTAGTGTCAGAGTGAGGTTCATTGGCCGAGTCGCTAAGTTGGATCGATAGGTCAAAGTATCCGCATAAAGACGGTGTTCCTGATATTACTCCCGTCTCTTCATTCAGGAACAAGCCTTGAGGAAGAACTCCATTTTGGATAGTCCAGTGGTAAGGAAGAACTCCTCCCTCTCCCTGAAAGGCAAATGAGTAGCTGACCTTCTGGAATGCATAATCAAGGTCATTGGTGATGATGGAGACTGGGTCTAAAACCTGAATCTCGAATTGCTTTTCATCCCAACCTGTTGGGCTTCCGGAGTCCGTTACCCTTATAGTGAAAGTGCTGTTTTGGGCGGCTGAATTTACAATCCCTGATACATGGCCGGTTTCAGGATCAAGGGCCAGGCCTTCAGGCAGGGTACCCTCTACTACACTCCAGTTATAGGGCGTAGTGCCGCCGCTGGCCTCGATAGCCTGAGAATAGACCTCTCCCCTAACTGTCTGAGGAAGCTGGGTCGTAACGATAACCGGGTCCTCATAGAGGTTTATAGTAGTTGCCTGTATATACTGGGTATAGGGAAAAAACATGTATTTCGAGCCTTCGTGCTCAAGCCCCGCAAGATATTCAAGGGGATGGGAGAACTTTGAGAACTGTACCGTTTCGGCGAAGGTGTTCACCCCTTCCCAGTCCGAGAAGCCCGTTTCCAGGCAGTTGTATATCTGGGTATCGGTCTTTCCGCCCGGGCCTCCCTGGTAATATCCCTGGGGCGTGATGTCATAGCCGGCCATTTCATAGACGTATTCAACCAGACCCACGCAGGTAAAATCCCCGGATCCGGCGCCCGTCTGCTTGTGGAAGGTAAGATCATACCATTTTTCCACCTGCTCCTTGGCTATGAGCATGAGCTGGTCCTTTCGCTCATCCGGCCACTTAGCCTTGTCAGCATAGTCGGCAGGCACCTTCGCCCCCATAAACTTTGCGCCGCCGTCAATGTCCTCCTTTGTCATGAAGTTTTCTGAGGTTGTCTCAATAACACCGGCTCTTACAGCGTGGATTATTTTCCCGTCGCCTATGTAGAGACCCACGTGGCCGGATTTTAGTTCCCCGAAAACGGCCTTGATTACCGAGCAGGGAAGCTCCAGGACTGATGTCCTTCCGTATATGAGATCTCCCTGGCTTGAGTGATAAAAGATGGCGCCCCTTTCATAGGCCGGCGCATTTGCCGCCGCGGCAAAGATGAGGGCAATGGATAGAGCGATCACTGACTTTCTCATGGCTTCCCTCCTTTAGCGGCCTCTCTGACCATGATGGAGGAGTCTTGGCCCGCAGCTTCGAGGGCCGACCTCGCATCCGCGGTCAGGGAGGAGAACCTGTTGAGGCTTAAAGCCGCGTTCAGTCTAACCACGGCTTCGGGATCATTTTTCAGAAGACCGGCAAGACATAACTGGGAGGCTTCCAGATCATAGCTTCCCAGAGCCTTCGCAGCCTAGGCCCTGACCATCTTATCCTTCTCCGCGTCCAGATGGCCTGAAATGATTGAAACTGCCTCCGCCGACCCAAGATCCCCCATGGCCTGTACGGCTTTGAAACGGATCATGGGATCGCTCTCGGCCAGTGCCTCCTTGAGGAGGGAAATCCCTGATACGTCCTTTAGCTTCCCGATGCTCATCAGTATAGTGTAACGCAGGTTGGGTTCAACGCCCGGCTCTCTGAACACATCTGAAAGGGCCTTGAGGACCTCTGATCCGACCTGCCTGACTTCACCGAGTGCCCTGGCAGCGCTCGCCCTTACCCCCTGCTCCTCAGCCTTGTCGAGCAGTATGCTTATAAGCGCCCCCGCAGCATCACCCTCTTCCTGGGTGGCCATGCGCTGGATCGCCTGTATCCTCTCACCTGAGTCTTTCTTGTAATCGAGGGCCACCGCGGCGTCACTGCCTGCTTCAGGCCGCTCTGAAGCCGCATAAATCCCAGGACTCAATATTGACAAAAGAAACGCAGTAAAAAACAATGCCATGGTCTTCATAGTGGACTCCCTTTAAAGCTCCGGCAGAAACTCCGGGTTATGCAAAAAAAAAGGTAACTACTCAGGTTCAAGGTTAGAGAGCTATGAAGAAAGAAAGCCAACTAACTCCCATGTCCTGATGGGGCACAACGAAAGATGAAAATGGTCAATAAGTTGGAAGCATTTTCATATAAACCGTGAACCTGACAACCTGAGTAGTTACAGATATTCTTTACCACGGAGCTTAACTAACCATATAGGTTTTCGCGCTCTTTGGGCTGCAACGGCTGATGGTTCGGGTCGACGACACCCACTTTGAAATAAAGTCGGAACCGCTGCCAACAGGCGTTTGGGCTCGTTAACCATAAAACGAAAAAAGAAAAAGATTTTTCGTTATTGCGTAGTTTTACCCTTGATAGCCGGAGGCCTTATAAGTGTTGGGAACATGGGAACACATGACCGCCAATCAGCCCCACCAGCGCCAATCCTTGCTGGCCTGGCGCCTGGAGTGCGGGCTACCCTGATTTCTACCCTTCCACCCCAGCCGACCTCGGCGTAGCGGTTCACCGCCGCTAACGATTCCGGTATTGACACACCATCATCGCTTTGACACACTCACATCAAAAAGGAGGAGGCTCGTGCCTTTTTATGAAACCAAGTCCATTCAATAAACTCTCTTCGCTATTTTCTGCCTGCATCCAAAAGCGTAATGGCGGCATCTTGCTCTTCCTTGCCCTTTTCCTCGGATTCCAATCCATGACCCGAATCGTGTTGATGATAAAGGCGGCCCAGAATATTTCATGGGACGTAAGCCTTGCGGCCGCCCTTGGCTGGGGTTTTATTTTTGACATCGGCATTGCTGCCTGGGTTGCTATTCCCTTTATCCTGCTCCTGACGTTATTGCCGAAACATTTTTTCGAACGTCTGGGGGGGCGTTTTGCGATCCATGCGATCCTGTTGGTTTTTCTTTATGCCATGTTGTTCGATATCGTCGCCGAGTGGGTCTTCTGGGATGAATTTGGGGTGAGATTCAATTTCATTGCCGTGGACTATCTGGTTTACACCCATGAAGTTATCGACAACATTTTCGAATCCTATCCCATGCCCTTGATACTTAGCGGAATCGCCGCATTATCACTAATATTTCATATAATCATCTGGCGCACAGGGCTATTTGCCGTGTGGGCTGCGAACTCGGTCTCACCCGCCCGGGACCGTTATCGCTTTGGGTTCATTGCATGTATTATCGCAGTCGCAGTGGGTTTAGTCGTAAATCAAAACTGGCTGCCCGACTTCGCCAACAATTATAACCGAGAACTTGGGAAGAATGGCTTTTGGTCCTTAGTCACTGCCTTCAAAGATAACGAACTCGATTTTACTCAGTTTTTCCCGACCATTCCCATCGAGAAGTCATTTCAGATTATGCGCGAGGAATTGGTGGAGGACGGGGCGGTGTTATTGCGGCCTGGAGAGAAGGACACGTTAAGGTTCTATGCCAAGGAAGGTCCGGAACTTAAGTTGAATGTTATCCAGATTACAGTGGAAAGTCTGAGTGCCGAATTTTTGGATAATTCAGGTCCCTATGCCGACTTGACGCCGAATTTATCGGCCATTGAACCTAAGAGCCTGGTATTCGATAATTTCTACGCCACCGGAACCCGCACGGATCGCGGGATGGAGGCGCTTACCCTGTCCCTGCCGCCTACGCCGGGCCGCTCGCTGGTAAAACGCCCCCATAATGAGGGGTTATTCACCCTCGGCTCGATATTCAGACTCAAGGGGTATGATACTGCTTTTCTCTATAGCGGGTACGGCTATTTCGACAATATGAACTACTTCTTTGGAAACAACGGCTATCGCGTCATCGATCGCAATGCAGTGAAGCATGAGGATATAACCTTCGCGAATGTATGGGGGGCTTGCGACGAAGATCTGTATCGCTGGACGATGCGCGAGGCCGATGCCGTCCATGCGGAGGGTAAACCCTTCTACTTTTTTGTAATGACGACATCCAATCACAGACCCTTTACTTTTCCCGAGGGACGCATAGATTTGCCCTCTAAAACATCAGGACGTCGCGGCGGCGTAAAATATACAGACTACGCCATCGGTCAATTTTTAAAAGATGCGAGCTCCAAACCATGGTTTAAGCATACGGTCTTTGTCATCGTCGCCGATCATTGCGCTTCCAGCGCGGGCAAGGCCGAACTGCCCGTTGAAAAGTATCACATACCGCTCATCATCTTTGCGCCTGGCGGTCAGTTGTTGACCGGACATATCACAACCATTGCAAGCCAAACGGATTATGCCCCCACCTTGCTCGGACTTCTAAACTGGAGCTATCCGAGCCGCTTCTTCGGCCATGACGTGCGCACCATTGCCCCAGAGGAGGGGCATGCCATCATCGGCAATTACCAGAAGCTGGGGCACATCGAAGAGGGCCAATTCATCGTCTTAAAGCCGGTGCGCAAGAACGTCGCATACCATTACGACTTCACAAGCCGCTCGATGAAGCACATTCCCCTTGACAAGGAGATGGAAGAAGAAACCATAAGTTACTACCAAGTCGCAAGCTACCTTTATAAACATGGACTATACAATGCCTTGACGGCTGATGAGTTCGCCGCTTACATGCAGCAGGGCCGCGCTGATGGGGCCCAATAAAACTTGATCTGAAGGATGTAAATATCCTTGGGTGGTCCATGGGTTGTTCTATCATATGGAGCTACTGGGAACTATACGGCGGGGAACGTTTGTCCAAACGTTCATGACAGGAGGAAGTTGTCGCCCCCGCGGATGAAAATTGCTAACTTGTGTGAAGTAGGCAGCAGGGGTAGCGCAACGAGATCGGATAATTTGTAGTGAGTAATATCCTGATGTCCAAACTGATCCGGTGATTCCCGGCATGTACCCCCGACTGTACCTCGCAGAAGCGATGGACGAACGGTAAAAAGACCTCCTTTCAGGTGTATGGATCTCCGGGAGACACAGATGCGACTCCTTGCTGCCTAACATCACAGCATGCAAGGAGGAATATAACATGTTGGAGCCTGTAGTCAAACGTTGTGTGGGGTTGGATGTTCACAAGATGGTTGTGGTGGCCACTGCGCTGGTGGAACAGCAAGACGGTTCTATCAAGGAGGAAACGAAGCAATTTGGGACCTTCCGAAAGCATCGTCGTCAGATGGTCAGATGGCTGAAAAGCCTTGATGTGGAACTGGCTGTTATGGAGAGCAAGGGGATATACTGGAAAAGCGTGTTTGCGAGCCTTGAAGCAGCCGGCATCACCGCATACGTAGTGAACGCAAGGGATGTAAAGAAAGTGCCTGGGAGGAAAACCGACGTAAATGACAGTAAGTGGCTTGCAGATCTAACCAGAGTTGGGCTTCTAAATCGAAGGTATAATCCACTGGCATGCCAGTGGTATGAACAATGGCAATGCCAGTGATTAGTGGTAAGGAATCACTGCTGTCCCAAGGTTAATAGAATAGATTCAATTGGTTGCTGAGTTGGGCCTCCTGGTTTGTGTGGCTGACATTTAAAAGTAATTGATAAATTTGTTCTTTTTCGTAAAGGGTCAGACTCAGAATCTGTAGAATTGTATAGAGGCTCTGGTCCAGATTCAAGGTTTTCTTCACGATTGCCACGAGAACATAAGAGGTACTGGTCCCAGCAGGAGAAGCTGATCACTTTGTGGTTGCAGTTGTATCGATCGACGCATCTTCGAAATTCGTATGGGGGGAGAAAGTCCATTAACTGGGCAAAGATCGTTTTCCCGGAATTCATGTGCAGCCTCCTCATTCATTGATGACGGAGACTGGCATATCCGGGGAAGAAATTTCAAATCGATAAATGGCATTTTATGTAAAATATGCCCATATTTTAAAAAGTTATGGCATTCTTAAAAATCTACGTTGGGACAGCAGTGAAATTGGATATTGAACAACTTAATAAGGCTAAGAATATCAAATAATTTTGTCAATATTATTTTCTTTTGAGATTGACAAGTTCGAAACTCCTTGATATTGAAAGGAAACTATTCAATATATTGTTTCCGGCGACTCCGTCGCCGGGAATCGCGGCGCAGACTTCGTCCAGTGCCTTGCCCCGTCGCTTTGCGCCGGAACAAAGCACTGGACCCGACTGCGCTCGTCGTTTGGCCGCCCCGCTACGCGGGCCTGCCACCCGCCGTGCTCGCGGGTCAGCTCCGCGATTGCCTCAGACAGACACCATGTAATTTTCATTGACAATGTGTAGCCATATGGATACAATTTGCCATGATTGAAATCCGCAAGACTGAAATCTTTGGTAATTGGCTTGATGGGTTGCGTGATATCCAT
>Ga0210016_1004754_pt1 | contig 11502 bp, 6 predicted proteins | sample CryGeyCG2014_300_FD_185454 | JGI IMG/M metagenome (GOLD analysis project Ga0210016, IMG submission 185454) | Groundwater microbial communities from aquifer - Crystal Geyser CG02_land_8/20/14_3.00 (SPAdes) (version 2) | ecosystem: Environmental > Aquatic > Deep subsurface > Groundwater | place... | reverse complement strand
GTTGGCCGCAGCCAGCGCGATCCGCAGTTGAATCTGGCGGCCGGCGGGCTCGGCCGGATTTTCCGGCACCTGCAGATAGGCGCAGCGCGCGCCCAGCAGATCGCCGTCGCTGCGGTCTTTCAAATCACAAGTAGCGAACTGCAGGCTGCCGAGCTGAAAGCTGGCGGCCGCCGTCGGCCGAGCGGCGCTGACCGACGCGCCCACCGCCAACAGCAGCAGGGCAAAACCAGCGCGTAAATGGGTACCGATCCGCATGTGTTCGCTCCAGATCCAGCGCGCATGCTATTGGACCGAACGCCGAAAGCGAAGCCCCGGCCGCGACCACCCTAGGCTCGCCTATACTGGCGCGTCCCCAAGCACCGGCCAAGATGAACCCACCGATGAGCGTTCCGGCTTTACAGATTGATGCACTGAAAAAGACTTACGACAACGGCGTACAGGCATTGAGATGCGTCTCGTTGCGGGTCGAACCCGGTGATTTTTTTGCTTTGCTCGGCCCCAATGGCGCCGGTAAATCGACGCTGATCGGCAGCGTCTGCACCTTGGTCACGCCGAGTTCCGGCAGCATCCGGATTTTCGGCCATGACCTGATCGTCGAGCGCGCCAAGGCTTTGTCCTGCATCGGCGTGGTGCCGCAGGAGATCAACTTCAACCAGTTCGAAACCCCATTCGAGATCGTGGTGAATCAGGCCGGTTTCTACGGCATCGAGCGCGCCGAAGCCAAGGAGCGCGCCGAAAAAAACCTACGCCGCCTGTCGCTCTGGGATAAAGCCCATGGCATTTCGCGCGCGCTCTCCGGTGGCATGAAACGTCGCCTGATGATCGCCCGGGCGATGGTGCATGAGCCGCGGTTGCTGATCCTCGATGAGCCGACCGCCGGCGTCGATATCGAAATTCGGCGCGCGATGTGGAGCTATGTCGTGGACATCAATCGCGCCGGCACCAGCGTCGTCCTGACCACGCATTATCTGGAGGAAGCCGAGCAACTCTGTCGCCACATCGCCATTGTCGATCACGGCCTGATTGTCGAAAACACCGATATGCGATCACTGCTGGCCAAACTCGACCGGGAAACCTTTGTGCTTGACTTGTGCCAACGCTGCGACGTCATTCCGCTGAGCAGCGGCGTGCAACTCAAGCGCATCGACGACACCACGCTCGAAGTGGAAGTCCCCAAGGGCACCGCGCTCAACGGCCTGTTTGCCGATCTCAGCAAGGCCGGCATCGAAGTGCGTTCCTTGCGCAACAAATCCAATCGGCTGGAAGAACTGTTTCTCAATCTGGTCGAACGCGGCCAGGACGGTGGCGCATGAACGGCCATGGCAACTGGGTCGCGTTCAAAACCATCGTCGGCCGCGAGGTCCGCCGCATCCTGCGCATCTGGGGTCAAACCCTGGTCCCGCCGACGATCACCATGACGCTGTATTTCGTCATTTTCGGCAAGATGATCGGCGGCCGCATCGGCACCATGGATGGCCTGCCCTACATCGACTTCATCGTGCCTGGGCTGATCATGATGAGCGTGATCCAGAACAGTTACGGCAACATTGTGTCGAGCTTCTTCGGCGCCAAGTTTCAGCGCTTCATCGAAGAAATGCTGGTCACCCCGACGCCGAACTGGGTGATCTTGAGCGGCTACGTGATCGGCGCACTGCTGCGCGGGTTGATGGTCGGCGGCATGGTGCTGCTGGTGGCGATGTGCTTCACCGAGATCCGCGTCGCCCATCCCTTGATTACCTTGGTCACCTTGTTGTTGACCGCGCTGGTGTTTGCCTTTGCCGGCTTCATCAACGCCATGTTTGCCAAGAAGTTCGACGACATCGCCATCATCCCGACGTTTGTGCTGACACCGCTGACCTACTTGGGTGGCGTGTTCTATTCGGTCAGCCTGCTGCCGCCGGTCTGGAAAACCATCAGCCACTTCAATCCGATCTTGTACATGGTCAACGCCTTTCGCTACGGCCTGCTCGGCATCAGCGACGTCGGCATCGGCACCGCGCTGACGCTGATGACCGGCTTCGCCGTGCTGCTCGGCGGCGGTTCGCTGCTGCTATTGCAGCGCGGTACTGGCTTGCGGCAATAGTCCGTCTTCCGGCTTGTGCCTTCTGCCTCAGTCCTCTGTCTTCCGCCTCCGGTCACCTGATTGGCATCGCCGGATCGCCGAGCAGCATGCTGGCCAGCAGGATGTCTCGGATGATGCCTGATTGCCCGGCCAGTGCCTGCTTGGCCGCCAGCAGGGCATCACCGATGCGCGTACCCGGCAGTAGCCGTGGATAGAGCACGTCGCCCAAGGCCTGGTGTGCTTCGACCTCGGTCAGGGTGGAGACACCAATCACCGCTGCGGCACCGTGGTGGTCGGGCAGCAGGAAGGCGTGCGCCATGGTGTCGGCGCGCGGCGATACGAAATAACTGTTCCAGCAACCCCACTGCACGATCAGATCGCTGACCGCGCCGGTCAGCGCGCCGACCTCACCGGCGCTGAGCAGGGCCTGGTCCTCACTGCTCCACTGGATCGGTGCCGAATGGCCGACGTAACTGACCAGGCCCGCGCCTGAGTTGAGTTGCGCCAGCACCGCGTGGTTGGCGGCGCTGACGCCGAGGTCATCGACATAAGCGCGGTTCGACTGCCAGACGCCGGGCAGGCGCGCGGCGAAGTCTTCGCTGATCGCCTTGAAGTCAGACGCTTCATCGCTACCGCCAGCGACCAACAGCAGTCGGCGCCCCGGGTTGCTGCCGTCGACCGCGAGGAGCTTGTCGCTCAGCGCCTGGAACTCGGCCAGGGTACGCACCGGCAAGCGTCCGATGGCGACTTCCGGCACGCCGTCATCGTTGAAATCGGCGAGCGCGTTGTCGGTCGGCGCGTAGCGAATGCCATTGCCGAGCGATTGGTACAAAGTTGGCACCAGGCTCACCGAACCGAGCCCGAGATAATCCTTGTAGTCGTAGGTGTCGGCACCGACCAGCAGCACATACCGCACGCCAAGCGCTGCCACCGCCGCCTTCAAGTAACTTTGGATCGCCGCGCCTTCCGGCAGGCCATGGCCGAACTGGAGAAAAATCTGTTCCACAGCGACGACCTGGGTGGTCAGACCGCGCGACTCCTGCAAAGCCACCAGAGGCGCCATCGCCGCGATGAAGTTGCCATGGCTGATGATCAGGTAATCGGTCGGACCCACCGGCAGCGCCGCCGCCACCGGCAACGCTTCGACCCGCGGTGCCGGCAGCGCCGCAACATTGGCGATGAAATAATCGCTGGCGCCCGCGATCAGCGGCACCGTCACCGCGCCGCCGCTCGCCGACGACACCGCGCCGAGCGCGCGCCAGTCGCGCCCGCCACCGGCATAGGCGATCAGCTCGCCGTCGGCAAAACCACTGGCGACAAATCCGGGTGGTGTGAACTCGCCTTCGAAATCGGCGGCGAACAAGGCGCCACTGGAACTCTCCTGGTCACTGCCGCTGGCCAAACCATCGCTGGCATCGGCGTTGGTCTGTTGCATGTACAGCCGCCCCGCGCTCGCCACCGGCAGCCGGGGATAGTGCAATTCGACCGCATCCAGGTTGACCAGATCGTAGGCGAATCCGGTCTGCCCGTCGGCTTCGATGCGGATCGACTGGTTGCCGCTGGCCAGATCGGGCAGCAGCACCGCCAGCGTCTCGGCACGGCCACCGTCAAACACCGCGGTGCCACGTAGGCTGCCATTGACGCTCAGGGTGACGCGGTGATCCTGCCCGGCGCCGGGCCAATTGGTCACGCCGATCAACTCGGCGCTGAGCCGCGCGGCAAAATCCGTGGTCGCGACGGCGCTCGTGGTCAGGCCGAGATCGACGCTGGCGGCCTGGGTCGAAAACGCCAGCAGGCGATCCGCCTGCCAGGGATCGATGCCCGGCGAGCCGATGTTGTACCAGCGTTCCGGGGCATAGCGGGTGCGCTCCCAATACCAGGCCGGGCGGGTGATCGTGGCAACGCGAGGCAGGTCCCCAATGGCGATCACGCCCACACCATCGCTGCCGATCAGATAGGGCAGTTCGGCCGTGTACAAGGAATAGCCGGGCGCCACCAGAAAATCGATGGTCGAAGCGGAATCGAAGGTCGCTCCGGCACTGGCGATGCGTCGAGGCACGCCCTCGCCACGGAAGGTGACGGCAATATCAGCCACCGGCGTGCCGATGAGATCGACGCCAGCAGCCGCGAGCATCGCCGCGCCCACCCGGTAGAAGCCCGGTTCGGTCACCCACAGGCGGCCAGCCTTGGCGGCGGCCGTGGTGGCCTGGTTGCGTTCGCTGACCATGGCGAGTTCGGCACGTACCTGCGACCAATGCGGCACCGTCAACACTGGCTTGGCGCCATAGCTCGCGCCGACCAGAAACGGACCGCGCAGGTTGCGGCCACCGTGGGTATCGTGATCGACGATGTAGAAATTTCCCGACTCCGGAGCGCGGTCGAGGGTGATCTGGTAATCGTTGACTTCGGCGCTATCGACGGCAGCGCTGGCCAGCAGATTCGGCGCCAACGGCTTGAGCGCGCCAGCGACCATCTCCTCGATGCTGTAGCCGACATTGGCCACTTCGCTGGCGCTGGTGAAACGCACGCTCAATCGCCCGTCGACCCGTTCCGACTGCACCTGCATCAACCGCACCGGCAGGGTGTTGGCCGGGATCAGGTGGTCTTCCATTTCGCCATCGCGCAGCTGGCCGGTCGGCTGTGGGGAAGCATCACTGAAAAAGCCGGGATCGCTGGTCAGGCGCACGCGCAGATAAGTCGTGGCCAGCGTCGCATTGGTGATCCCGATCCAGCGCAGGATGCGGGTACCGGAAAATCCGCTCGGCACATTGCCGGTGATGAAGGTGGCGTCGGCGGCGCCCCCGGCCGCTTGCGCCAAGGCCGGCAGCGAGCGTTCGTTGGCATCGAGAAAATCGCCGTCGGCATTGAAATCGACCCAGCCGACCAACTGCGCATCCGTGCCGGTGCCGTTGCTCGCCGACACACTGACGCAATACTCGCCGATGCTGGTGTCGTAGCTGCCGCAGCGCCAGAACTGCGGTAAGCCGACCGGGCTGATCTTGGTCGGGAAGGTGACCCCATCTTCGTCGGCGCCATCACCGTCGGCGTTGGGGCCAGGGCTGCCATCGGCCTCGCCGTCGGGGGCGGTGCCGAGGAACCTGTTGCGATCCGCCAGCACATGCCGCGCGACCGTGCCACTGGCGTCGGCGGTGCTATAGCTGGCCGGCGCGTCGCCGTAGTCGAAGACGCAAAAAAAGAAATCCGACACGCCGACGATCTGGAAAACCGAATTGGTCTGCGGCTGATCGCCCTGAGCATAGGTAATCCGCACCGAGCTCACCGCGCGGGTAAAACTGACAGTGAAGTTGCCATCGGTGTTGTTCGGCGCCGCCGACAAGTCGGCCTCCAACCAGTCGCCGGCAAACTGGAGTTGGGCATTGGCAGCGACGATCTGCCGCGGAACCGCATTGCCGCCGCTATCGAAACCTTCGACCCGCAGGTAATCCTCCCAACCATTGCCATTGGACTTGTCCACGTCGAGCATGGTCAGAGTGAGCGAGGACACTGGTTCGGAAAAATTGAAGGTGCTGTGTTCGACAGATAGCTCTGTATCACCCGCAGTGTCCATGTTTAGGCTGTAGTAGCCGGCATGATTCCCATTGGTGCCGGTCCTGGTGATGAAACTTGGGACGCCTATGTCACCATCGCTCGGCGCCTCGCCGCTGGTGGCCCCTTGGCTCATGGTCACGCCAAAGCCGCTCGCGCTGACAAACGGCTGGTTATTGCCATTGGCGCCCCAGTCGTAGGTGAGGTTGGAGCCACAGATCGTGGGCGCGGTAGCGGCCGCATCGCGCAACACCAGGCGCGAGGCGTTCAAAGTACCGATATCCTGTGCGGCCAGATCGCAGACGCGCAGTCGCCAGGTACCTTGGGCGTTGCCGGTGTAGAAGTTGATGTTGTTGGCGTTGACCAGGCGCCGGAAGGGCGCATTCGCGGGCGGATCGACATCACCGTCATTGCGAACGCCCTCGGCATTGCTCGAAAACATCACCCGGTAGTTGTCGCCATTGTCGTTGGCTGTCTCGTTGGGCAGGGTGATGCTGCTGCCGTCCGGCGCCACCAGGATCAGCCGCAGATCACCGCGCCAAGTGTGGTCGATATCAACGCCGACTGCGATATCGCCTACCGTAAAACTGTCGGCGACCAGGTAGCTGTGCTCGGAAAAACTGGCGCAGCCGGTATTGTCAGCAATCGCCAACACGGAGTTGTTGTCGTAGCTGTACACCACCTGCGCCGACAAGTTCGGGGCCAACCACAGGCCCAGCACGACCGACGCCAGCCGACCGAATGGTGATCGTCGATTTTTGCGGATCGGGCTGGTTCCGAGCGATTTCATCTGAGCGGTCTCCTGCAAGTTGTGGTGGATGCCCACGCGCCGCCGTTGGCCAGGTGATGCGCCGCATGCTGTTCGCCATCCTCGCCGACGCACTTGCCTGGTCGCGTCGATGGCATCCGTCTTCGGCTATTGTCGTGCAAGGTCCATGCCCGCAAGGCAGTAACGGCGCGGGTTTGCCGCAACGTCATGCTTATTTGCTTTGTTACCCGCGTCTGGACAGTTCTGAAAACCGCCGGGAAATAGCGCACCGCCCCCCCAGACGGTCTGCCATCCCACCCCATGGAAACGGCTTCAGAGCTGACGCGGATTGCGGCGATTCCGGCAGCGCCCTAACATGGCAACGCTCCCGCGCCAGCCCGCAGACGGTCGGCCTCGGCTCGCGGTCCCGTCTTCAGAACTCAATGCGCCAGGCTTGGTCATTCGCCCTGCGCCCGCCCTCCCCTTTCCACGTCCAACCTGAGGTATTTTGAATGAACTTGCCGAAGCTCCTGCTTTGCGCCCTGCTCGGCTTCGCTGCCAGCGTGAACGCCGTTACCGCTGCTGAATCGGAGGCCCAAACCGATCAAGCGTCTGCCAATCAGAAGTTGCTGGCCGACCTGCATTACCGTGACGGCGACTTTGCGCTCGGCAGCGCCCACGCCACCGTGCATGTGCGGAGGGGTTTTCATTACCTCGATGCCGCCGATGGCCGGAAAGTGCTGGAGGGTCTCTGGGGCAACCCGCCGGATGACAGCGTGCTCGGATTGCTGGTGCCCGACGACATCGATTTGCTCGGCGAACATTCCTGGGTGGTGGTACTCACTTACGCCGACGACGGCCACGTCGCCGACGAAGACGCCACCAGCATCGACTACGACAAAATGTTGAAAGAGATGCAGGCAGACACGCTGGCAGCCAATGGCGAACGTGAAAAAGCGGGCTACCAGAAAGTCCAGTTGATCGGCTGGGCAGCGCCGCCGCGCTATGACGCCAGTAGCCGCAAATTGCATTGGGCCAAGGAGCTTGCCTTCGGTGATAGCGCCGAACACACCTTGAATTACGACATCCGCGTACTCGGTCGCGCCGGTTATCTGAGCATGAATGCGGTCGCCAATGTCAGCGATCTGGAACTGGTGCAAGCGGGCATGGGCCAAGTGATGGCGATGACTGAATTCGATGAGGGCGAACGCTACGCCGATTTCAATTCCTCGACCGACAAAGTGGCGGGCTATGGCCTCGCCGCCCTGGTCGGTGGCGCAATCGCCGCCAAGACCGGCCTGTTCGCCAAGCTGCTGGTGATGCTGCTCGCAGCCAAAAAACTGGTCATCCTCGGACTGATCGCGCTCGCCGCCTGGCTCAAGCGCTTTTTTGGCCGCAAGGCGGATTGAGACCAGGTCGCTGCGATTTGCCCCGGTCGCAGCGGATCCCCGCATTGACCAGCTCCGCTGTTGAAAGCCACTTCGTTTCATGCGGGCTACTTGCTGGCATCTAGTTCAATCCAACGCCGTGGCGCTTAACGGCCGCGGACCATCGCTCGCGGCAACCGGTATGATCGGCTGCCCGGCTGGCCGCTGGGATTGGGTGATGACATCAAAACACCCAGCGTTCTGGTCAAAGGACTGGAGGTCAACCCCGATGGCATTGCTGCAAACGATTTCCTCGGCGATGTCCGGCGCGGCCAAAGCGACTCTACTCGCGCCGAAAAAAGGTGGTTGCACGCCCCGTCGCAATCGCCTCTCGCGCAACGCTGATCGCTCGCGGCGCTGCGGTTTCTCGGGGGCCGCATGAGGGTGTTGCTGGTCGAAGATGATGTGCTGCTCGGCGAAGGCATCTGCGCGGCGCTGCGCCGCGCCGGTCTGACCGTCGACTGGTTGCGCGATGGCGAGTCGGCGCGGATCGCGCTGATCGATGGCAGCTTCGATCTGGTCGTGCTCGATCTCGGTCTGCCGCGACTGCATGGTTCGGCGGTAATCGAAGCAGTCCGCGGCGGCGGCTCGCAGGTACCGATCCTGGTGCTGACCGCACGCGATCGGGTGAGCGAGCGCGTGCAAGCGCTGAATCTCGGCGCCGACGATTTCATGGGCAAACCGTTCGACACCAGCGAACTGCTGGCGCGCATTCGCGCCTTGCATCGGCGCAGCATCGGTCGCGTGGAAACCCGGATCGAGCATGGCGATCTCGAACTTGACCAGGCCCGCTTGGCGGTGGTCTGGCGTGGCCACCAAATCGAACTGCCACGGCGCGAGTTTCATCTGCTCTGGGTTCTGGTCGAGAACGCCGGACGCATCGTCTCGCGCGAGACCTTGCAGCAAAAACTTTACGGCTGGGACGAAGACATCGAAAGCAACGCGATCGACGTGCATATCCACCACCTGCGGCGCAAACTCAGCCCCGAGCTGATCCGCAACGTGCGTGGCGTCGGCTACGTGCTGGAACTGCTGAGCGATGGTTTGGCGCCATGATGAGTCTGCGTAAATTGCTGGTGCTCTCTTTGAGCAGCGTGATCCTGCTGACGTCCATGGTCTCAGCCGCTTTCAGTTATCGCCAGGCGCGCATCGAAGCCAAAGAATTGTTCGACGCCAAACTGGCGCACTCGACGCGCATCCTGATGGGACTGATGGACGACGCCCTGGCCGGCGATGGCAAGGGCGCGCAGCCGACGCCGGTGTTGATCAACATTTGGAAGGCCAGCGGCATTGGCGGCGATGATCGCCCGCCGTCGGCCAGCGGCAACGCCTATGAAACCCGGCTCGCCTTTCAGGTTTGGGATAGCCGTCAGCGGCTGCGATTGAAGTCCGACAGTGGCCCAAGCGCCGCGCTGGCCAACTTGCGGCCAGGTTTCGATACCCGCGAGATCGACGGTGAGCGCTGGCGCAGTTTTACCTTGCAATCGCGCCACGGGCTGTGGTTTCAAGCCGGCGAACTCAACGCCAATCGCACCGGTGTCGCGACCAAAATCGCCGTCGTGACGCTGGCGCCGCTGCTGCTGCAATGGCCCCTGGTGATGGTGTTGGTCTGGCTGATCGTCACCCGCGCCTGCCGCACCTTGGAGCGGGTGACTTGTGAAGTGGAACGCCGCGCCGCCGATGCGTTGACGCCGATCACCATCGCCGGCACCCCGCCGGAAATTGCCGGTGCGGTCAGCGCGGTCAATCATCTGATGCTGCGGCTCGATCAGGCGCTAACCCACGAACGTCGTTTTACCGCCGACGCCGCGCATGAATTGCGCACGCCGCTGGCGGCACTGAAGGTGCACGCCGATAACTTGCAGACTGCGGTATCGCGTCAGCATCAGCGGGAATCGGTGGATTTTGTGCAGCAGGGTATCGACCGCCTCGGGCGGCTGATCGAGCAACTGCTGGCGATGTCGCATCTGGACCCGGCGGCGAGCCCAGCGGTGGCCCGGCCGGTCGATCTCGGCGCCTTGACCAGTCAAGTGCTGGCCGAGCTGGCACTGACCAGTTTGGGCCGACGCGTGGATATCGCCTACCAGCCGCCGGCCAGCACCGCCACCATCCAGGGCGATGAAGTCCTGCTTGGACTGCTGATCCGCAATCTGATCGACAACGCTTTGCGCTACACGCCACGCGGCGGCCATGTGCAGATCGGCGTGCAGTGTCTGCAGAGCGGCTGCGAATTGCGGATCGAAGACTCCGGCCCGGGCATCGAGGCCGCCGCCCGCGAGCGCGTGTTCGAGCGCTTTCACCGCGAACTCGGCAGCCAACAGGAGGGCAGCGGCCTGGGCTTGGCGATCGTCCGCCAGGTCGCCGAATTGCATGGCGCCGAGATCAGCCTGGACCAAAGCCCACAATGGGGTGGATTGCGCGTCAGCGTGCGCTTTGTCAAGCGTTAGCGCACCGCACCGACCGCGCGCAAGGCCGCAGCGTCCAAGCCCAGTTCAGCCAGAATCGCGTCGCTGTGCGCGCCCAGGCCGGGCGGCGGACTTAGGCGTTGTAAATCATTAAAGGTGGCGGTTTGCGAAGGATTTTGCCCCGTCTGCAAGGCGCGCAAAGGGGCGCATAGTTCGACTATGAAACCCTTTGCGCAACGAAGCAGACGGGGCAAAAGACCAGCAAGATGGCACCTTTGATGATTTACAACGCCTTAAATACTGCACTGGCGTTGCCGACAGTTTGAGCGGGCTGCCGAGCAGGGGCACGCCGTCGATCTCGATCAACAGGTCGCGATCTTTGGCAATCGGCTGGGCGATGGCGGCGGCGACGCCATTGACCCGCGCCGCAGGCACGCCGACAGCGTCAAACCGATCCAGCCAGTGCTGCACCGGTGCGTTGGCAAACTGCGCCGCCAGCAGACCGCAGAGCAAATCCCGGTGACGCACCCGGTCGGCATTTTGGGCAAAGCGCGGATCGCCTTGCCACTCCGGGTGTTGCAAGGCCACACACAAAGCCTGCCAGAGCTTTTCACTGGCCACCGCCAAGACGAAATCGCCATCGGCGGCAGCAAAACTTTGATACGGCACTTTTGCTCGCATGGGCATTGCCGTAGCGCACGGCGTCTTCGCCAGTAAAGCGCACGCTGCTACCGACGTTGGCAAGCGCGGCCAGCGCGCTATCGAACAACGACACATCGATGCGTTGGCCGAGACCGCTGGTCTCACGCGCACGCAGCGCCGCCAGAATGGCGATGGCGGCGTTTTGCCCGGTCATCAGGTCGACCAGGGCAACGCCGACCTTGCTCGGTTCACCGTCGGCCGGACCGCTGATCGCCATCAACCCGGCTTCGGCCTGCACGACAAAATCGTAGCCCGGCCGCAACGCGCCGATGCCAGTGCGGCCGTAACCGGAGATCGAGCAATAGATCAAGCGCGGGTTGATCGCCGACAAGGCGGCATAGCCGACGCCGAGCGACTCTGCCGTACCGGTTCGATAATTCTCGATCAACACATCGGCACGCGCCACCAGCGCGTGGATCACCTCGGCGGCGGCAGGGGCACGCAAATCGATCGCCAGCGAACGCTTGTTGCGATTGCAGCAAGCGAAATACGCCGACAAGCCATCACGGAACGGCGGGCCGAGTCCACGCGTATCGTCGCCCGCAAACGGCTCGACCTTGATCACCTCGGCGCCCAGATCCGCCAGCATCATGCCGCACCAGGGGCCAGCCA
>Ga0210016_1004750_pt1 | contig 11505 bp, 9 predicted proteins | sample CryGeyCG2014_300_FD_185454 | JGI IMG/M metagenome (GOLD analysis project Ga0210016, IMG submission 185454) | Groundwater microbial communities from aquifer - Crystal Geyser CG02_land_8/20/14_3.00 (SPAdes) (version 2) | ecosystem: Environmental > Aquatic > Deep subsurface > Groundwater | place... | reverse complement strand
GGAGAAAAAATAAAATGGAAAACAAAAACAAAACTGACGAAAGACTTGTTAAAATCTGGTCTGTTCAAATAAGTAAGGATAAAGGAGAGAAAGGAGTCTACATTGTCGGATTAGACAAGTATGAGAATGTACATACTATCATTCATTATTATGAAACTGGAAAGATTAGTCTTGAAGCATCCATGCCTTCTGAAAAATTAGAAAAAATCTACAGAGTTAAAGAAAAGGCAGGAAAATTATCGATAGTCGGACAAAACAAGGCAGGAGACTTATTTCATATCATCCATAAATCTGACAATGGAGATATTATTTCAGATGATAAATTATTCTAAAATCAAAAAATAAAATGAAAACACAAAACAAACCATTTTTCACAGGAATACTATTACTTATAGGAATCTTAGCAGCTTTTTTGATTCCATTCACAGCTGCAACAGGCGCTGTAACAATCGCGCCAAACCCTGCTTTGACAAATGACACATTGTCATGCAATGTCGCAAGCGGAGAAGGTTATATTTATCAATGGTATCAGAACGACCAAGTATCTGTGACAACACAGACAGTTGATCCATCATACACATCAAAGAATGATGTCTGGAGATGTGTTGTAAAGAAATACAGGGGGCCAATGGTTGGCACAATCACAATCGGCGAAGATTCTATGACAATTTCAAACGCCGCGCCTCAATGGAACGGCATACTCGGCGCAATTAACTGGCCAGAAGATTCAGTCGCATCATTAAATCTTTCTGAATGGTTTTCTGATATTGACAATGATGTCCTTACATATTCAAACACAGCTGTCCAAAATATCACAATCACAATAAATCAGACAGATGGAAATGCTGTTTTCACTCCAGACCCAGATTGGTTTGGCGAAAGAACAGTTCAGTTCACAGCAACAGACCCAGAAGGATTGTTCGGAACTTCAAATCTAATTGATTTGAACGTAACAAATGTGAACGACGCCCCCTTATTCAATGGGCCAATCGGCGGATTAATCTGGGATGAGGATACTAACAATACATACAATGTTTCACAGCATTTCAATGATGTTGATGGAGATGTTTTAACATTTACAGCAACACCAACAACAAATATCACAGTCACAATAAATCAGACAACAGGAATCGCAACTTTCACACCTGATGCAAATTGGAATGGTGTTGAAACAGTCCAGATAATTGCAACAGATCCTTCATTGGAAACTGCAATTTCAAATGTTTTTTCATTAAACGTTACTCCTGTAAATGATGCCCCTGTAATCGTACCTTTCCCAGTCATCTCATTTAATGAGGATTCTTTCAATGACACTCTTGATTTGGATGATTATGCCACAGATATTGAAAACGACGCAATAACATGGACATTTTCAGGAAACAACAGCGTTCATCCTGAAATTCTTGCAGGAAATATTGTAAATTTCACAGCAGATGCAGACTGGAATGGAAATGAAAACATTACATTCACTGCAAACGACTCAATGAACACAACTTCAGAAAATTTGACAGTAGTTGTCCTTCCTGTAAACGACGCTCCAAACTTAACTTCAGCAATTCCAGACCAAACATGGGATGAAGACAATGATTTGACATTAAATCTTTCACAATATTTCAGCGATGTTGATGGTGACATTCTAACTTTCACAAATCTAACAGCTCCTGAAAACATCACATTGACATTCTCAGGAGAAAATGTCACTTTGACTCCATTAGGAGAATGGTCAGGAAACACATCACTGCAATTGCAGGCATCTGATGGATTATTGACAGCAGACAGCAATGTCTTTAACTTGACAGTAAATTCAATAAACGACGCTCCAAACTTAACTTCAGCAATTCCAGACATAACATTTGATGAAGATTCTTTCAATGACACATTGAACTTGAGCGATTATTTCAGCGATGTTGACAGTCCAGTATTAATCTTTAGTTCGGGCATAAACGACAACAACATAACTATTTCAATAAATCAATCAACAGGAATTGCAAATTTCACAGCAGCACCAAATTGGTCAGGCTCAACAGTTGCTACATTCATTGCAAATGACAGCGAATTGACTGCAATTTCAAATCCAGTAACAGTAACAGTCAATCCAGTAAATGACCCATTGGCATGGAATACTCAGCTGCCAAACCAAACATTGGAAGAGGATTTTGCAAGCACTCTATTGACAAATCTTTCAAGCTATATTTCTGATGTTGACAATTCATCCTTTATTTTTTCTGTGGTTCAGGAAAACACAAGTGAGGTTGACTGCGAAGCTTCAGGAGATAATTTGACAGTTGCATCAGTGCAGGACTGGAACGGCATGGCATCATGCACAATAGAAGCAAGCGATGGAGAATTCACAGAAAACAGCACATTCACAATAAATGTCTCTGCAGTAAACGACGCTCCTGTATGGGACACACCAATAGCAGACCAGAATGTTGATGAGGACTCAGGCATAGCAATTGTTGATGCAAATCTTTCAGCATCTGTCAGCGATGTTGAAAATGACGCGATAACTTTCACAATTGAAAACGAAAACACAAGCGAGGTTGACTGCAACATGGCAGGAATCCCGGCAATACAGCTTGAGATAACTCCTTCAGCAAATTATTCAGGACTTGCTTCATGCACAGTAAGAGCTTCTGATGGAACAGATTTCACAGACACAACTTTCAACATAACAATCAATCCCCAAAACGACGCCCCTTATCAAACATCAGCAATTCCAGACCAAGCCTGGGACACAAACACAAACAAAACAATTAACCTGACAAATTATTTTGCAGACGTTGACAATTCATCCTTGATTTTCTATGCAGACGCAGTTGAAAACATCACAGTCGCAATAAATCAGACAACAGGAATTGCAACTCTGACACCAGAAACCGGCTTTGAAGGCACAAGATATGTAACATTCACAGCAGGCGACGGAGAATTCAATGTTTCAAGCAACAACATAACTTTGACAGTTCTGCCATCAAGCAATGTAATTGATTCATGGATAAATTCAATATGGTTCGCAGGAACAAATTATTCTGACTTCAGCTGGGCAGGAATAAGACTTTCAAACATAAGCGCATCAAACATAACAAACAGCAACATAAACAGCTCAAGAGTAACAAACTCAAGTGTAAATATTTCAACATTCAGAAATGCAACAGTAACAGACGCGTTTTCAACAAACTGTACAATCATTGATTCCACATACGCGCTTGGAACATGCGTTGATACATATATTGACCCATCAACAATCATAAACAGCAATGTGACAGGCTCAACAATAAAGAATTCCACTGTCATTGATTCAAACGCGACTTATTCAAATCTTACATTCGCAAATGTCAGCGATTCATACATAAACAATTCTGCAATGAATCAGACAAATGTCACAAATTCAACAATTGAAAATTCCATTTTTACAGATACAACCATCACAGACAGCATTTGGATTGAAAATCTGACTGCAAACAACACCATAATTGAAAATTCAACAGTCATCGACGCAAATCTGTCAGACACAAACATAACAAACGCAACTTTAGAAAATGTCACAATAAACAATTCTGAAATAATCAATTCAAGCCTTGACAATACAGAAGTTCAGGACGCAAACATCACAAACGACGTTATTTACAATGGAACAATCGAGATGTCAAACGGAACTGTGTACAATGCAACTCAGGATGGCCAGCAAAACCTCACTCAGTTAATCAATTCAGCCCCATGGATTTCCATAATCAGCCCGGCAAATGACAGTTCACATTTAGTAAATAATGCAATTACATTCCAAAGCATTGGAAATGACGTTAATGTCGGGACATTGCTCAATGACAATCTTACATATTCATGGGATTTTGGAAACGGAAATGATTCAAACTGGACAAATGATTCAAACACCACATACACTTACCCTGCAACAGGAACTTTCACAGTAACAGTGACTGTAAATGATTCTTACAATGAATCAGACAGCGCGTCAATTGTCATCACAATAGCATCCAGCGGAGGCGGCGGAGGCGGAGGCGATGGAACTCACAGAAACGACACAGTAATCAATGCCACAAACATCACAATACCTCAGTTAAATATCTCAGAAAAGATATTGAATCAGTCAATCTGCCAGGAAATCTGGCAATGCAATGACTGGACTCCATGCATCAATCAGTCTCAATCAAGAACATGCAGTGATAAAAACGCGTGCGGAACTTCATACAACAAGCCTTCAATAAGCAGGGCTTGCGAAGTCGAGAAAAAAGAAACAGGCGCATTCAGATTCATCACAGGAAACGCGATATTTGACAATGCAGCAAACTCAACCCTTGAATTCATCAAGAACATTCCGGCATATCTTGCAGGCGCATTATATTCAGCGTTCAATTTCTTCCTAAACCTCATCAGAGCTTTGCTCGAAGCATCTAAGCTGATTGCTTAATAAAAACAATTTTAAAATGTCAGAAAAAGAGTTCTACAGAACTAGATCCAGGCCTTACGAAAGCAGACAGCCTTATCACAAGAATTGAAAACACCCATATAAGCAAAAAATAAAAAATGAAAAAAAACCGCAGGTTAGGCGGATACCGCACAAACAACTCTATTTCTGAAGAAAAAATAATAAAAAATCTCTATCTCTATAAAAAATATGGATCAGTATCAAAAATACAAGAGCACGCAACAATCTCGTACACTTCTCTTGAAAGATACCGCAGCGCCATAAATGGAATGATCGAATGCAGGCATGAAAAAAAAGAGATTAGAGAGCAGAAAATCAGGGAAGCGCTTGAAAAACAAAAATTCCACAGCAGAGAAACCAGGGAAAAGCTTGAAAAAATCGCGGAAAACTATGACACTCCAATCCTAAAAAAAGAAATTGACAGAATGGAGGAGTATCCCAAATCAAACACTCTAATTGAAAGAAAAATTCTTAATGCAATCAAGAAATGCCATGGAATTTTCAGGGATGTAAAAATAATGGTTCCCTATGCCCCTCAAAAAATAAGCGCTGTTGCTGAAAAGTACGGCATAAATCTGATAAAATACGGCGGAAAACATCTTTATCCTCAAAAAAGAAAAACAATCAATGAAAATCAGTTCAATCCCGATTCAATTCCTTTAGATGACATCATATCAGGAAGCAAGATTTAATTATTTGATTTTCTTTGTAGACAGATGTAGACAGATTTAACCAATACATTTAAATATGTAGACACCCATAGTATTATGTAGAGTTCATGTTGGTAAGTGAATATCTGCCCTGACGCGGGCACTTTATTTATTTAAGTGGCTGGTCAAGCCAAAAATATTTGCATTACTAATTTACTAAAAAATGTATCTTGAAAAGAGGAAGACAAAGAACGGAATCAAATACTATCTTGCCCACTCATTCAGGGAAGGCGGAAAAGTCCAGAAAATACGCGTTTATTTAGGCACAAATATAAAAAAGAAAATTCTTGAGCAGAGGCAGGAAAAAGCAAAAGAGCTTCTGGAACAGCAGGTAAACAGCTTCAAAATAATAAGAAGCCCAATACAATACAAATTCTCAAAGCGCGAGCTCGCATTGATTAAGTCCCTGAAAAGAAAAGCAAAATTCAAAATATTTCATTTGTCAGAGGAGGATTGGCAGGCATTCACTGAACTTTTCACTTACAACACAAATGCGATTGAGGGCTCAACAATAACGCAGAATGAGATTTTTGAAATTCTAAAAGAGAACAAATGGCCTTTCAACAAGCCCAAGGGAGAAATCTCAGAGGCGTACGGCGTTGCTAAAGCAATCAGCTATATAAGAAAATCCAAGATTCACTTGTCTTTGAAATTAATTCAGGACATCCACAGAACAATTTTTGAAAATTCAAAAAACTTTGCAGGCAAGTTCAGGGAAAAAGGGGTCGAGGTTGGAATCCGCGACGGCATTGGAAATCTGATTCATTTGGGCGCTCCTGCATCAAGAGTCATTCCATTGCTGATAGAATTGATAAAATGGTACAATAAAAATAAAAACAAGCTTCCACCCATTGTTCTTGCAATAGTAATTCACAACCAGTTTGAATTCATTCATCCGTTTGAAGACGGAAACGGCAGAGTCGGCAGGCTTTTGCTGAACAACATTCTGCTCAAGCACAGACTTCCTCCTGTAAACATATCAATGAAAAACAGAAAAAGATATTACGCCACATTAAAGGAATTTGACAGGACAGGCAACATCAAGCCTTCGATTGAACTTATATTGAAGGAATACAAATCCCTGAGAAAAGAACTTAAAAAATAAAAGCTTAAAATTCAGGTGTCTACAAACAAGGCAAAATTCAAAAATGTAGACACCCAGAAAAAGAAATAAAATTATTAACAGAAAATTCCAACAATAAAACAAACAACAAAACTAAAATGGAAAAAGAGCATGAAAAAAGAGGGCATGAACCAGACAGTCGAGCAAAAACAGTCATTGAGCTTCATGATGTGTGGAAAACATACAAGATGGGCGAATCAGCGCTCAACGCGCTGAAAGGAATCAATCTCAAGGTAAAAGAAGGGGATTTTATTTCAATTCAGGGGCCATCAGGCTCTGGAAAAAGCACTCTGATGAATTTAATCGGATGCCTTGACCTGCCTGACAGAGGGAAGATTATTCTCGAGGGAAATGATATTGAAAAACTTTCAGAAAGCAGGCTTGCAATTATCAGGGGAAGGCATATCGGCTTTGTTTTTCAGGCTTTCAACCTTGTCCAGACATTAAACGCCCTGGAAAATGTCGCTCTGCCGACTTTTTTTCAGCAGATAAGCGAAAAAGAAAGAACCCAAAGAGCTGCAGAGATTTTGAAAAGAGTCGGGCTTGAAAAAAGAATGAGGCATACCCCAATGCAGTTAAGCGGCGGAGAACAGCAAAGAGTTGCAATTGCAAGAGCTCTAATCAACAACCCGCCAATCATCCTTGCAGACGAGCCCACAGGAAACCTTGACAGCAGAACAGGGCATGAAATAATGCATTTACTCGTAGAACTTCATCTGAAATACAACAAGACTATTGTTATTGTAACGCATGACCCGTTTATTGCAAAATATGCCCATAAAAGAATAAACATTGTTGACGGCCAAATCTTCCATGACCATGTGCTTGAAAAGCGCTTTTTATGGTCTGAAAATTCAAACAATTCGAACAACAAAAGATTTTAAAGAATAAAAAACACTAATATAATATTACAAAAAAGAGGAGAATGAAACAATTTTACGCGTTTCCATTGATTGCATTATTGCTGGTTTTACTGGCAAGCAGCGCGGCTGCTCTTGAAATAAATGAAACTCCATCAGGAAATATCCCAGAGGCTTCAAATATTGAAGTCCGCTCATTGAGATACGAGCCTTATCCTGTTTCTCCAGGGGAATATTTCACTTTTTATGTCAAGGTTGACAATTATGGGACAGAGGATGCAACCAATGCTACATGCAGGCTTAAATTAGAATATCCGTTCAGCTCAGATGCAGGAACTGAAATCCAAAAAAGCTACGGCGTTCTTGGGAGCAGGCAGGAAATTGTCCTTGAATTCAAAAAAATCAGGGTTGATACCAACGCTGTTGACGGGGAAAACAAAATAACAGTGGAATGCACGAGCGACCCCGGAAGCAATTCATGGAGAGTCACTGATTTTTACATAACTGTACAGTCAAGATATCCGAGCCTGAATGTCCAGTCTGTCAGGACAGAGCCTTCTCAGATAATGCCGGGGCAGAACGGAATTTTGCTAATAACTCTGAAAAATTCTGCGTTCAGCTCAATGCGTGACATAGAAATCATCATGAATTTCTCAGAAATGCCTTTTGCGCCTTATGATGAAACATCTGAAAAAAGAATAAACAGGATAAATGCAAATGACAGCGAAGGAGTTGCATTCAAAATTCTCGCGCTTCCGACAGCAGAAGGAGGAATCTACAAAGTTCCAATAACAATAAATTACAAGGATGATGCCGGCAATCAGTTCAGCCAGAGCAGCATCATAAGCCTTGAAATCGGCTAAACTCCTGAAATCTACGGAGCAATTGAATCAACAACAATAAGCACCAGAACAAGAACAGGAACTGTTTCAATAAAAATTGTAAATCCCGGATTAACTAATTTAAAATATCTCGACGCCCAGCTTCTTCCCGGCGAGGATTACAAAATTCTCTCAGCAGACAGAATTTATATCGGAGATTTGGATTCTGATGATTATCAGACTGCTGATTTCAAGATAACAGCCAAAAAAAACAAATTAATCCTGCCGTTAAATCTTTCATACAGGGACACAAACAACAGGCTTATTTCTGAAAACCTGAATGTTTCATTCTCGCTGATGACTCCTGCCGAGCTCAGGGAAAAGCAGTCAAGCACAGGCTCAATATTTTTGATAATCATCATCCTGATTATCTTTTATTTTGCATACAGAAGATGGAAGAAAAGGCAAGAGGACAAGGGGATTGATGATTTTGTCATTCTTATTTTTAAAAAGATTTGGGATTTTATTGCAGGGATTTTCATCGGAATTGGAAGAATTTTCAGGAAAAGAAGGGTTGAAATAAAAGTCAAGAGAAAATAAATAAACCAGTCAATTCAAAACCCAATCAGTTCATTAATTAATCAGAAAAATGATAAAAGAGTATCTGCTTCTCGCAGGAAGAAATTTTACAAGAAGAAAGCTCAGAAGCTGGCTAACTGTTCTCGGGATTGTAATTGGAATTGCTGCTGTAGTCGCCCTTATTTCTGTCACATTAGGCCTGCAGTATTCAATAACAGAGCAGTTCCAGAAATTAGGAACAAACAAATTAATCATAATGCCCGGCGGAGAAGGAGGAATGATGGCAGCGGGATTTTCTACTGCAAAATTAACAGAAAAGGATTTGTCTGCGATTGAAAAAACAAAAGGCGTTGACACTGCAACTGTGATGATTTATGCGTATGCTTCTGTGAAATTCAGGGATGAAACAAAGCAGGCATTGGTCATAGGGCTGCCGACAGATGAAAGTTCGAGAATCATAACTGAAATGCAGGGATTCACAGCAGAAAAAGGCAGAAATCTCAAATCAAGCGACAAAGATAAAGTTACAATAGGCAACCTTATTTCAAAAGATTCAAAGAACAACGGGCTTTTTGAAAAAGGCGTTTCTCTTAGAGACACTTTAACAATAAATGGACAGAATTTTGATGTTGTCGGAATTATAAAATCAATCGGAAATCCGCAGGATGACAAGCAGATATACATTCCTCTTGACACTGCCAAAGACCTTCTCAATAAAACAGATGAATTTGACATGATTTATGTGCAGACAAAAGACGGATTCAAGCCTGCTGATGTCGCTGAAAATGTAAAAAAAGAGCTGCGCGATTTCAGGAATGAAAAAAAAGGCGAGGAAACTTTTTCTGTCCAGACTTTTGAGCAGCTTTTGGCAAGCGTCGGCACTATTCTCACAATAATTCGCATCGTCCTTCTTGGCATTGCAGGAATCTCTTTGATTGTCGGAGGAATCGGAATAATGAATTCAATGTACACAAGCGTTCTTGAAAGAACGCGGGAAATCGGAATAATGAAAGCAGTCGGAGCGAAAAATGAAAATATCATGAATTTATTCATACTTGAATCAGGTTTATACGGGCTTATCGGCGGCGCAATCGGCGCCGCTATCGGAGTGATTTTCGCAAAAACAGTTGAAACAATCGCAAAACCCCTCTTGGGAGTCTCGGCATTCCATGTCGCATTTCCATGGTGGCTCATAGCAGGAGCCTTGGGCTTCTCGCTCGTCATCGGAGCAATTTCAGGCTACATGCCCGCGAGAAGAGCTTCAAAGCTCAGACCTGTAGAGGCGTTGAGGTATGAGTAAAAAATGGAAAAAAAGAAAAAAGTTGATGTAAGCTCTGTTAAAATATATTAACAAGTGTTTAAATTATTTAACAATAAAAAGATTTAAAAAGATGTAAATATTACTTAACATATGTTAAATATAATTGACAATTTAGAACCTTTCTTTGAAGACAATTACAGAAGAATCAGCGTGAGAGAATATGCAAGATTAAAAAAGATAAGCCCACCCACAGCATCTAAATTATTGTTAGAACTTAGCAAGGAAGGTTTGCTTAAAAGAGAGACAGACAGGAATTATATCTATTATTTTGCAAATAAGCAGGACAAGGTGTTTATTGACATGTCAAGAGTCTACTGGTTCCTTAAACTGAAAAATTCAGGAATCTTGGAAGTTTTGGAAAAAGAATTGTTAAATCCAGTCATTTTTTTATTCGGCTCTCTGTCTAAAGCAGAAACAAAGGCAGATTCAGACGTAGATTTGGCAATATTCTCGCCATATAAAAAAGAATTGAATACTGAAAAATTTGAAAAATTGCTGAAAAGAAAGATACAGCTTTTTTTATTCAAAAAAAAAGAAGACGTTTTAAACAAAGAACTGCTGAATAATATATTAAACGGCTATAAGATACTGGGGAACTTGTAAAATGGACTGGAATGAATGCATTAAAAAAAGGATCGCAAAAAATGTCGCAGAAGACAAAAACCTGATAAAATCAACAAATGAGATTGCAGAAAACAAAATAAGGGCAGCAAATTCTCTTTCTGATGACTTATACTACGGCAAAATAATTCTTCTTTATGATGCCTTAAGGGAAATATTAGAATGCATGGCTTTAGGAAAAGGATATAAAATATACAATCATGAATGCTATTCCTCTTTCCTGAAAGAGATCATTGGCTTGTCAAGAGAAGCGGATATATTTGATAATTTAAGAAAAATCAGGAACGGCATAAATTATTATGGTATAAAAGTTTCAAAAGACGAAGCCAACAATATTATTGGAGATTTAAAGCAATTAATTTTAAAATTTAAATCAAAATAAATAAAAATAAATAAAAATAAATAAAACATTTAAATCACATTAATCTTTATTTGCTATCAGTAAGCAATCCTTGGGCGCGCAGCTGACGTCATTCTGCGCGCAAATAAAAATTTAAACAGATAACAACTTCAAAAAGAGGAAATAAAAAAGAGAAGAGGAAAAGAAAATGAGATACATAGACAAAAAAGAATTCGATGACCTCGTTCAAGAACTCTTATTGAACCTGGAAAAATTAAATGTGAAAAAAATCTTCGGCATACCAAGAAACGGGTGTATTGTCGCATTGGCTCTTGAAAAACACGGAATGGAAATAGTTCAGAAACCAGAAGACGCGCAGGCGATAGTTGATGATGTTGTCGAGACAGGAAGAACATTCAAGGAATATATGAAATACAAAACACCCTTGTTGTCTTTGGTGATTAAAAAGCCAGGAGACGAGTGGATAAAATGGTGGTTTGAGAAGCCTGACCAAAAATAAATAACAAGATTAGTAAGCAAAATATTTTGGCTTGAAGCAGCCACTAAATATCAAAAGTTGCCGCGTCATAGAGGAAATCTTTGATTTCCTATATCCTGAAAATCTGACTGATTTTCATGAAGGCAAAAGATTAACCACTAACAGATAAACAAAACAACAAAATGAA
>Ga0210016_1004740_pt1 | contig 11517 bp, 10 predicted proteins | sample CryGeyCG2014_300_FD_185454 | JGI IMG/M metagenome (GOLD analysis project Ga0210016, IMG submission 185454) | Groundwater microbial communities from aquifer - Crystal Geyser CG02_land_8/20/14_3.00 (SPAdes) (version 2) | ecosystem: Environmental > Aquatic > Deep subsurface > Groundwater | place... | reverse complement strand
AGGGCATGAGCCGAAAAAAAAGTATAGATGCACATATAGGCAAATCCTATATATGCAACGGTCGGGACAAATCCGACAGGTATAAACAAAAATTGTGAGAAAAGGACGAAAAGAAAATTTCTTCTGGTGGGTTTCGATATGTAGGTATCTATCGAGAGCAAAACGAGTGGATAAAACGCGAATAAAACCGCATACATCTCGAAATTAATAAAAAACTGTTGAATACTTACGATATTGAGCGTATAAAAGAGTGCTCCAACAGTGGGGAATATGGGGTTTACCTCCTTTTCGCACAGTATTTTTTGGAAGAAATGATGAAGAAAAAAATACATGAAACACATACCCAGAATAACAAGCAAGAAAAAGTAAGCATAACGAACGTATGTAACAGGTAACAAAATGTAAAGCAATAAAATGAAAGGTATTCGTGGCAGTTCCGCAAGTTGAGATTGTGCAGCTGGTGCACCGGTTCCTTGATATGCAGCCCAAGCACCATTCAAGTAGCGGATAGTGAGATTATAGAGATTATACTCTGGATGTGTATTGTCCCAACCTGTATAGGTGGTACCACTTGGAGTGTTGCAAAAAAAGAGTATAAGTCCAAGCAAAATACACAAACCCAAGCCCATAATGTGCGGTCGAATCCTATACATAGTCTTATCTATAAGACTACCACATTAAAGCATTACTGGACGTTTGAGTTTGTAGCAACGAGAGCATACCCTGTTGGGTTTCCCTGTGCATCAAACTGGACTTCAAATACTGACCAACTTCCTGTGTTTGCGTCAACATAGAACATGTTTACAGATTTTGAACCGTCTGCTCCGCTACTGTTTGCTCCTGCCTCAGCTGTATGCATTGCACGGGCAATCTGGTCAACCATTACCTGACTCATGAAGGTTCCTTTACCGGTCATTGTTGCGTTTGAGAATGGGTCTTTTCCGTTTAATTCAAGAGATATATTCTTGTCGGATGGTGTACTTCCATCTTGGGTAAGTCCCTTTACGACAAGCATCCATGAATGATTTTCTTGCGCAGCAAGGTCGATATTGATATCTCCATTTGGAGTATGAATAGTCCACTCGCCACCTGCTGTTTCAACTTCTAGGAAAGTGCCTTCGTTGATTGGTACTTGGCGGTTATCTACTCCAAAATTATTACGAGTGTCTGAACCTTGTACGGAACACACACCATTTCTAATATCATTTGCAATACTTGGATTCTCTTGTTCAGCAGCAGCGAGATTTCCATCATAGTAGTAGGTGCCTGGGCTTGCGACACCTGTGAGCTGACCTAGACTAGATGTGTGATCGTTTCCATCCGCGTCGGGGCCATTATTAGGTACCATATCGCCACTTGCAGGCACATATACGGTATCAGGTACACCAAGAACATCAAATCCAGGAGATACTCCTCCAGTTTCAAGTTTAGGATATGTCACACCAGCATCAGGGGTAGAGGTTATAGTGGGTGGCAACGCATCAGGAGTACTTGAAGGTGTGGCTGAAGGAAGTCCAGGATCAGGAGCAGGAGGAATATCAGCTGATACTCCAAACATATCTACCACTGCTGGGATACTACCTTCCCCTGGTGTAGGAGTTGCACCTGTTGCTTGTACTTGTTCCTGTGAAGGGCCCGCATTTCCCCCGCTAAATATACTACAAGCTCCAGTCGTGGCTAAATAAGCCAAGCTTTTTGCAACTGGTCCAACCTGTATGGGAACACCTAGTGAGGTAATCTTTGTAGTGACTCTAGGATTAAATATCCCTAAGCCACTTCTAAAATCTGTTACTTGTACTGTTTTTCGGGTTTCTGACATAGATGAAAAATTAATCTATTAATGCCTATAGTATATCAATACTAACATGTTATGTCAATAGCAATTTTACCTATAATAAATTAGCAGGAACACTACTTGGTTTTGAGGCTAGAATACAGTACCATGTATACATCTAGAATACAGTACCATGTATACATCTAGAATACAGTACCATGTATACATCTAGAATACAGTACCATGTATACATCTAGAATACAGTACCATGTATACATCTAGAATACAGTACCATGTATACATGGAGAATGAGAATTATGGTGGAGCATTGCAACCGGTATTAAATAGGTTGTCTTCCTTCTTTCCCTCAGAGACACAAATACATCAAGAAGCAAAAATGGCACGAATGCAACGAAAAGTTTTTGAACGTAAAACAATGTGGTCGAGATATACAGATGTTGCAAATAAGTCTTTTTCACAACTTTATGCCGAATACAAAGAAAGTCAAGACAAAGGACTGGTAAATGAGCAAAAAGAAGAGGACGTGCAAGCAGACCTTATAGGATGTCTCTTTACAGCAAACCGGAAACGGTTTGAGAGTGGGAGATCGGCTCGTGCCTATGACGAAGAGAAAGAGTCAAAACAGATTGAGGGAGTTATTCGTGCGCTTAACGGCCATCATCTTCATATGGGTACTGGAGCTGGAAAAAGCACATCGGTTCTTCCCATTGCCGCTCTGGTTGATGGATTTACCCGCGGGAAAGGAAGAGTAGTAGTGGGTTCGGCCACAGGGCTCCTTACGGATGAAATAAAACGTCATATTGAAGGATATATCCCCTTTTTAAATAGTATAAATGCTTTTAAAGAAAAAAAGGTCGAAGTGCAACGTATAAAAGGAGAAGGAGACTCTGAAAAGGAAGAAAAGAGCAAAAATCTCATGAAAGACATGCTTCTTTCGGGAAAAGTCCAACCAGAAACAGAACAAAAACAATTTGCTGATTTTTGGGAAGCAAAAATCGAATCTACAAATAGAGAGCAATCCAAAAAGTACTATGAACAAGATAAAAATAAATCCTCTCAGGATATATCCATTTTTGTAGGTGAAGAAAAAGATATTGTCTTTGATTGGATGGGAGATAGAAAAGCATTTGAAGCAGAATGCCCGCGGATTTACATGGATGAGGCACATGTACCGTTTGGTAAAAAAACTCCTTACGAAAAATCAACATCCTCTGTTGCTCTTTCTTCTGAAGCGGCAATAGACGGTATGTCTGAATGGATGGTTAATTATTTAGTTGCACGCGCTTTGCGGAACCCACCTAGCGGTATTCGCTATATTACACCGGAGAAAGGGGTATATGGTCTGTCTAAAGAGGGGTTATCCGCGATTCAAGAAATACATCTTTCACAGATACAACGAGGAGGTAGGGACGACTTATCTAATTCATTCAGAAGAGGAGTTTCAATACTCTATCATAGTATTGGGCTTCAAGAAGGGAAGAGTGAAGGAGAATTTTTTCAGGAAACGCTTGCCAATCTTAAGAAATTTGTTCCGACCAAATCTACAGGTCGAAATAGTGGATTAACAAACAGGATGTTTATGGAATCAATTGGAGAAAAAGTTGCAAGAATGTTGCCTTATAGGGGGAAATTATTTACCAGTGGAAAAAAAGGAAAGAACACATTGCGAGATGCTGTCATTGATGAGTTATTGGCAGAAAATCAGTATGAACCATCTACACAAGCAGCCGTCTTGGCGATAGCTGAAAAATTTGAGCCTATCGAGCGCAATGTAGCGTATATGACAAGTACATATGAAAGTTTTATTCATGCGAATAGTGATAAAATAGTAGCTTTTTCTGGCACGTTATACGTGCCCGATCCCCTTAAACAAACAATGAAAAAAGGATCGTTTGCAGATTTTCTTGAGACTGAAACGAAAAGAAGTGTTGATTTGCTCGCCTCGCAAGAAATAAAACCCTTTCCTCTCCCACGGTTGTTCATTGGGAAAAAGAACAGTGAAGAGGGAAAGGAACAAGACGTAAAAGATGAGTTGTTACAAGCGTTGATGCTTGATTTACAATCGGAAACCACATTAGAAGGGGTGAAACGACCAACATTAATTGTCGATAATGGGGGATTGAAAAATGTCAAAAAAACATATAGGTCATTTGTGGAACAGTATGGAAAGGATAGGGTTGTTTTACTCCCTCCAAAACCGCCAAGTTCAGATGAAAAAGAGTCAAAAAAATTTAAAAATAAACTCGATAATTTTAGAAAAATGCTTTCAGAAGGGCAGATAGACTTTCTTATATCGTCAGGCAGTGCTGCGCTGGGTGTAAACTTTGAAAAAAGCGATGGGACATTCCCTGATTTGCGCACAGTTACTTTGGGGATGCCAGAATCAGAGGAAAAAATGGCGCAGATTATTGGGAGAAGACGAATGATGGAGGGAAATACTCGAAATCATCTTTGGTACCTGACAATGAGTGACCTGGAAGAATCCATAAGCAATCTTGAAGTGCAAAAGAAAGCAATTTATATTGATATATATAAAAAGTCACAAACGCAAATGCGGAACGCGCTTGAAAAAACACAAGAAAATTCACAAAAGACACTGCGACTTATGGTTGATCTATGGCATGAACTCAAAAAAGCGCGAGCAACTGACATAGAGCAATCGCTTTTATATGATGATTTTATGGGAAAGATAGTGATACCAAGAGCTGAGGAGTATATAAAACGCAAAGTTGCGAAAGAAATACTCACCATAGATGATCAGGAGTTTGATGCCATATATCAAAAAAATAAGGATAAGACAAAAACAAATGAGGCTAAAGTGATAAATACAGAAGAGCAAGATAGACTTGATCGAGTAGATTTTGAACGGAGAAAGAAATGGCAAATGATAGAGTTGTATGCCAGCACCATAGGTCTACCCTCAACTCTCTATTCTGATATTCAAAGCCATAGACTTCATATGCCAATGTTAAAAGGTAGCATGGCCTTTACAGCGGATAGTTCCATCTCTGACGCTCTCAGAGTTGTAAATTCCACTCTTGCAAAACCTTCGGATGCATCGTTTGGGACTGCCACAAGCTTTGACTTAGAGGGATACTTAGATAGGTGGTATGCCACGGGTAAACAAAGCTCACAAGAGTATGTAAAAAGACTTCATTTTGAGGAAAATTTGGACTTCTGTACTGCGGAGAATGATATGAGAGTAATATTTGTGAAACCAGGAAATCTTAATACAGGACTCACTATGAAAATCGAGAAACAATTTGAACCATTTACGCTCAGATCAAAGATCTTTAGTATGCAAATTGTTACTTTTACAAATGACGTTGGTCAATCCGTAACTGCAAAGGTAGTTCTCGACCACGCAAGCGGTGCCCAATATGGATTTACAGATGTTGTTGATGGCAATCCTATGAATGTTGCAGAAGATATGAATTTTATTGAAAATATGAGTCTTGTAGAATCTAGTAGCCCAATCAAGTATAAAGGAAGCGAAATAATGGCTTTAAAAGTAAAATATAAACGCCAAAAAAATACCCCCTCATAAAAATGATTATTCTGCCTTTTTCTTCAATTTTAGTCCTACTCCAAGCATCCCAAGTTCTCCAGCAAGTAACAGTATATTCATCTCAGGGCCAGCCTTAGGCGCAACTTTCACTGCAAGCACCTGCTTTTCAACACAAGCCTGGGCAGTGTCGTCATCAGACGTATTATTAGTATAGGCACGAACATAGTTGCTTGCACACATCAAACCTCGGTCAGCAGGAAGTTTGTCTTGTGCAAACCACTGCATCTTGAAGTAAAAGATTTTTTCTTCCTCAGGCTTAAATGAGCCTGCATTAAATGAAATAGCACGATTAGTTGCATCATATGATCCAGGGCCTTCGATAGGTTCCAAATACCATGGTACTTTATCAGTAACCATTACATTATTTAACGTAATAGAAGATGTATTTTTTACTCTCACTTTAAAGTAAATATCCATTCCAGGCTGAAAACGAACATCTGAAGGAGTAAGATTATCTACATATTCATATTGAGTGGTTCCCCCTTTTGTCTTGGTAATTGGCTTTGAAACCTGTTTGTCGACAAGAATAGATTCTACTGGAGCGGGCTGGCCGTATTGTCCGTATTGGGCAAAAGAGGGAGCAGAAGACAGAAGAAAGAAGACAGAAGTTAGAAAGGTAGCGGCAAATAGTTTTTTCATATTGTGAGTATTATACTATAAGACTTATCGCTTGTCAACTATAGGATATTACATATAACATGTAGCATGTAACACAAATCATTGAGGAATCATTGAGGACGGAAATCAAAATGCTACATGTTACAAGTTACATGTTGCGTGTATGGAGCTGATGCATCATTTCATAGGAGACTATAGCGGCGGAGACGATGACGTTGAGACTTTTGTTGATTCCCCACATGGGTATTTCGGCAATACGATCTGCAAGCTTGATGGTTTCGGGAAGGATTCCGTATGTTTCATTTCCAACGATAAGAGCAGTAGGAGAGGTAAATTGAATCTGGGTGTAGGGAACAGAGTGTTCATCCTGTTCCACGGCTATAACTTGTAGATTTGTACATGTAGCATGTAACTTGTAACATGTATCATTTTTATCGTGACTAATGTTACATGTTATATGTTGTGTGTTACATGACTTACGAATGTCATCAAGCGCTTCAGCTACCGAGGGGAAATACGCCCAGGGAACCACTTTATATGTGCCTATTGATGCTTTTTCTATGCGGGTGTGGGGCGGCTTTTCCATTTGGCCACACAGATACATCTTTGTTACGTTCAATCCGTCGGCAAGACGGAATAATCCCCCAATATTGTAGGTGTCGTACACATTCTCCAAAATAAGATAGAGGGGATTTCTCATTTTGAGAGTAGCTTTAGCAGCCTCAGATTCGGAGGCTGTTCGAAGCTGTTGGGCGTTGAGTTTCATAATGAAAATAAGGGTGGGAAACCTCCTTCGCCAAGGCTACGGCGGTCAAGGTCGGACCCACTAACTTTGAGCCCAAGGCGAGAATCGAACTCGCGGTCTTATTCTTACCAAGAATACGTTTTACCACTAAACTACTTGGGCTGTTTTATTTACCTCGCCGAAGTCTTACGACGTAGGCAGGCCACTAAACTATCAGGACAGACAGAAAAAAATTCAAATTCCAAATTAAAATTCAAATAGCTTTTAATTGAATTTGAATTTAGGGCTTGAATTTCGTAATTATATAACGCCCATGCCTGGAAGGGAAGGGAGAAATAGCGGTATTACGAATTTTAGAATAGGCTGCATCACCATATCAAGCATTGAACTTGAGCCAAGGGGAATGATAAAAAGAAGGAGAAAAATCATGCCATAGCGTTGGAGTTGAAACCAATCATGCGCTTGATCTTCATTTACCAAACCCCCGACAATTTTAAATCCATCCAGCGGGTGAATCGGCAAAAGATTGAAAATGCCAAGAACAAGGTTGATGGTGATGAGGGGAGAGAAGATTATATATCCTATAGATGATAAAAAAGAAACATCAAACATATTGAACAATCTAAGTAGTATAGACAGTACCAACGCTAAAACAAAATTAGATGCAGGGCCAGCAAGAGAGATAAGCGCGGCATCTTTTCGAGGGTTCTTAAGATTGTAGGGGTCAAACATCACAGGCTTACCCCATCCAAACCCAAAGAACAGCATGAACAGGAGCCCTGAAAGGTCAATATGGGCGAGGGGATTAAGCGTTATACGACCATCAAGTCGAGGAGTGGGGTCTCCAAGCTTATCAGCGGCAAGCGCATGAGAAGCTTCATGGACAGAAAGAGCGATAAATATTGAAACAAGTCTAAAGATAATATCAATTGGGTTTAATTCTGAAAAAATCATAAGTATGGTTGTTCGTCATCCCTGCGGAGGCAGGGATCCAGTCTAGAATTTTCAACTCTAAAATAGTAATTTTCGTCTAGATTCCCGCCTTTTGACCAAAGGTCAATCGCCCTTTGGACGACGCGGGAATGACACAATGTAAAACAGACAAATAGTTGTTGTAATTGTTCAGTGTCTATGATATCATAAATTCTCAAATCTTATGAAAAATGTTTGTTTTCACTGCGGAAAAGGGATAATAATGGGTCGTCAGCATACACACCACAGAGGCGTAGCTGGTGGTCGATGGAAGAAACGAGCTCCTAAAACAGCAAAAGCATTTGCCCCAAACCTTCAGAAAGTAAAAATAATGATTGGGGATGTGATGAAACAAGTTAAGTTATGTACAAAATGCATTAAACGAGTGAAAAAAGACATAAGAGACGGAAAGAAGCCATTTGTGCGGTTTGCATCAAATGAAAAAACAGCAGTTGCAGTTGAAAAGAATAAAGGAGCAGTCGCTAAAAAAAGTGTAAAGAAGGCTGCAAAGGGTGCTAAAGCCAAGAAAAGCGAGTAAACTTACCCCTCAATCTTCTCCAACTCGCCGTCTTTTTCCTGATATAGTTTTCCTTTTTGTTCCAATACCCTTTGGGTAAAGAGAACACCCTGAAGATGATCCATCTCGTGTTGGATTATTACGGATGTAAAGCCAGAAAACCACTTCGTGTGTTTTTCTCCCGTTAAATCTTGGTATTCAAGCAATATCTTTGCGTTGCGGGTGACTGGTCCCCAGATACAAGGGATAGAAAGACAGCCTTCAAGTTTTATATGTTCCTTATCTTTAGTGGCTAGTGGTTGGTGGTTAGTGGTTAGCTCGTTAGATTCTAAGATTTTGGGATTTATGAATACTTCTGTTTCCGACTTAAGGGTAGGTTTTATGATAAAAATGGCAAGGTCAACATTCACCTGTGGGGCAGCAAGACCTACTCCTTGTGGATCAACCTGTTCAATGAGGGTTTCCTCCATATCATATACTAATTCTTTTATTTTTCTGTCAATTTTCTTTACGAGCCTCATTTCCTTAGTAAGGATGGGGTGCGGCGCATGAACGATTCTCAACATAGAGGATATTATATAATATAGAGGATGAAAAAACTTTCTCTCGCCCTTGCCACCCATAACGAAGAATCAAATATCGTTGAATGTATAGAATCCTGTAGGGGATTGGTTGATGAAGTTGTCGTAGTTGATGGTTCCTCAACAGACAATACGGCATCATTGGCCCTTACCGAGGGAGCAACCGTCATTCGCACGCAAAATATCTCCATGTTCCATATCAATAAACAAAAGGCAATTGAAGCGTGTGCTAGTGAATGGATTTTACAGCTTGATGCGGACGAACGGGTGACTCCTGAGCTTGCAAATGAGATAAAAAAAATTATTTCAATGTCAGACGATGAAATAGAAAAATATCAGGACAATTTAAAAGAAAAAAAATTATTTGAACGGCATCAGCAACTAGTTCAAGGCTCAAAGCTAAAAGTCCAAAGTCAAAAGCTCACACAAAATAATTTTAACTTTCAACCTTCAGCTTTAAGCTATAATGCTTTTTTTATCCCCCGTCTTAATTACTTCCTTGGAGGATATTTACGCTCCGGGGGGGTGTATCCGGATGGTGTTATTCGACTTATCAGAAAGGGCAGAGCATTTCTGCCATGCAAAAGCGTTCACGAACTAATGGAGGTGGAAGGAAAAACGGGATGGCTGGCCAATCCTCTCATACATAAAGATTCTCCAACATTTCAGAGATATTTGGAGAGGAATTCACGATACATAGATTACCTTGTCGAAGAGCTTAAAGCTGAAAGCTTAAAGCTAAAAGCTAAAAACAAAGGCTTTCAACTTTCAACTTTTAGCTTTCGGCTACTTCAAGGTATTGATTGGATTATTATCAAGCCAATGGCAACTTTCTTTTCTCTTCTTATTCGTCATAAGGGAATTCTTGATGGGTGGAGGGGAGTAATGTTTGCTTTTTTTTCTGCAATACGATTTGCGAGAGCTTATTTTCGATATATCGAAAATTAAGCGCCGATTTTAAATTCAACGACATCTCCATCCTTCATTTCATAATCTCTACCGGCACTTACTACTTTTCCTATTTCGCGCGCACCAACCCACCCTTTTGAAGAAACGAAGTCTGGGTAGGAGCAAATATCTGCCTTTATAAATTTCTTTTCAAAATCTGTGTGGATTGTTCCTGCAGCCTGGGGGGCCAATGCCCCCTTTTTTATAGTCCATGCGCGTGCTTCCAATGTCCCTGCAGTAAGGAATGAGATAAGCCCCAAGATTTCATAGCATTTTTTTATCATTCGGTTTAATCCCGTGTCTTCCAGATGAAATTGGTCCAAATATTCTTTTTGTTCCTCAGGAGAAAAAGCAAGAACATCATTTTCCAGTTTTGCGTTAAATAAAAGATAAGGGAGCGTCATTCTGGCTTGTCCAGAATCGTTAGATCCTGGAGTCGCTTCGCTCCCCAGGATGACGTTTTGAATTTGTTTTTCTGTTTCCTCTCTTTTTTCCAACTGTTCTTCAGAAACATTGAATGCGTACATAATCGGTTTCATAGTGAGGAGATTGAGGTGTTGAACTAGTATTTTTTCTTCATCCGAAAGGGGAATAGTGCGGGCAGAAGTGCCTTTATTAAGTTCCACTTTCATTCGTTGGACAATCTCATATGCAGCTCGTTCATCTTTACTCGCATTCATTTTTGGTTCCCGCTGTTTATTGAGAGTCTCAAGATCAGCAAGAATGAGTTCCGCATCAATAGTGTCAATATCGCTTTTTGGATCTACCTTGTTGGAAACATGGATGACATTCGCATCTTCAAACAATCGAACGACATGAACTATTGCGGCAACTTCGCGAATATGGGAAAGAAACTTATTACCCAGGCCTTCTCCCTCTGATGCACCCTTCACAATTCCTGCAATATCGTAGAACTCAACGACAGCAGGAACTATTTTTTCCGTTTTAACAATCTTGGCAAGTACTGGGAGGCGTTCATCTGGCACTTCTACAATGCCCACGTTGGGCTCTATCGTACAAAATGGATAGTTGGCCGCATCGGCGACTTGTTTCTTCAATAAAGCGTTAAAAAGAGTGCTTTTTCCAACGTTGGGAAGTCCGACTATACCGACTGATAGGTTCATGTCCCAACTTGTGGGCAGAAGTTAAACTTAGTTGTGGTAGTGGAATGTGACATAAGACTTCTACCTCTCTCCTTTCTTTTATAATGACTTTCTCTATTATATCTCTAACGACCTGCTTTTTGTTGGAGAAATTCATGGTGCATAGGACTTTTTCTGTCTCAGCGCATAATTCATCCACTCCAATGTCAATTGATTCTTTTGAAGTTAGATCCTCTTGCTCCTCAATTTCCTTCTGAAAGCCTTTTTTGCGCTTCTTGGCATCCTTGACCAGCTCCATATACTGCTCAAATTCCAGCGTCCCGCCCCCATACGCCTTTGAATATCGCTTTTCTTCTTCAGTAATTTTCTCTATTTGAGCATCCAAATTGGTTCAATGTTGCGTGTCGACTGAAGTGACCGCCTGGTTCTTAAGCCAAGCCTCGGCATGCTTTCTAATTAAGTCTTTACTTTGCAAATGTTGCATTAGCTCATCCCAGAGCATCTGATCCAGAATCACGGCGTTAGCGCCTTTTAAGTGGCAACGACGGTCTTTGCGTGGGAATTTATGGATTCTCTCTATACAGCGGTAATAAAAATGTCCAGTCTTGAGACAACCATCTCCAGCCCTTCGATTACCACACCCGCACCACAAGACCTCCGAGAGAAGATA
>Ga0210016_1004737_pt1 | contig 11518 bp, 12 predicted proteins | sample CryGeyCG2014_300_FD_185454 | JGI IMG/M metagenome (GOLD analysis project Ga0210016, IMG submission 185454) | Groundwater microbial communities from aquifer - Crystal Geyser CG02_land_8/20/14_3.00 (SPAdes) (version 2) | ecosystem: Environmental > Aquatic > Deep subsurface > Groundwater | place... | reverse complement strand
ATTTCGAATCCGGCACCCGCGCCGCACTGTCGGGCGGCACCACCATGGTGGTCGATTTCGCGCTGCCGGCACCGGGGCAGGGGCTGCTTGATGCGCTGCAGATGTGGCACAACAAATCGGGGCGGGCCAATTGCGATTATTCCTACCACATGGCGGTGACCTGGTGGGGCAAGCAGGTGTTCGACGAGATGAAGGATGTGGTCGATCGCGGCATCACCACCTTCAAGCATTTCCTCGCCTACAAGGGCTCGTTGATGGTCAACGACGACGAGCTGTTTGCCAGTTTCAGCCGCTGTGCCGAGCTGGGGGCGCTGCCCTTGGTACATGCCGAGAACGGTGATGTGGTGGCGGAAATGACGGCGCGGCTGCTGGCGGCGGGCAATACCGGCCCCGAGGCGCATGCCTATTCGCGCCCCTCTCAGGTCGAGGGCGAGGCCACCAACCGCGCCATCATGATTGCCGACATGGCCGGGGTGCCCTTGTATGTGGTGCACACCAGTTGCGAGGAAAGCCACGAGGCGATCCGGCGGGCGCGCCAAGCCGGCAAGCGGGTCTGGGGCGAGCCGCTGATCCAGTTTCTGACGCTGGACGAGTCCGAGTATTTCAACCAGGACTGGGACCATGCCGCGCGCCGGGTGATGAGCCCGCCGTTTCGTTCGAAGAAGCATCAGGACAGTCTGTGGGCGGGGCTGCAATCGGGCAGTCTGTCGGTGGTGGCGACCGACCATTGCGCCTTTACCACGGCGCAGAAACGGGCCGGGCTGAAGGATTTCTCGAAAATCCCGAACGGCACCGGCGGCCTTGAGGACCGGATGCCGATGCTGTGGACCCACGGCGTGGGCACCGGGCGGATCACGATGAACGAATTTGTCGCCGTGACCTCGACCAATATTGCCAAGATCCTGAACACCTACCCCAAGAAGGGTGCGGTGCTGGTGGGGGCGGATGCCGATCTGGTGGTGTGGGATCCGGAAAAGGAAAAGACCATTACCGCCAAGACCCAGCAATCGGTGATTGATTACAACGTGTTCGAGGGCAAGCACGTGAAAGGGCTGCCGCGCTTTACGCTGACGCGGGGGCAGGTGGCGGTGTATGACGGCGAGATTCGCACGCAAGAGGGGCACGGCGAGTTTGTCGCCCGCGCGCCTAACCCGGCGGTCAACCGGGCGCTGAGCCAGTGGAAAGAGCTGACCGCGCCGCGCCCGATCGTGCGGGCGGGAATTCCGGCGAGTGGGGTGTGATGAAGGATACCACGCAAAGCGCCGGGCCGGTGATCGAGGCGCGGGGCGTCGGGCTGACCTTTGCGACCAGCGACGGCCCGGTGCATGCCCTGAAAGACGTGACGCTGACGATCAGCAAGGGCGAGTTTGTCAGCTTCATCGGCCCGTCGGGCTGTGGCAAGACCACGTTCCTGCGCGCCATCGCGGCCTTGGAAACCCCGACCGAGGGCCGCCTGACGGTCAACGGCATGACGCCGGATCAGGCCCGACGCTCGCGCGCTTATGGCTATGTCTTTCAGGCCGCCGGGTTGCTTCCGTGGCGCACCATCGCGGGCAACATCCGGTTGCCGCTGGAGATCATGGGGTTTTCCCGGGCCGAGCAGGTCGAGCGGGTGAAGAACGTCCTCCAACTGGTCGATCTGGAAGGCTTTGGTCGGAAGTTCCCGTGGCAGTTGTCGGGTGGGATGCAGCAGCGCGCCAGCATCGCGCGGGCGCTGGCGTTCGATGCCGATCTGATGCTGATGGACGAACCCTTTGGGGCGCTGGACGAGATCGTGCGTGACCATCTGAACGAAGAGCTGCTGAAGCTGTGGGCGCGGACCGGCAAGACCATCGGCTTTGTCACCCACTCGATCCCCGAGGCGGTTTACCTGTCAACCCGAATCGTGGTGATGTCGCCCCGTCCGGGGCGGATCACCGACATCATCGAAAGCCCCCTGCCGCGCGATCGGCCATTGGATATCCGCGACAGCAAGGCGTTCATCGAGGTGGCGCACCGGGTGCGCGAAGGCTTGCGGGCGGGGCGGTCGGATGAAGAGTAGGGTCGCACGACCGGCGCGCAAGTCTGCCCCGACGACCGGGAGGCGGGCATGAAGTCGGCCCTGCCGGTGGTGAGCGTGGTCGCGGTGATCATCGCCCTGTGGTATGCCGGGTCGGTCTGGCTGAATAGCCCTTGGGTCTATGATCAGGCGGCGCGGGCCGGGCAGCAGGTCAGCCTGCCCGATGTGCTGGTTGCCACCATGCAGCAGGATCGCCCGGTGTTGCCCGCACCGCATCAGGTGATCAAGGGGCTATACGACGGCATTACCGGGCAGGCGATCACCTCGAAGCGCAGCCTGGTCTATCACGCCTGGGTCACGCTTTCGGGCACAATGTTCGGCTTTGTCATCGGCACCCTTATGGGGATCGCGCTGGCGGTCGGGATCGTGCACAACAAGGCGATGGATCTGAGCGTGATGCCCTGGGCGATTGCCAGCCAGATGATCCCGATCATCGCCATCGCCCCAATGCTGGCGGTGGTGATGAATTCGCTGGGGGCGCAGCCGATCGTGACCAAGGCAATCATCTCGGCCTATCTGAGCTTCTTTCCGGTGGTGGTGGGAATGGTCAAGGGGCTGCGCTCGCCCGACCAGATGCAGCTTGATCTGCTGCGCACCTACAATGCCGGCCAGGGCACCACCTTCTGGGCGCTGCGGCTGCCCGCCTCGGTGCCCTATCTGTTCACCTCGCTCAAGGTCGGGATTGCGGCCGCGCTGGTGGGGGCGATCGTGGGCGAGCTGAACCAGGCGGCAGGGATCGGGGCGCGGCTGCTAAGTGGCAGCTATTACGGCCAGACCGTGCAGATCTGGGCCGCCCTGTTCATGGCGGCAACCATGGCGGCGGTGCTGGTGATGGCGATCGGTCGGCTTGAAGGTGTCACCCTGCGGCGGATGGGAATGGCGCGATGAGCTGGCTGGTGTTCGTGCTGGTGTTCTGGCTGGCGACCTGGGTGCTCAACGCCCGGCTGGCGCTCGCCAGCGGTCACCGCGCGGTGCGTCTGGCGGTGCCGCTGCTGTTCGGGATCACCCTGCTGGTGGTGTGGGAAGGGGTGGTGCGCGGGTTGGCGGTCAGCCCGATCATCCTGCCGCCACCAAGCGCGGTGGCGGTCAAGTTCGCCGCCAGCCTGCCACAGCTTTGGGGTGATTTTGTCCAGACCTTCGTGCGCGGCGCGCTGGCGGGTTATGTGATCGGGTGCGGGGCGGCGGTGCTGACGGCGGTGGCAATTGACCGCTCGGTGTTTCTGCAACGCGGGCTGCTGCCGGTCGGCAATTTTGTCGCGGCGCTGCCGATTGTCGGAATTGCGCCGATCATGGTGATGTGGTTCGGGTTCGACTGGCAGTCGAAGGCCGCCGTGGTGGTGGTGATGGTGTTCTTTCCGGTCCTGGTGAACACCGTGGCTGGCCTCGCGGCATCCGAGGCGATGCAGCGCGACCTGATGGCGACTTACGCTGCCAGCTACCGCCAGAGCCTGGTCAAGCTGCGCCTGCCGGCGGCGATGCCGTTCATCTTCAACGGGCTGAAGATCGCGGCGACGCTGGCGCTGATCGGGGCGATCGTGGCCGAGTTCTTTGGCAGCCCGACCCGCGGCATGGGATTTCGCATCAACGCCGAGATCGGCCAGTTGGGGCTGGACATGATCTGGGCCACGATTGCGGTTGCAGCATTGGCGGGATCGGCCTTCTATGGGCTGGTCGCGCTGATCGAGCGGTGGGTGACGTTCTGGCACCCCTCGCAACGGAATTGAACGGGATCAACAAGGCTCTTTGAAAGGGGCCGCAACACGGAGGTTTACGAATGAAGAAGGTCTTGACAGGGGCGTTTCTGGCCGCGTTTGCGGCGGGTGGCGCGCATGCGGCGGACGATGTGACGCTGCAACTGAAATGGGTCACCCAAGCCCAGTTCGCCGGCTACTATGTGGCCGCAGCGCAGGGCTTTTACGCCGAAGAAAACCTGAACGTCACGATTCTGCCGGGTGGCCCGGATGTGGCGCCGACCCAGGTGATTGCCGGCGGCGGTGCCGATGTGGTGATCGACTGGATGCCCTCGGCGCTGGCGGCGCGCGAAAAGGGGCTGGCACTGGTGAACATTGCACAGCCCTTCAAATCGTCGGGCATGATGCTGACCTGCCTCAAGGAAACCGGCATCACCTCGCCGGCCGGTTTTGCCGACAAGACCCTGGGCGTGTGGTTTGGCGGCAACGAATACCCGTTCCTGAACTGGATGTCGTCGCTGGGGCTGGCGACCGATGGCTCGGCCGGTGGGGTGACGGTTCTGAAGCAGGGCTTCAACGTTGACCCGTTGCTGCAAAAGCAGGCGGCTTGCGTTTCCACCATGACCTACAACGAATACTGGCAGGTGATCGACGCCGGGATCGCGCCCGAGGATCTGGTGACCTTCAAGTATGAAGATCAGGGGGTGGCGACGCTGGAGGACGGGCTTTATGTGATGGAAGACAAGCTCACGGATCCGGCCTTTGCCGACAAGATGGTGCGCTTTGTGCGGGCCTCGATGAAGGGCTGGAAATGGGCCGAGGCCAACCCGGATGCGGCGGCGATGATCGTGCTCGAAAATGACGCGACCGGGGCCCAGACCGAAACGCACCAGAAACGCATGATGGGCGAGATTGCCAAGCTGACCGCAGGCAGCAATGGCGCGCTTGACGAGGCCGACTATCAGCGCACCGTGGACAAGCTGCTGGCGGGCGGGTCCGACCCGGTGATCTCGGCGGCCCCGGTGGGCGCCTGGACCCATCAGATCACCGATCTTGCGCTGCAATAAGCGACGGTTGCGGTGAAACCAGCGGGGGCGCGTTCGTTGGGGCGCGCCCCTGTTGCATTTGTGCCGGGGCTAGGCGGCGGGGGCTTTTTGCCCGCGAGACAGGTGCGGCCTGATTTGGCCAGGGCCCCGCCCACTCGCGCTCACGATTGATGGGCAGCGGGCTGCGTTGCAACGGTTTGCGGCACCGCAAAGGTGGTGCGCGGACGGGGGTCGGGCGGCAATTTCAAGCCTTGCGCGGCGGCTTGCCGGCCAGCGGGTGGTGTTCCAGCACCAGCGCTTTCAGATGGGCGTCCAGCACGTGGGTGTAGATCTCGGTGGTGGCGATGTCGGCGTGGCCGAGCAGGGTCTGGATCACCCGCAGATCGGCCCCCCCGGCCAGCAGATGGGTGGCAAAGGCGTGGCGCAGGGTGTGCGGCGTGACCTTGGCCGGATCGACCCCGGCCAGCACCGCGATCTGCTTGATCAGCAGGTAGAAGTATTCGCGCGTCAGGTGCCCGCCCTTCCCCCGGCTGGGGAACAGGAATTTTGACGCCACCGCCCCGGCCTTGACCGCCGCCGCGTCGGCACCGTCGCGCGCCACCAGCCAGTCGGCCAGCGCGTCGCGCGAGGGCGGCGACAGCGGCACCATGCGCTCGCGTCCACCCTTGCCGCGCACCAGGATCATCTGCGGCTTGCCGCGCACCGCCGCCGCAGGCAGTTCGACCAGTTCCGAGACCCGCATTCCGGTGGCGTAAAGCAGTTCCAGCAGAGCGCGGTTGCGCTTTTGATCGGTGGCGGATCGGCCGGTGTCGCGGGCGGCGGTCAGCAGATCGTCCACCTCGGCAATCGTCAGGGTCTGGGGCAGGTGGTGGTCAAGCCCCGGCCCCTTGAGGCGCAGCGCGGGGTTGTCGGCCCGCCAGCCTTCCTCGACCGCAAAGCGGAAAAGCTGGCGGATGGCCGAAAGCCGTCGCGCGCGGGTGGCCTTGGCCAGACCCTGAGCGGCGCAGAAGATCAGGTAATCCTCGACCAGCGCCCGGCTGGCAGTGGCAAGATCGCCGCGCCGGGCCAGCCAGTCGGCAAAATCGCCAAGGTCGCGCCCGTAAGCCAGTTGGGTGTTGCGCGCCGCCCCCTGTTCGGCGGCCTGGGCGGCAAGGAAGGTGGAAATCCAGCGCGCGGAAGCAGCGTCCATCAGCCCCGCCGTTCCAGCAGCAGCAACTCAAGTGCAGTGCGGCGCGCCACGTCCTCAAGGCCGACGTGGCGCAGCAGCGCCAGCCCTTCGGTCACCCCGCGCAGATCGCCCTGCACCCCGCGCCCGATGGCGTCGATCGCGCTCAGCAACGCCTCGCCCAGCCGGTGCTCGGCCAGCAGGGCGGTGGCCTCGGGCGCGGGGACGGGGGTCAGGAAGGCAGGCGCAATCGCGCGGGCCATGCTGTCGGGGGTGGCAAGACCCTGCACCGATCCGCGTGCGAGACCGATCAGAAAGGCCTCAAAGCTGTCGCTCGGGGTGCGGTCGAGGGCGGCGCGCTCGTAGCGGTCCGACAGCAGCGCCACCCGGAACGCCAGCGCGCCCGCCGCGCCGGGAAGGGCAAGCTGGCGCAGCGCGTCGGCATAAAGGGCGGCGAACGGCACTTCGAGTTCGACCTCGGTCATCCGCGCCCAGGCCAGCGGCAGAGTTTGGGCCATCGCCGCCGGGTCGCCTCTGGTCAGGGCGGCATCGAAGCGCTGGAAGGCCGCGACCCGATCCCACACCCCGCCCGAGGCGGCGGGCATCCGCTCGGTGTAAAGCCCGAGCAACTGGTTGGGGGCAATCGCCCCGGCATGGGTCAGGCGCTCGGCCGCCCCGATCCGGGCTTTCCAGCCGGTTTGTTCGCTGAGATCAGCATGGGCAAAGGCCAGTGGCAGCCCGCCGGTCGGCAACGGTTCGCCGATCGCCTCGAACAGGCGCCAGACCAGCGGTGTCAGCTTGGCCGGGGGCGGCAGATTGCCTTCGCCCTCGAACAGGGCGGTGTCGAGAAAACGCGTGAGCAGCGCGTCTTCTTCGGCGCTGATGAGGCCAAGCGCCTGGGCGGTGCGCAGCGTCAGGGCGGCGGCGTTCCAGTCACCGGCGCGCGCCAGGCAGAAGATGCGGGCCGGAAAGGTGGGGGAAAGCTCGGGCGAGGCGCGCAGCACCTGGCAGGCGCGGTCTTCGGTGCCGGTCAGCAGCGCGACATCGAAGCTGCGCCGGAACAGATCGGCGGTGGTGGCCCCCGACGCCTGCAACAGCGCTGCCGCCTGTTCCAGTGCGCCAAGATCCAGCAGCTTGTCGATCCGGGCCAGCAGCAGCACGCCGCGACCGCCGGCGTCGGGTGGCGGGTCGGCCTCGGCCAGCAGCAGGGTGATCAGCAGCTCTTGCAGCGCGGGCAGGGCGTCGGTGCGGGCTGCGGTGATTCGGGCCGCGATGGTGGTGGTGCTGCCCGGCCCCCACAGCGCGCGCGGCAAGCCGGTGGCCTGCGGTGCCAACAGCCCAACCGCATCGGGCGAGGGGCCGCCCAGCACCGTAACCGACACATCATCCGGCACCCCGCCCGGCGTTACCGCAGGCTCGACCGGGGGCGGCGCCGCCACCGGGGTGGCAAGCGATTGCGACAGCCAGTCGATCGCCGACAGCGGGGCCTCGGCGCGCGCCGGCAGGCCGACCGTCAGCGCAAGGCCCAGGATCACCGCGGCAAGCTTTGGTTCAGTTGGCATCCAGCGTCACCGGTTGGGTCACTTGCGCCTGCGGTGGCGCAAGATCAGCCAGATAGGCATAGGCTGATAGTCCGGCAAAGCCCAGCACTGCCAGCCCGGCAATCACCTTGATGATTCGTCCCATGGGAGATGTCCTTTGCTGCTCTGGCGGTTCTTGCCCCGGCGCGGCTTGGTGGCGTCCGAGGATGGTCATGCGCGATTATATATGGCATTTGCGCCAAGTTCACGCCATTCAGGCACGAAACATCGCGGTTTGGCGGGGCCCCGCCGCCGCTCTGCCGGGAGAGACGAGCGCAACCATGGAGCGGCTGGCGAAAACGGTGGTGCTGGTGGGCATGATGGGGGCAGGCAAGACCGCCGTCGGCACCCAGCTTGCGCGCCTGCTGGGGGTGCCGTTTCGTGATTCGGACAGTGAAATCGTGGCCGCGGCGCAACGCTCGATCCCCGAGATTTTCGAGCGCGACGGCGAGCCGTTCTTTCGCGCCCGCGAAACCGAGGTTCTGGCGCGGCTGGTCCGGGGCACCCCTTGCGTGCTGTCAACCGGCGGCGGGGCGTTCATGACGGCGGCCAACCGCGCGCTGATCAGGGCCAGCGCGGTTTCGGTCTGGCTGCGCGCCGACCTTGACCTGCTGTGGCAGCGGGTGCGCCACAAGGCCAGCCGCCCGCTGTTGCAGACCGCCAACCCGCGCGAAACCCTGCGCGCGCTTTACGATGCGCGGGTGCCGGTCTATGCCATGGCCGATCTGGCGGTGGATGCCGAAGACGGGCTTTCGGTCGAAGCCATGGCGCTGCGGGTGAAAGAGGCGCTGAGGTCGCGCCCGGATGTGTTGGAAAGGACGGCTTGAATGGGCGTGGATGTGGTTGCGGTGGCGCTTGGCGCGCGCGCCTACGAGGTGCGGATCGGCGCGGGTCTGATCGACCGCGCCGGGGCCGAGATCGCGCCCTTGCTGCACCGCCGCCGGGTGGCGGTGGTCAGCGATGAAACCGTGGCCGCGCTTCACCTCGAGCGCCTGGAGGCCGGGTTTGCTGCTGCGGGCATCGCCACGGTCGCGCGGGCGCTGCCGGCGGGCGAAGCCACCAAGGGCTGGCCGCAGTTCACCGCTTGTGTCGAATGGCTGCTGGGGCAACACGTCGAGCGCCGCGATGTGGTGGTGGCCTTTGGCGGCGGGGTGGTGGGCGATCTGGTGGGCTTTGCTGCGGCGGTGCTGCGGCGCGGGGTGCGGTTTGTGCAGATCCCGACCACGCTGCTGGCGCAGGTTGACAGCTCGGTCGGGGGCAAGACCGGGATCAACACCGCGCAGGGCAAGAACCTGGTGGGGGCGTTTCATCAGCCCAGCCTGGTGCTGGCCGACATCGACGTGCTGGCTACCCTGCCCGCGCGCGACTTTCTGGCGGGTTACGGCGAGGTGGTGAAATACGGCCTGCTGGGCGACGCCGGGTATTTCGACTGGCTGGAAGTCAACGCCCCGGCGATGGCGGCGGGTGATGCTGGCTTGCGCCAGCACGCGGTGCGGCACGCGGTGGCGATGAAAGCCGGGATCGTGGCGCGCGACGAACATGAAGCGGGCGAGCGCGCGCTGCTGAACCTGGGCCATACCTTCGGCCATGCGCTGGAAAAGGCCACCGGCTATGGCGCGCGGCTGCTGCATGGCGAAGGGGTGGCGATCGGCTGTGCGCTGGCGTTCGAGCTGAGCCAGCGGCTGGGGCTGTGCGCGCAAGAGGCGCCCAGTCGGGTGCGCGCCCATCTGCGGGCGATGGGGATGAAGGTCGATCTTGCCGACATCGCGGGCGATCTGCCGGATGCCGAGGCGCTGATGGGGCTGATGGCGCAGGACAAGAAGGTGGTTGATGGCCGCCTGCGCTTCATCCTGGCGCGCGGCATTGGTCAGGCTTTCGTCGCATCCGATGTGCCGGGCGAGGTGGTGCTGGGCGTGCTGCGCGACGCGCTGGCGCAGCGGCGCTAAAAAAGCCGCGCGAGGTTGCCCCCGCGCGGCTGATGATACGATTGCCGCGGGATCAGAGGTCTTCGCCCTCTTGCGCGGCACCCATTTCGTCGAACAGGTTGGCGATCTCGAAATCGGCCGCCGCTTCGGCTTCGGCCGCCAGCTCCTTGACCGACTTGCCCGAGGCCTGAAGTTCCGCCTCTTCGGCCGAGCGCGCGACGTTGAGGGTGATCTTCACCGTCACCTCGGGGTGCAGCACGACCGTGACCGTGTGCAGACCCAGTTCCTTGATCGGACGATCCAGCACAACCTGATTGCGGTTGACGCCGAAGCCGGCCTCGGTTGCCGCCTCGGCGGCGTCACGGGTGGTAACCGAGCCGTAAAGCGCGCCCGAATCCGAGGCCGAGCGGATCGCCACGAACACCTGGCCGTCAAGTTTGGCGGCAACGGTTTCGGCTTCCTTGCGGCTTTCCAGGTTTTCGGCCTCGAGGTGAACCTTGCGGGTCTCGAAAGCGGCGATGTTGGCGGCATTGGCGCGCAGCGCCTTGCCTTGCGGCAACAGGTAGTTGCGGCCGTAGCCGTCCTTGACGTGAACGACTTCGCCCATCTGGCCCAGCCGGGCCACGCGTTGAAGCAGGATGACTTGCATGATGTTGCTCCTTACTTCACGGCATAGGGCAGCAGCGCAAGAAAGCGGGCGCGTTTGATGGCGCGCGCCAGTTCGCGTTGCTTGATGGCCGAGACGGCGGTGATGCGCGAGGGCACGATCTTGCCACGCTCGGACAGATAGCGTTGCAGGGTGCGGGTGTCCTTGTAGTCGATCGCCGGTGCATTGTCGCCCGAGAACGGGCAGACCTTGCGGCGGCGGAAAAACGGTTTGGTCGCCATTTGATTGGTCCTTTCCTGTCTGGGGTTCAGCGCCGCGGGCCGCCGCCGAAGCCGCCACGGTCGCCGCCACGGTCGGGGCGATCACCGCCAAAGGTCGGGCGGTCGCCACGGTCACGCTCGTCACGCTTCTGCATCTGGACCGACGGCCCTTCGACATGGGCATCGACCTTGATGGTCAGCACCCGCATCACGTCATCATGCAGGCGCATCAGGCGTTCCATTTCCTGCACCGCGGCCGAGGGCGCGTCGGTTTTCAGAAAGGCATAATGGCCCTTGCGGTTCTTGTTGATCTTGTAGGCCATCGTCTTGACGCCCCAATACTCGGATTCGACGACCTTGCCGCCGTTATCCGCGAGAATGGTCGAGAAGTGTTCGATCAGGCCTTCGGCTTGCACGCTGGAAAGATCCTGGCGCGCAATCATGACATGCTCGTAAAGCGGCATGTGGACTCCGTTGCTTCGGGGTGCATTTCAAAGGTCGGGCGACTGACTTGCCGCTGCCCGTCCACGAGAGGCTGCACCGTTCATCATCAAATGCGGCAAGATGCGGCTCATTACACGCGCACGGGCGCTGGCGCAAGGGCGAAGGTTGGCGGTCGCGAAAGGCGCAAGGCGGGGCGGTTTCATCGCGCCGCCACAACCCTGCCGCAATCTTTCCACCTTTTCCGAGCATCACAATGCTGACGATGGATGATCCGTGGATTGGCGGTGGGCGGTTATGGGCAGGTTTGATCGAAACCGGCGCGGTGGCGCGGTGCAGCGCCAGATCCGGGCGTTTTGCCGGGGCGAGAGCGGGGCCGTGACGGCGGACATGCTGGGGGTGATCGCGGTGGCGTCCTCGCTGGGACTTTCGGCGATCTCCGAGGTCAGTTCGGTTATACATGGCTCGGGAGACGGCCTTTCGGAGCAGATCGTCGCGGTCTCGGGAGAGCCGACGCCGACCAATCCGGGATCGGGCGGCCAAGGCAGTGATGGCGGCCACGGCGGCGATGGCGGGGGGGCCGGCGGCGACGGCGGAGATGCCGGTGCCTGGGGTAACGAGGGTGGCGGCGGCGACCACGGCAACGGCGCCGATGGTGGCGACCACGGCAACCACGGCGATGGTGGCGACCACGGCGATGGCGGGGATGACGGCAACCACGGCGACGGCGGCGACCATGGCGAT
>Ga0210016_1004734_pt1 | contig 11520 bp, 4 predicted proteins | sample CryGeyCG2014_300_FD_185454 | JGI IMG/M metagenome (GOLD analysis project Ga0210016, IMG submission 185454) | Groundwater microbial communities from aquifer - Crystal Geyser CG02_land_8/20/14_3.00 (SPAdes) (version 2) | ecosystem: Environmental > Aquatic > Deep subsurface > Groundwater | place... | reverse complement strand
CGACCCTGACCCCAGCCGCGCCTCCCGGTACGCTCACGACGGGTTCCCTGAGCGTTAACTCGTCCCCCGTGGGGGCCGCGATCTTCTTGGACGGGACGGCGACGGGACAGCTTACGCCGGCGACATTAGCATTAGTCTTCGCGGGCGCGCACTCGGTCATGCTCCGCAAGAGTGGCTACGCGGAGGTGACTGCCTCGGTGACCGTTGTCTCGGGCCAGACGACTGCAGTCAATGAAGTCCTGACGCCGGTTGCACCTCCGCAGGGTCCCTGACACACTCCCCGGCACGGGACAGCAACCGGCGAGCCGGCTGCCACGGGCGTGTTCTCAACCTTCGCGGGCATACATGACAACGGCGTCAGGATGTGCTATTATCTTGGGCGCTGTATCTCGGGCGGATCCCGAGGTCAACCGCAGTTAGCCGCCTACCGCCGAAGCCTCAGCCACAGCCCCCAACGCACCCTCGGCCCCATTTGGTCTGCCGAGGTCATAAGCTGACCTCGGCTGTCTGTCTGTCCTTCAGCCACTGAAGTGGTTCTCCCCAGAAGGAGCGAGCATCCCATGAGAAGAGCAATGGTATCACGGCGCACGCTGGTGGGCGTCGCACTACTCGGGCTGGCGTGCCTGCTGACAGGTCAGCTCAGCGCAGACGTTCCGCGGATCGTCACCTACCAGGCGGTCTTGGAAAACGCCGATGGCACGCTGGTGGCGGAGGGCAACAAGACGTTGACGTTCAGGATCTATGATTCGGCCACTGGTGGGTCGGCCCTGTGGACGGAGACGCAGAGCGCGGCGGTCAGCGGAGGGATGTTCACCGCTTTGCTGGGCAAAGTGGTGCCGCTGGCGGTGCCGTTCGACAAGATGTACTGGCTCAGCGTCCAGGTCGCGGGCGACTCGGAGATGACCCCGCGCCATCCGCTGACAGCCACGCCGTACGCGGTGCGTGCCTCGGATGCCGACAAGGTGGGTGGCAAGACGGTGGCTGACCTCGCGGCCGTCGATCACGACCACGACGCGACCTACGCCAAGCTGGCGGCCCTCGCGACGAGCGACGGATCGGCCCCGAACGCGGGCAGCAACTTGGTGCACTGGGACAACCTGGTGGGCGTCCCGGCCGACTTCGCTGACGGCGTCGACGCAGTCAACCCCAGCGCCGGCGACATTACCGCCGTGCTGGCCGGTACCGGGCTCACCGGTGGCGGCGACGCTGGTGACACAACACTCCAGGTCGCTACAGCGGGCATCACCTCGGCGCTGATCGCCGATGGCGCGATCACCACTGGGAAGCTCGCGGACGCCGCCGTCACCTCCGGCAAAATCGCCGACAACGCCATTACCAGTTCCCGCATCGCCGACGGAGAAGTGAAGACGACCGACCTGGCCGACAGTGGCGTCACCACGCCGAAGATCGCCGATGGCGCCGTGACCACGGTGAAGATCGCCGACAACGCAGTCACGAGTTCGCGCATCGCCGATGGCACGATTCTCACTACCGACATTGCCGACGGCGCGATCACAGCAGCGAAGCTGGACGTCAACCTGGCTCAGGGCGACATCACGGCGGTGTCGGCGGGCACCGGGCTCACCGGCGGCGGGCTCACCGGTGACGTGACCGTGTCCATCGCCAACGCCGGCGTGGGCACGCCGCAACTCGCTAACGCCGCGATCACCACGGACAAAGTGGCGGACAGCGCCATCACGACCATCAAGCTCCTCGAGGGGGCCGTCTCCACGGCCAAGCTCGCGGACGGAGCTGTGACGGCGACGAAGATCGCCGACAACGCAGTCACGAGTTCGCGCATCGCCGATGGCACGATTCTCACTACCGACATTGCCGACGGCGCGATCACGGCAGCGAAGCTGGACGTCAACCTGGCTCAGGGCGACATCACGGCGGTGTCGGCGGGCACCGGGCTCACCGGCGGCGGGCTCACCGGTGACGTGACCGTGTCCCTCGCCAACGCTGGCGTGGGCACGCCGCAACTCGCTAACGCCGCGATCACCACGGACAAAGTGGCGGACAGCGCCATCACGACCATCAAGCTCCTCGAGGGGGCCGTCTCCACGGCCAAGCTCGCGGACGGAGCTGTGACGGCGACGAAGATCGCCGACAACGCAGTCACGAGTTCGCGCATCGCCGATGGCACGATTCTCACTACCGACATTGCCGACGGCGCGATCACGGCGGCGAAGCTGGACGTCAACCTGGCTCAGGGCGACATCACGGCGGTGTCGGCGGGCACCGGGCTCACCGGCGGCGGGCTCACCGGTGACGTGACCGTGTCCCTCGCCAACGCTGGCGTGGGGACAGCCCAGGTCGCCAATGTCGCCATCACCTCCGACAAGGTCGCCGACAGCGCGATCACCAGCACCAAGCTTCTCGACGGCGCCGTGGCTACGGCGAAAATCGCCGATGGCGCGGTGACCGGGCCGAAGCTCGCCGACGGCGCAGTGACTAGCTCGCGGATCTTCGACGGCACCATCCTCACGGCGGACCTGGCAAACGGCTCGGTCACCTCCGAGAAGCTGGCTGTCGGCCTGGCAAACGGCGACATCACCGGCGTGACTGCCGGCACCGGCCTTGCCGGCGGCGGGCTGACAGGCGACGTCACGGTTTACATCCCCGATGGCGGCGTGAACACCGCTCACTTGGCGACGGGCGCAGTGACCAGCTCCAAGCTGGCCGATGGCGCGGTGACGGGGCTGAAGATCCTGGACAGCTCGGTGACCGCCAGCAAGATCGCTGATGGGTCAGTGACCGTCGGCAAGCTCGCAGACAACGCCGTGACCAGCACGCGCATCCAAGATGGCAGCATCCTCGGCACCGACCTCGCCGACGCCACCATCACGGCGGACAAGCTGGCTGCCGGGATCGGCGCTGGCGACATCACCGGCGTGGCAGCCGGCGCCGGCCTGACTGGCGGCGGTCTCTCCGGCGACGTGACCGTTTCCCTGGCGGACGGCGGAGTCAGCGCGGTCAAGCTCGCGACCGGAGCCGTCACCAACGCCAAACTCGACGATGGCGCGGTCACCTCGGCGAAGATCGCGGACACCTCGATCACGACCAACAAGATTGCCGATGCCGCGGTCACGCTGGGCAAGCTCGCAGATAATGCCGTCACCAGCTCGCGGATCGTCGACGCCACCATTGTCGCCGCCGACATCGCGGACGGGACCATCACCGCGGCAAAACTCGCAGGTGGTCTGGGCACCGGCGATATCACCGGAGTCACAGCCACCGACGGCCTCACCGGCGGCGGCGCCTCGGGCGACGTGAGCGTGGCCCTTGCGAACCTGGGCGTCACCAACGCCAAGCTCGCAGAAGACTCCGTGACAAGCTCCAAGATCGTCGATGGGACCATCATTGCCGCCGATATCGCTGACGGCACGATCACTGCGGCCAAGCTGTCAGGCAGCTTGGCGCAAGGGGATATCACGTCGGTGAACGTGGGCACCGGCCTTGACGGCGGTGGGCTGTCCGGCGACGTGACGGTCTCGATCCTGGCCGATGGCGTCGGCACGACGCAGTTGGCAGACAACAGCGTCACCACGGCGAAGATTGTGGATTCGACCATCGCGACGGCGGATCTCGCCAACCTGGCTGTGACCACAGCCAAGCTCGACGCGGACGCGGTGACGGAGGCGAAGATTGCCACCGGCGCCGTCGCCAGCAACGAGGTGCTGGACGGCTCACTCCAAGCGGCGGACCTGCAGGACAACACACTCACCAGCGCCAAGATCCAGGACCGCACGATCCAGGCGACAGACATTGCCAGCGGGACGATCACCTCCAACGAACTCGGCGCGAACTCCGTGGGCACCACGCAGCTTGCCGACAGCTCGGTTACCGGCGTGAAGATCGCGACGGACACGATCACGGCCGCCAAGCTCGCCGATGATTCCGTGACCAACGCCGAACTGGCCAGCAACGCAGTCGGTACGCTGGAGTTGGCGGACGGCGCGGTCACCACCCTCAAGCTCGCCAACAGCGCCGTCACCGGTACGCAGTTGGCCAACGATGCCGTCACCAGCGCGCACATCGTCGACGCGACTATTCTGACCGGCGACCTCTCGTTTGACGTGGCGACCCAGGTGGAGTTGGACACGCACAAGACCGCCGGCGACCACGACAGCCGTTACTACACCGAGACCGAGCTGAATACCAGCGGGGGCGGCGGGCAACTGCACTGGAACAACCTGACGGGCGTTCCCGCCGGCTTTGCCGACGGGACCGATGACGGGGTCGCGAGTGTGACAGCCGGCACCGGTCTGAGCAACGGCGGCACCGCCCTGAATCCGATCCTGAACGTCGTCGGCCCGCTGGCGCTGTCCGGTTCCGATACGGGGGCCTTCGTCAGCGCCACCAACAACGGCACGGGGGCGGCCATTCGGGGCGTAGCCAACGGCTCGGGCGTCGCCGGTCTTTTCTACGGCGCGGGCGCTGCGGACCTGCTCGTCGCGTATGTCGGCGCTGATCCGCGGTTCCGGGTGTCCGCGGCCGGCCAGGTGACCTGCGATGGCGCGTTCACCGGCGGCGGGGCTGACTTCGCGGAGTTCGTCTCCGCGAACGAGAGTGCTGCCTGCGAGCCGGGCGACGTGATGGTAGTGAGCGAGGACCGCGACCGCGCGATCCGCAAGTCCACGGCGCCGTACTCGACAGCCGTCGCCGGCATCCACTCCACCAAGCCCTGCCTGATCGGCCGCAGCCACCAGTATGAGACCGCGATCAACGATGAGATCCCGCTGGCCATCACCGGCATTGTGCCGTGCAAAGTGACCGCCGAGAACGGCCCCATCCATCGAGGCGACTTGCTGGTCACCAGCAGCATGCCGGGACACGCCATGAAAGCTACGGACAAGCTGCGGATGATCGGCGCTGTGGTGGGGAAAGCCTTTGGCAATCTGGAGTCCGGCGAAGGTGTCATCGAAGTCCTGGTGACGCTCAAGTAGCACCGGCGTGCGGCGTCTTACGTTGGCGAGACACGGCAGCGCGCGACGCAACACGCCTCCCATGAGAGGAGGTGCCGCTATCTACAAATCAACTGATCGCCACCTGAGAGTCGGGACCGGTCGCGTGCTCGTAGTGGCTGGACTGGCGCAGGCTGTCTGGCTGGGGAGCTGCACAGTGGGCCTGACCGCCCAAGGAACGAAAACTCGGATCGACGCAGAAGACGTCACCGGCGGCGGCGGTTCGGCTGCGGGCACGCAGCGCAGAGTGACCGGTGCCGTCGAAGGCGGCGTTGGCGGGCTCACGCAGTCGGCGGGGTGGATCGTGCGTGCGGGCGTCGTCCCGCGCTTGCGCAACGCAACGCTTCCTCCGCCAGTAACGGTCACGCTCGGAAAGGGCGTGCGCCTGTTCGGCGTGAGTTCGGACGGGGTCTACCCGCTCACCGCGGGAATTGCTGAAGGACCCGCCTACCTTGTTCGCTGGAACCCGGCGCGGGAGTTTAGTGCGGGCACCCTCAAGTATGAGTACCTCACGGCGTTTGAGACACCAAGCCCGACCTTTTCCGGTGCATTGGAGCGCGGCCGGGGCTATTGGCGTGTCGGCGAGGACTTGGTGAACTTCGCCGTGCGGCCGCCCGACGACACGGACGCGCCCATCGATGCGCTTCTCGGCACCGCCGCCTATCAGGGCTGGAACATGCTCTCGAACCCCTTCCTGGAGACCGTCTCGCTGGCCGACCAGCGAGTGCGCGCGCGCGGCGCCGACTCGGCCACCAACGTGGCCCTTGGCTCGCCAGCAGGCGCCCTGCTCGTGCACGACTCCCTCTGGGGCTACCCGCTGGTGGATCCGGCCCGGCCCAATATGCAGGGCTACCAACTCTATTCGCTCACCTATCCGGGCGCGCTTGCCGCCATGCCAGCCGGTGCTGGCATGTGGGTGCGCACCTTGCGTGATGTCACCTGGGTTTGGCGACGCTCCTCAAAGCAGGCGACGCGGGCCGACGCTGGTCTCACCCGAGTGGCGGCTGCTCCGTCGGCGGACGACGGCGGCTGGCTGGTTCGGCTGACCGCTCAAGCCGGTCGGGTTTGCGATGACTACAACTACTTCGGCGTTGGCGCCGCAACGCGGCAGTTGCCCAACCCACCGCCGGCTGCGGCGAAGGAGTATGTCGACGTTCGGTTCGAGCCCACCGGCCGGGCTGAGGCGGCCGCCACGTACGCGTCGGCGATACTGCCCGTGAGCCGGGCTGACCAGACGAGGTGGCGCTTTTCGGTAGACAGCAATCTCGATCAGGAGAACGTCGTCCTCGCCTGGCCCGACCTCTCCGCCGTTCCGCGTGAGGTGCGCCTGTTCCTCGTTGATACTGAGACGGGTGAGCAGACGTACATGCGCACCTCCTCCGGCCACACCTACCGGAACGACCGCCGGGCGCCCCGCCGGTTCGAGATTCGGGCTGAACGAAATGGGGCGGCTTCGCTTCGCCTGACCGGCATCGTCGCGACGCCGACGCGCGGCGGCGCCCTCGAGATCAGCTATGTGTTGAGCCAGCCTGCTCAGGTCTCCGTGCGCGTTGCCAGCCCGGCCGGCCGGACTGTCGGTGAGTCAACCGCTGGCCGCCAGGGGCGTAGTGGCGTGAACCGACTAACGTGGGTGCCGGTCCAAGCCGGCAAGCCGCTACCCACCGGGCTGTACCTGCTGGAAGTGACTGCACGCACAGACGACGGCCGGGTAGCCAAGGGCCTCTCGACCCTCCGCCTGGGTCGCTGAGCCGGAACCGGATCAGCGGCGACGCCTGGCGTAGCCGCGACCACCGGTTTGGCGGTGCGCTGCGCGAGAGCACTGCGACTTACCCGGCACGCGACACCTGACACGCAATACCCGCTTCCCTGGGAGTGAATGCAATAGTGAGCAAAGGGATTCTCCACTCGTTGGTCCGTGATCGCCTGCGCCGACCGGTCGCCCTCAGCCTGGCCGTAGCCCTTGTCTGCTGCACCTGCCCCCTGCCCGCGCGCGCAGCAGACTTGACCGCGGCGCTGGCAGTCATGTTGGCCCCCGCCACGGGTGACCCGGGCGTCAGCGGCGCGGTGTTGTCGCAGGTGAATGAGGGTCTGCGGGTGGCTCTCACCGCCACGGACCGATATCGGCTATTGGAGAGCGACACACTCGCAGAAGGCGTCGACGCTGCCAGGACGTGGACCTCCGTGACCGACGAGCAGCTTCGGTCCGTGGCAGGGAAGTTAGGCGCGGATGTTGTGCTGGCGCCTCACGTGAGTCTGGCGCAGGCAGCGGCGCGATCCGTCGCCGAGGTGCTCGTGTCGCTGCGGCTGGTGGATGTTGTCGCTGGCTCCGTGGTGGCGGACTTCGAGGTGGCCGGCGTCAGCAGTGTGGCGCCGGTTAGCGTAGAGAGCAAGTTCAGCGAGGCCCTGAACGGCGCCTCCCGGGAAGCCGTGAGACGGCTGACCGAGGCGGCCTCGTACTCACTCGGAATTGGCGCGTATGGCGAGAAGGGCCGCGTGTTCCTGGGCGGAGGGAGCGACCAACGCCTGTCGCCAGGGTCTTGGTTGATGGTGTTCCGCGGCGCCCGCCATGTCGGTGCGCTGCAGGTCGTGGAGTGCGGAACGACCGAGGCGATTGCCAGGATTCGCTACCTCAAGGGAGTCCAGTCGCTTACTGCCTCAGACCGAGCACGATTCGCGTTTGCTCCTCCGCCGCCGACTCCCGCTGAGGTGGAACGGACCCAGGTGGCGCGTGCCCGGCGGTCCAACAGATCGAAGACAATCGTGGGCTTGCTCGTCGCAGCCGGCTTGGCCGCTCTGCTGCTCGGCAACAGAGGCGACAGCTCCCCGGCCGCGACCGGCGGAACTCCGGGCGGCGCCCCGGCCACCGGCACGGGCAACTGGCAGATCGCCTCAACGCCTGCGGGCGCGGCCGTTACGCTTGACGGCCAGGCAACGGGGCGGACGACGCCCACAACCTTCAACAGCTTGGCCTCGGGCGACCACACAGTCACGCTGACACTGGCAGGGTTCAACGCGCATACGGTCACGGTGACGCTCGTCGCGGGCCAGACGAAGGTGGACACCGTGCAGCTCGTTGCAGGCGGCGGGCCGCCAGACGCACCTCCGGCGCCAATCTGAGCCGCAGCGGTCGCGCAAGGCGTCCACCAGTAGGTCGAGACGTGTACCGGACCGGGCGGCGAAGTTCCTCCCCGCCCCGAGCGGATGCCACAGGTCTGCCGCCGCGCCTCAGTCGGGCGCGATGCCCTCGATCACCTCCACCCCCAGAGCGTGTTCGCCAGCCAGGGCCGTCCCCGCGTCAGGACGAACGCCGTGACCGCCGCCGTGTCCGGGGAGGTTGGCCGGTGTCGCCTGTGTAGCGCAGGGACAGCTCCGCGCCCTCACCGGCCCGCACCCAGGCTTGCCCTCCGTTCCACAGCAGAGGATACTGAGTGCCGAGGCGAAACCGCGCGCGCAACCGAGGAGTTCTGCCAAAGTGACACCGGAACAACGGCGACAGCTGAGCTCGTCATTCACCTCCTTCACGGCCGTGGTTGCCCTCACCGTGCTCGTGGCGGCGGGGCCGATTCTGGCACAGCCTCCTGGCGCCCGGGGCGCTGCCCGGGTGGAACTCGTCCACGCAGACGCCGGTTGGCAACTGCTGCGCGGCGGCAAGCCGTACTTCGTCAAGGGCGCGGGCGGCGACGGACCCAAGGAGCTGCTCGCACAGGCGGGGGGGAACTCGGTGCGCACGTGGGGAGCGGACAACTTGGGGAAGGAGCTGGACGACGCGAGCGCGCAGGGGCTGACAGTGGCGGCGGGGATCTGGTTGGGGCACGAGCGGCATGGGTTCGACTACAGCAACGCCGATCAGGTTGCGCAGCAGCGCGAGCAGGTGCGCGAGATCGTCCTGAAGCACAAAGACCACCCCGCGTTGTTGCTGTGGGCGCTCGGAAACGAGATGGAGGGCAGCGGCGACAACGCCGCAGTCTGGTCGGCTGTCGACAGCCTGGCCGCCCTGGTGAAGGACCTCGACCCTGACCACCCGACGATGACCGTCATCGCCGAAGTCGGCGGCAACAAGGTTCGGAATTTCGAACGGCTCTGCCCCCACCTCGACCTCCTCGGCATCAACTCCTACGCCGGTGCTTCGTCGCTGCCGCAGCGCTACAAGGAAGCGGGCGGAACCAAGCCGTACCTGCTAACGGAGTTCGGTCCACCCGGGCAGTGGGAGGTCGGCAAGACAGCCTGGGGGGCGCCGGAGGAGCCGACAAGCACGCAGAAGGGCGAGCTCTACCGCGAGCACTACGAGAACGCCGTCGCTTCGCAGCCGGGCGCTTGCCTCGGCTCGTACGCGTTCCTCTGGGGGAGCAAACAGGAAGCGACGGCAACGTGGTTTGGCATGCTCCTGCCGGACGGGAGCAAGACGGCGGCAGTCGACACCATGACCGAACTGTGGTCGAGCAAGCCGCCGGCGAACCGGTGTCCGCAGCTCGCGAACCTGAAGCTGGCGGGACCTGAACAGGCTGATCCCGGCGAAACGGTGCGCGCTACCGTGCAGGCAACCGATCCGGAGAACGACCCCCTGAAGGTGCACTGGGTCCTCCGGCGCGAATCCGGGCAGTATGAGACTGGCGGCGATCCGCAAGCCGCCACCGCACTACTCCCGGAAGCAATCGTCCACGCGACCGACGCGGAAGCCGAGGTCAAGCTGCCGAAGGACGGTGGCAGCTACCGGCTCTACGTCTATGCCTACGACGGCAAGGGCGGCGCCGCTGTAGCGAACGTGCCCCTTCGTGTCAACGGCCCGGAACCGCGACTGCAGGCGACGAAGGCGGCCCTGCCGCTGATCCTCTTCGGAGAGGGCGCGCAGACGCCCGCACCCTACGTGCCCACCGGCTGGATGGGCAACACCGGCGCCCTGGCAATGGACGAGAAGTGCACAGAGAATGTGGACGCCGGCCGGACGTGCGCGAAGATCGAGTACCGGGCGACTGACGGCTGGGGCGGCATCGTCTGGCAGGACCCTCCCAACGACTGGGGATCGCTGGCGGGCGGGCACGACCTGACCGGGGCGACCAAGGTGACTTTCCGGGCCCGCGGCGCAACCGGCGGCGAGAAGGCTAAGTTCGGCTTCGGCATCCTTGGTCGGGACGCCAAGTTCGGCGACACCGCAAAGGCTGAAGTGGTGGAGCAGCTCGGCGTGGAGTGGAGGCAGTTCACCCTCGACCTGACGGGCAAGGACCTCACCCGAATCAAGACCGGCTTCATGTGCGTGCTCGAGGGAACGGGGAAGCCGCTGACCCTCTACCTCGACGACATTCGGTATGAGTGAGTCCCGGGCCAACCCTCTCTGGTTGGACGGCTGACAAGCACTTCCGCGCGGGCCAGACTGCTTCGGGTAACTGCCGCAAAGGCGAAAGGACGAGCAAGTGACACAACTCGTTGGGGCGGTGACGGCACTGGCACTGGTGGGCGGATTCCTCTCTACCGGCGCGTGCGCCGCTGAACGCACCGACCTCTCCGTGCTCCTGGATGGCGTGAAGATCGTCGATGCCCCCGGACTCCCCGGTCCGGTGTGCGCGTTTGGCGACGCAGCGTTCGCGGTGGTGGTTGGCGGGAGAAAAGGCGGACAGCTTCCACTGGTGGTGGCTTCCCGCTTCGGCAAGGGCCGGGTGGTCGGGTTCGGCAAGGATGGCTTCCTCGATGCCGGCACGCTGGACCTGGGCGACACCGGTCGGCTGATGGCCAATGCTGCCCGCTGGGCAGCCGGAGGGAAGGAGTCGCCGAGCGTCGGCGTGGTCGGGCACAACGGCTTCGCGGAGGCGCTGGTGAAACGAGGGCTGAACGCGCGGCAAGTTGCGGTGGGCCAACTGGACGGGCTGGACGTGCTGTGCGTCTCGCCGTCCCAGGTACCGAGAGACAACCTGCCGCGGCTTTTCCAGTTCGTCGCCAGCGGCGGCGGGCTGTTGGTCGGCGAGTTGGGGTGGGGGTGGTTGCAGCTCAACCCGGGGAAGACGCTGACCGAAGACCACAACGCCAACACGCTGCTGGCGCCCATGGGGATCGTCTGGGCCGATGGGATACTCGACCGGAACTCCGAGGGAGGCTACGCCGCAGGCGCGACACCTTCGCCGCTGCTGAATGCCTCGAAGGCCCTCGACGCCGCACTTGCGCACACAGAAGGCAGAGCGAAGCTGACACCGGAGGAGATCGGTCTGGTTTCCACCGTTCTCTCGCGGACGGCACAAGCCCTGCCGCCGGGCGACACGATCCTGCTACCGCGGATCAAGGCGCTGGCGGCGGACACGGAGATCAGCGTCGTCCCCACGCCAAAGCAGCCGATCAAGCTCGACGACATGCTCGCCCGGCTGGTCCTCACGATGCAACTTCGGGACGCCAGCCAGCTCCCGCCTGAGCAGGTCAAGGCGCTTCCCGCCGCCGCCGTCTTCCCGGGCGCCGCGCCTGAAGGCACGCCGCGGGTGACGCGCACCGTGGAGATTGACACGAGCGTTCCCGGTTGGCACGGCACGGGGCTGTTCGCCGACCCGGGACAACTCCTCACTGTCCAGCTCCC
>Ga0210016_1004729_pt1 | contig 11526 bp, 11 predicted proteins | sample CryGeyCG2014_300_FD_185454 | JGI IMG/M metagenome (GOLD analysis project Ga0210016, IMG submission 185454) | Groundwater microbial communities from aquifer - Crystal Geyser CG02_land_8/20/14_3.00 (SPAdes) (version 2) | ecosystem: Environmental > Aquatic > Deep subsurface > Groundwater | place... | reverse complement strand
TTCGTCAAAGGTGAAGCGGGCAGAGTCAGCGCCGGTCAGGGTGAGATGGCAGGCGGCATCCTGCTGGCGATAGCGTGTCTTGGCGGCATAGGCGCGCGCGCTGTCAGGTGCGCTGCCGCTGATCCAGTGCATATCCAGCGCATCCAGTTCTGCTTTCTGCAACAGCGGGTGGCTGTGTCCCTGCACCACGATCAGGCGGTTGTTTGCCATATCCTTGCCCGCGACGAACCACGGTTCGCCGGTGGTCTCGCGCGAACCGCCGATGCCCAGGCCCTGGCGCTGGCCGATGGTGTAGAACGACAGCCCGATGTGCTGTCCCACGACTTTCCCCTCCGGCGTCACCATGTCGCCGGGTTTTGTCGGCAGATAACGGTTGAGGAATTCACGGAACGGGCGCTCGCCGATGAAGCAGATGCCGGTGCTGTCCTTCTTCGCGTGATTGGCCAGACGGTGTTCGCGCGCGATGGCGCGCACCTGCGATTTCAATAAGCCGCCCAGCGGGAACATCGACTTGGACAGTTGCGGCTGGTTCAGCCGGTGCAGGAAGTAACTCTGATCTTTGCTGGCGTCATCGGCCTTGAGTAGTTGGAACAGTCCATCCTGCTCGCGCACCTTGGCGTAATGGCCGGTGGCGATCTGGGTAGCGCCCAGACGGATGGCGTGGTCGAGGAAGGCCTTGAACTTGATTTCCGAGTTGCACAGGATGTCCGGGTTGGGGGTTCGTCCGGCTTCATACTCGCGCAGGAAGTAGCTGAACACGCGGTCTTTGTACTCCTTGGCGAAGTTCACCGCCTCGATCGGGATGCCGATGGTGTCGGCGACGGCGACGGCATCGATCAGATCCTGGCGCGAGGAACAATATTCGCTGTCGTCATCGTCTTCCCAGTTCTTCATGAACAGGCCGATGACTTCATGGCCTTGTTGCTTCAGCAACAGCGCGGTGACAGCAGAATCCACGCCGCCGGACAAGCCGACGACGATGCAGCTGCGGGATTTAAGATTGCCCTTCACGTTTGCTCCCTCTCCCACCGGGAGAGGGTTGGGGTGAGGGATAGCTTGTTACTCATAATGCGTGATGAGGTCGAGCGGATAACGCTTGCCCGCCAGATAATCCTCGATGCAGCGCAGGATCAGCGGACTGCGGTGGCGTTCCCGCGTGGCGCGGATCTCGTCCGGCGTCATCCACACCGCGCGCACGATGCCGGTGTCCAGCTTGCGTTCGGGATGGTGGGCGGTAATGCGCCCGCCGAAGGCGAAGCGCAGATAGGTAATGTCGGTGCCGGGCGCGGGCCAGCGGTAGATGCCGATCAGATATTCGGGAACAAAGTCGTAGGCGGATTCTTCCAGCGTTTCGCGCGCTGCTCCGGCGGCCAGCGTTTCGTTGGGTTCCCAGTGCCCGGCGGGCTGGTTGAAACGCAGGCCGTGCGTGGTCTCCTCTTCCACCAACAGGAATTGCCCCTCCCGTTCGATGACGGCGGCGACGGTGGCGTTGGGTTTCCAGATCATGCGAACATTTTAATCGAAGATAATAGAAAAGGCAGGGTTGCCCCTGCCTTTTCTAAACGTGCGCTGAATTACTTAACGGCAGCTGCTGGAGCAGCTTCAGCCTTTTTTGCAACCTTGGCAACCTTGGCAACCTTGGCAACCTTGGCCGGCTTGGCTTCTTCAGCCTTCGCGGCAGGAGCGGCAGTGGCAGCAGGCGCAGCGACAACAGCAGGCGCAGCGGCCGGTTTGGCAGCGTCAGCTGCAACAGCGGAGAAGGAAGCGGCAACGAATACAGCAGCGATCAGTGCAGATAAAGATTTCATGTGTAACTCCTGGTAGTTGGGTAAACATCCGTGGCACTAAAGTGTGCCGGAGCCAATAACGCGCTCGACAACTTGGCGTTGACACTGACTGCTAAATATAAATTGAAGCATTGATTGGTGCCGGGGGGGGGAATCGAACCCCCACGCCCTTTCAGGCACCGGATTTTGAGTCCGGCACGTCTACCAGTTCCATCACCCCGGCAAGAGTGTATCCCTCGCGCACAGCGGTCTGATCGGGCAAGACGGTGCGGAAGGGCGCGAATTATCCATGAAACGCCGTGCTTCATCAACTACAATGCGCGACCTGATTTTTCGTTTCTCTTGCAGGCATGCGCACCGCCGATTTCGATTTCGATCTGCCCCAACATCTGATCGCCCAGCACCCGCCGGCGCAGCGCGGCGCCAGCCGCCTGCTGCACGTCGGCGTGGCGGGGATAGCCGATCGCCTGTTCGCCGATCTGCCCGCTTTGCTGCGCCCGCACGATGTACTGGTGCTGAACGATACCCGCGTGCTGAAGGCGCGACTGTTCGGGCAGAAGGAAACGGGCGGACAGATCGAGGTGATGGTTGAGCGTGTCCTCAACGAACATGAAGTGCTGGCCCAGGTGCGCGCCAGCAAAACACCCAAAACAGGCAGCCGTTTGCGCTTGGCCGATGTGATCGCGGTCACTGTGCTCGGGCGCGAGGGAGAATTTTTTCATCTGCGCTTCGAGGGCGATACGCCGGTGGCCGACTTGCTGGAGCGCCACGGCAAACTGCCGCTGCCGCCCTACATCAACCATGCGGCGGGCGACGAGGACGAAGAGCGTTACCAGACCGTGTTCGCGCGCGAGCAGGGCGCGGTCGCCGCGCCGACCGCGGGACTGCATTTCGATGAGGCGATGTTGCAGACCCTGCGCGACAAGGACGTGAATCTTGGATATGTCACGCTGCATGTCGGTGCCGGCACCTTCCAGCCGGTGCGCGCGGAAAAGATCGAGGATCACGTCATGCACAGCGAGCGCTACACCGTGCCGCAAACGACGGTGGACGCGATCGCCAAGGCCCAAGCCAACGGCGGGCGCGTGGTGTGCGTCGGCACCACCAGCTTGCGCGCGCTGGAAAGCGCGGCGGCGGGCGGCGCATTGCAGGCCGGGTCGGGCGAGACCGATATCTTCATCACGCCCGGCTATCGCTTCAGGGTGGTGGATGTGCTGCTTACCAACTTCCACCTGCCGCGTTCCACCCTGCTGATGCTGGTGTGCGCTTTCGGCGGGCTGGAGCAGATGTTCGCCGCCTACCGCCACGCCGTGGCACAGGAATACCGCTTCTTCAGTTACGGGGATGCGATGCTGATCGAGAGAGAGCAAAAATAAATTGGCCACAGAGATCACAGAGTACACAGGGATAAGGCAGGATCTCGGGGTTTCTCTGTGATCTCTGTGTTCTCTGTGTTCTCTGTGGCTAAAACTGGTTTTGCCTGAAAGAAATTTATGAAATTCACTTTGCATAACACTTCCGGCGCGGCGCGGCGCGGCACGCTGGAACTGGCGCACGGCAACGTCGAGACGCCGGCGTTCATGCCGGTCGGCACTTACGGTACGGTCAAGGCGATGTCACCGCAGGAACTGCACGACATCGATGCGCACATCGTGCTCGGCAACACCTTCCATCTGTGGTTGCGCCCTGGCCTGGAGGTGATCGCGGCGCACGGCGGCTTGCACCGGTTCATGGGCTGGGACGGGCCCATCCTCACCGATTCCGGCGGCTTTCAGGTGTTCAGCCTGGGCGAGTTGCGCAAGATCACCGGCGGTGGGGTGGAATTCCGCTCGCCAGTCAACGGCGACAAATGTTTCCTGTCGCCGGAAGAATCCATGCGCATCCAGAAAGTGCTCAATTCCGACATCGTGATGATCTTCGACGAATGCACACCGTATCCGGCGGATGAGCAGACCGCCGGTTCATCCATGCGCATGAGTCTCGATTGGGCGGCACGCAGCAAGCGCGCGCACGAAGGCAACCCGAACGCGCTGTTCGGCATCGTGCAGGGTGGCATGCACGAGCATCTGCGCGACGAGTCGCTGGCGGGACTGAAGGATATCGGCTTCGACGGTTTCGCCATCGGCGGCCTGTCGGTGGGCGAACCGAAAGAAGACATGCGGCGCATCCTGGCCCACACCGCGCCGCAACTGCCGCAGGACAGGCCGCGCTATCTGATGGGCGTGGGCACGCCGGAAGACCTGGTGGAAGCGGTGGGGCGGGGCATCGATATGTTCGACTGCGTGATGCCGACGCGCAACGCGCGCAACGGCCATCTGTTCACCCGCTACGGCGATGTGCGCATCAAGAATGCCGTGCACCGGCTGGATACGCGCCCGCTCGATCCGCAATGCACGTGTTATACCTGCCAGAACTTCAGCCGCGCCTATCTGCACCACCTGCATCGTCTCGGCGAGATCCTCGGCGCGCGCCTGAATACCCTGCACAACCTGCATTATTATCAGGAACTGATGCGGGACATCCGCGCCGCCATCGCAGCCGGGCGTTTCGCCGAATTTACGGCAGCCTTCCATGCGGCACGCGCGGCGGGCGGGGTGCCGCCCGGTCACTGAACAGCCATTCCTTCCGTGCTAGAATGCGCGCCTTCGTTTTTTGCCCTGTTTATTTTTGGAGAGTAATCAAATGACTTCGATCACCGAATTGTTTATCAGCAACGCCTACGCCGAGGGCGCTCCCGCAGCCCAGGACGGAGGCATCATGGGGTTCCTGCCATTGATCGCCCTGTTGGCCGTGTTCTACTTTCTGATCCTGCGCCCGCAACAGAAACGCGCCAAGGAGCACAAGGCGATGGTGGAAGCCATGCAAAAGGGCGATGAAGTCGTGACTGTCGGCGGCGTGCTGGGCAAGGTGACCAAGGTGGGCGATGAAAACATCGCCGTCGAGATCGCCGACAACATCGTGGTGCAGGTGCAAAAAGCCGCTGTGCAGACGGTGCTGCCGAAGGGCACGATCAAGTCGCTCTGATCTTTCGCTTCACTCCCGCAAGCAAGGTGCTGCCATGAATCGTTATCCCCTGTGGAAATATCTGCTGATCCTGATCGCCGTCGTGGCGGGTTTGGTGTATGCCCTGCCCAACCTTTACGGCGAATCGCCCGCGGTGCAAGTGCTGCCCTTGCGCAGCCACCTGAAGGCGGATGCGGGATTGCTGGCGCGCGTGCAAAGCGCCTTGCAGGATGCGCAACTCGCGCCGGAAGTGCTGGCGCTCGACACCACCAGCGTCAAGGCGCGTTTCGCCGATACCGACAGCCAGCTCAAGGCCAAGGACGTGTTGCAGGCCGCGCTGGGCGAGGACTATGTCGTCGCGCTCAACCTGTTGTCGCGTTCGCCCGAGTGGCTGACCGCGATGAACGCGCTGCCGATGTATCTTGGCCTTGACTTGCGCGGCGGCGTGCATTTCCTGATGCAGGTGGACATGAAAGCGGCGCTGGACAAGGCGCTGGAATCGAATGCCGGCGATATCCGCAGCACCCTGCGCGAAGCGCGCATCGCCTACTCGGGTGTGACGCGCGATGGCGACACCATCACTACCCGCTTCCGCGATGCCGAAGCGCGCAGCCAGGGCAAGGATGAGCTGAAGAAACGCTTCGCCGGTCTGGAATTGCAGGAACGGGAGGCGGGTAGTGAATATCGGCTGGTCGCCAATCTCAAGTTGCAGGAAAAATTGCGCATCCAGGATTCCGCGCTGCAGCAGAATCTGGTCACCCTGCGCAACCGCGTCAACGAACTCGGCGTGGCCGAGCCGGTGATCCAGCAGCAGGGCGCGGATCGTGTGGTGGTGCAATTGCCCGGCGTGCAGGACACCGCACGCGCCAAGGATATTCTGGGACGCACCGCCACCCTGGAAGTGCGTATGGTGGATGACGAACACTCGATCGGTGCCAATGGTGTCGCCCCGTTTGGCGCGGAAGTGTTCCGCGAACGCGACGGCACCCAGTTGCTGGTCAAGAAGAGCGTGATCCTCACCGGCGAGCGCATCGACGACGCGCAGCCCGGATTCGACAGCCGCAACAACGAACCGGCGGTGCACATCAACCTCGACGCGGTCGGCGCGCGCAAATTCAAGGAAGCGACGCGCGAGAACGTCGGCAAGCGCATGGCGATCATCCTGTTCGAGAAGGGGCGCGGCGAAGTGGTCACCGCGCCGGTGATCCGCGAAGAGATCGGCGGCGGTCGCGTGCAGATCAGCGGCCAGATGAATACCACCGAGTCGCAGAATATCGCCCTGCTGCTGCGCGCCGGCGCGCTGGCGGCGCCGATGGAGATCATCGAGGAACGCACCATCGGCCCCAGCCTCGGGGCGGACAACATCCAGCGCGGTTTCAACTCCACCAAGATCGGTTTCATCATGGTCGCCGTGTTCATGATCGCCTACTATCTGATGTTCGGCACCATCTCGGTGCTGGCGCTGGGCGCCAACCTGCTGTTGCTGATCGCCCTGCTGTCGATGATGCAGGCGACACTGACCTTGCCCGGCATGGCCGGCATCGCGCTGACGCTGGGCATGGCGATCGACGCCAACGTGCTGATCAACGAGCGCATCCGCGAGGAACTGCGCAACGGCCTGCCGCCGCAAATGGCGATCCACACCGGTTACGAGAACGCGTTTGCCACCATTCTCGACTCCAATATCACCACCCTGATCGCCGGCGTGGCGCTGTTCATGTTCGGCTCCGGCCCGATCAAGGGGTTTGCCGTGGTGTTGTGCCTCGGCATCCTGACGTCGATGTTCAGCGGGGTGATGGTGTCGCGCGCAATGGTCAATCTGATCTACGGGCGCCGCGCGCGCCTGAACAAAGTCGCCATCGGTTAAGGGGCTGCAGACATGGAATTCTTCCGCATCAAAAAAGACATCCCCTTCATGAGCTACGGGAAGGTCACCACCAGCATCTCGCTGCTGACTTTCCTGTTCGCCGTGTTTTTTCTGGCGACCAAGGGACTGAACTTCGGTGTCGATTTCACCGGCGGCACCGTGATCGAGGTGCACTACAGCGCCCCCGCAGATATCAACAAAGTGCGCCAGCAATTGGCGGGCATCCATCTGCAGGATGCACTGGTGCAGAACTTCGGCAGCAGCCAGGACGTGCTGATCCAGGTGCCGCTGAAACAGAACACCATGGGCGCCAAGCTCAGTGAATATGTGGTCGACACCTTGCGCCTGCAGGATGCGAATGTGGAATTGCGCCGGGTCGAATTCGTCGGGCCGCAGGTGGGCAGGGATCTGGTCGAGAACGGCGCGATGGCGTTGCTGCTGGTCTCGCTCGGCATCGTCGGTTATCTGTGGCTGCGCTTCGAATGGAAGTTCGGCCTCGCCGCGATCATCGCCAACCTGCATGACGTGGTCATCATCCTCGGCTGTTTCGCCTTCTTCCAGTGGGAGTTTTCGCTCTCGGTGCTGGCGGCGGTGCTGGCGGTGCTGGGCTACTCGGTGAACGAGTCGGTGGTGGTGTTCGACCGGATCCGCGAAAATTTCCGCAAGATGCGCAAGACCGAAGTCGCCACAATCATCGACAACGCTATCACCCGCACCATGTCGCGCACCATCATCACCCACGGCTCGACCCAGCTGATGGTGCTGGCGATGCTCTTCCTCGGCGGCGAGACGCTGCACTTCTTCGCCCTCGCGCTGACCATCGGCATCCTGTTCAGCATCTACTCCTCCGTGCTGGTCGCCAGTCCGCTGCTGATGATCTTCGGTGTGTCGCGCGAGGATTTCATCAAGCCGGAGAGGGCCGAAGCGGAAGAGGTGTTGCCGTAATCCTGGAAACCGCAGTTGACCGCTCCATATATTACGCAAGGAAATGATTGTGAGAACATTTCTCCATTTATCCACGCTCACCCGGCAGGTGAGTCGCTACGAAACGTATTGCACGTCCCTCGCGGCGCATGGCAGCGTTGCTTCTCCTTGGAATGGAACGACCATTCCTCGTCGTCGCGCCTTGCCCTGCACCACGATGAACGCACACTACACTTCGTCCAACTGAGGCTTCCAGGATAATGGAGCTTCTCGCCGGGCTGCTCGACATCGTCCTCCATCTCGACGCGCACCTGCTGGCATTGGTGCAGGAATACGGGGTCTGGGTGTATGCCATCCTGTTCTTCATCATTTTTGCCGAGACCGGACTGGTCGTAGCACCGTTCCTGCCCGGCGACTCGCTGCTGTTCGTGATCGGTGCGCTGTGCGGCATGGGTTCGCTCGACCTTGAAGTGGCGCTGCCGCTGCTGATTCTCGCTGCGTTCATGGGCGACAACACCAACTACTGGATCGGTCGCCTGCTCGGCTTGCGCCTGCTGGAACACGCCAGTCCGCGTTTCATCAAGCACGAGCACCTGGAAAAGACCCACGCCTTCTATGCCAAACATGGCGGCAAGACCGTCATCTTCGCGCGCTTCCTGCCGATCATCCGCACCTTCGCCCCGTTCGTGGCCGGCATCGGCACCATGAACTATCGCCACTATGTGATGTTCAGCATCATCGGCGGCGTGAGCTGGATCGGCAGCCTGATTCTCGCCGGTTATTTCTTCGGCAATATTCCGGTCATCAAGGACAATCTCACCCTGATGATCCTGGTCATCGTCGTCGTCTCATTCGTGCCCGCGATGATCGAATTCATGCGCCATCGCCGGCAGCGCGCGCAAGCCAACTAGATTTTCGGCGCGCCAGTTCTGCCGCGCCCATGCCCATAACGCTTCCAGATTAACCTTGCGCAACGCCTGCGGCGGATGCTGCCGCAGGAAGGACAGCGCGCACCACAGCGCGGCGACAGGTTGTGCCGTATCCACCGCTTCCGCCAGTGTCTGCTTGCTCAATTTTTCTCCCGTCTCGTTCACCGCGACCGGCAAGTGCATGTAGTGCGGCGTGGGCAGGCCGAGCAGGCCTTGCAGATGAATCTGGCGCGGCGTGGAAGCGAGCAAGTCTGCACCGCGCACGACATGCGTAATACCTTGATGGGCATCATCCACCACCACCGCGAGCTGATAGGCGAACAGGCTGTCCGCCCGCTTCACCACGAAATCGCCGATCTCGCTTTCGAGATGCTGCGTGATGCGGCCTTGTAGCGCATCGTTGAATTCGATTATTTCAGCATCATCTTGTTCTTCGTCATTCCCGCGCAGGCGGGAATCCGGCAATTCAAAATGCATCTTTATCAAACCCACTGGATTCCCGCCTGCGCGGGAATGACGACTGGGGATGTCAGTGCGTACCCGCCACGCCCGGCCCTCGCGTCCTGCCGGGATGCCATGACGGCAAGTACCGGGATAAACCGCCCCCTCAATGCCAAGTAGCGCCGAATCCGAAATCTCCTTGCGCGTGCAGCAGCACGGATAAGCCGCACCATTCGCTTGCAGCGTGTGCAACGCCTGCTCATATGCGGCCGTGCGCTGACTCTGGTAGATGACCGGCTCGTCGGAATGCAGCCCGAAGGCATCAAGCGTGCGCAGGATGTCATCCGCGGCACCCGGCACGCAGCGCGGCGTATCGAGGTCTTCCATACGTACCAGCCAGATGCCGTGATGATGTCTTGCGTCGAGATAGCTGCCGACGGCGGCGACGAGCGAGCCGAAGTGCAGCGGGCCGGTGGGGGAGGGAGCAAAGCGCCCACGGTAGCGGGATTTATGCAGGGACAAGCTCTTTTCGGAATTGCCGCACCTGCTGGAGGCTGTTGACAGCGATCCTGTCGCCGACAATCAGCGCGGAGCAGATGAAAAAATGAATCAGGAGTGTCATTGATTACGCTGCCACTCGTTCAATCTTGGGCAGTTTGCGGCCTGAATGCTCGGCTTGCCAAAGATCGTAATCGGCTTGCATCCGCAGCCATGTTTGAGCATTGCCGCCCAACCACATAGCCAAGCGGATGGCGAGGTCGGCCGAGACACCTGCGCGACCGTTGATGAAGCGGGAAAGTTGCACGCGCGATACGCCGAGTTGCAACGAAGCTTCGGTAACGGTTATGCCAAGCTCCGGCAGTACATCTTCTTTAATGATTTCGCCGGGGTGCGGCGGGTTGTGCATTCGACTCATTATGTCCTCCAATCAGTGGTAGTCCTGATAATCCGCCAAAACAGCATCTTCGCCTTCAAATGCAAACGTCAGGCGCCAATTGCCATTTACCCGGATGGACCAGTGGCCGGAAAATTTGCCGCTCAAGGCATGAAACCGCCAACCGGGTTTGTCCATATCGTCTGGTGTTGAAGCGGCGTCCAGCATTGCCAATTGGCGCCTGAGTTTGGCCGCGTGGGCGGGTTGAATGCCTGCTTTGCTGCCAGTGTTGAAAAACAACTCAAGGCCTTTATGGCGGAAGGTTTTGATCATGCGCGCAGTGTATCTCTGGTAGATACAGCGGGCAAGAGGATGAAAGTCAGGCTATAACCGCCTCATCCTCAAACTCCAGGCTCACCTTGCCATCCTTCACATCGACGGTAACCTTGCCGCCGTTTGCCAGCTTGCCGAACAGCAGTTCGTCGGCCAATGCGGAGCGGATGGTGTCCTGGATCAGGCGCGCCATCGGGCGGGCGCCCATCAGCGGGTCGAAACCGTGTTCGGCGAGGTGATCCTTGAGCGCTGCGGTGAAGTCGGCTTCCACTTTCTTCTCGTGCAACTGCTCTTCAAGCTGCATCAGGAACTTGTCCACCACGCGCAGGATGACCTCCTTCGACAGCGAGGAGAAGGAGATGATGGCATCCAGACGGTTGCGGAACTCCGGCGTGAACATCTTCTTGATGTCAGCCAACTCATCACCGGCCGAGTCGTTCTTGGTGAAGCCGATCTGTGTCTTGTTCAATGCTTCCGCGCCCGCGTTGGTGGTCATGATGATGACCACGTTGCGGAAATCGGCCTTGCGCCCGTTGTTGTCGGTGAGCGTGCCGTGGTCCATCACTTGCAGCAGGATGTTGAAGATGTCCGGGTGCGCTTTCTCGATCTCGTCCAGCAACAGCACGCTGTGCGGCTGCTTGCTGATGGCTTCAGTGAGCAAACCGCCTTGGTCGAAACCGACATAGCCGGGCGGCGCACCGATCAGGCGCGACACGGCATGGCGTTCCATGTATTCGGACATGTCGAAGCGGTGCAGCGGCATACCCATGCTGTAAGCGAGCTGTCGCGCCACTTCGGTCTTGCCGACGCCGGTCGGGCCGGAAAATAAAAAGCTGCCGATGGGTTTTTGCGGATTGCCGAGACCGCTGCGCGACATCTTGATGGCGCGAGCAATGGCGTCGATGGCCTTGTCCTGGCCAAACACAGTGGCTTTCAGGTCGCGATCCAGGTTCTTCAGGGTGTTGCGGTCGTCGTGCGACACGGTGCGCGTCGGGATGCGCGCGATCTTGGCGATGATTTCCTCGATCTCGTGTTTGCCCACCACTTTTTTCTGCTTTGACTTGGGCAGGATGCGCTGCGCCGCGCCGGCTTCGTCCAGCACGTCGATCGCCTTGTCGGGCAAGTGGCGGTCGTTGATGAAGCGCGCCGACAGCTCGGCGGCGCTGGTGATCGCGGCGGCGCTGAACTTGATGCTGTGGTGATCCTCGAAGCGCGACTTCAATCCCTTCAGGATTTCGATAGTCTGTTCGACCGAAGGCTCGGCCACATCAATCTTCTGGAAACGGCGCGACAGCGCAGAATCCTTTTCGAAGATGCCGCGATATTCCTGGTAGGTGGTGGCGCCGATGCATTTCAGGGTGCCGCTCG
>Ga0210016_1004721_pt1 | contig 11539 bp, 10 predicted proteins | sample CryGeyCG2014_300_FD_185454 | JGI IMG/M metagenome (GOLD analysis project Ga0210016, IMG submission 185454) | Groundwater microbial communities from aquifer - Crystal Geyser CG02_land_8/20/14_3.00 (SPAdes) (version 2) | ecosystem: Environmental > Aquatic > Deep subsurface > Groundwater | place... | reverse complement strand
TCAACCAACTTCAGGACAGATTGAATATAGACCTTGAGAAAGAAGAAGAAAATCTCAAGAATCAACTTAATGCCAAGGAGAACGCTTTAAATTCTTTGATGCTGCAAAAGGACAAGCTGAACGCACAATTGGCGGCCTTCCGGGACACACGAATTGTGAAAAAAGCGGGTTATTCAGAAAAATCGGTAGGGCCGAAGAAAATGTTCAATGTGATCATTGGTGGGATAGTAGGGTTTATGGTCTTGACCTTCATCGCATTTTTTGTAGAATAGAATATATGGAAAAGACAAAAGGAAGGAAACAAGATACTCCGGCTTAAAAGAAGAATAGTGGTGCATGCTTTAAGGATATTGGAACCAAAAGATGGTGCTGAAATATGGCTTTTCCCCAGATAGAGACATAAATGTATGAAGGTCAGAGAGACACCACTTTCCGGTGTGCTGATTATTGAGCCAAAGATTTTTGGTGACAGCCGAGGTTTTTTTGTGGAGACTTTTGTCCAAGAACGCTACAAGGAGGCTGGAATTCCGGAACACTTTGTGCAGGACAACCTCTCCTTTTCCCAACACGGAGTGCTCAGGGGATTGCACTTCCAAAACCCTATCCCGCAGGGCAAACTGGTCTACGTCTTAGAGGGGGAAGTTTTTGATGTCGTGGTGGATATACGGATTGGCTCTCCGACCTTCGGTGAGTGGCATGGGGAGTATTTGTCTGGCGAGAACAAACACCAGTTATGGATCCCCAAAGGTTTCGCCCATGGCTTCTGTGTTACAGGTGATAAGGCCCTGTTTGTTTACAAGTGTACTGACTATTATGCCCCTGAACATGAGGTAACTATCCGTTGGGATGATCCTACTATTGGAATTAAGTGGCCAATCGCTGATCCATTAGTTTCAACCAAAGATGTCATGGCTTCTTTCCTCAAAGACATTGAGAGAACCCATCTTTTCCATTTCAGTAATCAAATAGCTCAACGCGTCAAAGATCAGGGTCTGTGAGGGCTATGCGAGATTTTAATTTCCATACTGCCAATGTACTGGATTATCCATGTTACATTATTGCTGAGATCGGTGTGAATCACGGAGGGGACGTCCACTTGGGCAAAGAGATGATTCGTGCTGCTAAGCAATCGGGGGCCGATGCAGTTAAATTTCAAACGTTCACTGCTGAGACGTTGGTTACCACCGGGACGCCGAAGGTAAAATACCAGGAAAATACTACCCATAGGGATGAATCCCATTATGAGATGATTCGGAAGTTGGAACTCAGAAGAGAAGACCACAAGACATTGAAAGAATTCTGTGATTCGCAGGGAATAGACTTCATTTCGACTCCCTATGATATTCAGAGTGCCGTGTTTCTGGATACACTTGGAGTTTCCATGTTTAAGACTGCCTCTGCAGACCTCGTAGATCTGCCGTTACAGGAGTTTTTGGCGAAGACCGGGAAACCCGTAATTATTGCTACTGGCATGAGCTCCCTCGGAGAGGTTGAAGTTACTGTCAACATTTATCGTCAACATCACCCACCCAAGGATTTGAGAATAGCCTTATTGCATTGTGTATCCAGCTATCCCAGCTCAAACAAGAGTCTCAACTTGCGAGCCATGCAGACTTTACAAGCCGCCTTTGGGACGGTTGTGGGATTTTCGGATCACAGTATGGGTTTTCTTGCAGCCACAACCGCGGTGGCATTGGGTGCAAAGATCATTGAGAAGCATTTCACTCTGGACAAAGCAATGCCTGGTCCCGATCACAGGGCATCGAGCACCCCTGAAGAATTCTCTGAGCTTGTTGAGGCCATCCGCCATACTGAAGAGGTTCTCGGCGCCAATATAAAAAAGTGTCAGGAAGAAGAGCGGCAGATGGCACAGGTCTCGAGAAAAAGTATTGTGGCCGCAAAGAATATATCTGCGGGAGAGCGTATTCAACTGGAGCATCTGTGTATGAAAAGGCCTGGGACCGGCCTGCCAGCCAGCGCCATCCCTGAGGTTGTGAATAAGATCGCGCGAAGAGATCTTTGCAAGGATGAAGTGCTTTCGTGGTCTGATGTAAATGAATAACGAGTCGCTTGGAAGCATAAAATGTGTGGTCGTGGGAACAGGGGGGCATAGTCGTGTGGTAATCTCCATGCTACAGGAGGCGGGATGCCGCTACCAGGTAGTTGGGATTCTTGACCTTCAGGAAATACGGCCCGATGAGAGGATTTTGGGGGTTCCCGTGATTGGGCATGCGGGGGAGCTTAGGGAGAGGACGGATCCGGGAAACATCCATGTATTTCTGGCCATCGGCGACAATGCTGAAAGAGCCAAGTATTACGATATGGTCAAAACCTTGGGTTACACGATTCCAAACCTGATTTCCGATAGAGCGCATATTGATCCTAGTGCCTCAATGGGTATAGGTAATATAATTTGTCCTGAAACCTATGTTGGCCCCATGGTCCAAATTGCACACAACAACATACTGAACACCCGTTGCCTTATTGAACATGAGACCCATATAGGGAGCCATAATCATCTGGGGCCATCTTCCCTGGTGGCGGGCCGCGTACACATGGGCGATGGTATCTTCTTGGGGTTGGGTGCCAAGGTTATAGACAAGATCGTGATTGTGTCGAATACAGTCATAGGAGCGGGGGCGGTCGTTGTGGAAGACATCGAGGAACCAGGCACGTATGTTGGTATCCCCGCAAGGCGAACGGACGGGTAATGGTTTTTGTGTCTACAGAGTGCTTCCGGGGCACTTCTACGATTGCAATAATTCAAGATCTGATAAGATATGATATACACGCAGTCGAATTGTCGGGCGGCATGTATTCTGAAACCTTGAAGAAGGACCTATGGCCTTACAAAGAACAATGTTGCATGCAAGTTCACAACTATTTTCCCCCTCCAAAAGAGCCGTTCGTGCTCAACCTCGCATCGTTGGACCAGGATATTACCGCTGCCAGCATGGATCACATCAAGAAGGCCATGCGCTGGGCTATCGAGCTTGACCGCCCGGTCTATAGTTTTCATGCAGGCTATTTATTCGATCCGAAACCAGAAGAACTGGGGACCCGCATCCGAAACAGAGCTTTCTGTGATCGAGAGAAATGCCTTAATCTATTTATTGAGAGGGTGAATGATCTGGCCAGCATAGCTGAGGAGGATGGCATACGTTTACTGATTGAAAATAATGTGTTGTCGTCTGGAAACTATGAGGAGTTTGGACGGGATCCGTTCCTGATGACGACCCCCTGGGAGGCCGAATGGGTCATGAGAAATACGAGTGAGAATGTAAACCTGCTTGTTGACGTGGCCCACCTTAAAGTATCAGCACGGTCGTTGAATTTCGATTCTCTCGTGATGTTTCACCGGTGCGATCCGTGGATCCATGCCTATCACCTTAGTGACAATGACGGGCTATCAGACAACAATGGTGTTGTGCGTGAGGATTCATGGTTTTGGCCTCATATAAAACATGGGCTGGATTATTACAGCCTTGAGGTTTGCAATATCTCTCTGCAGGACATGAAGCGACAGCTATCCCTCGTTGAAGGAAAAATAGCATGAAGGATCTAATTTGTGAGGGTGAGAAGACTCTATTAAAGGCCCTGGAACAAATTGACCAGAATGGCAAGAGGGTTCTATTCGTGGTAGATAAAAACGATAGATTTATCGGCGTTCTAACAGACGGGGACGTTCGAAGATTTATTCTCGCGGAAAAACCCTTGAACACTCCGATTCGGGAGATTGTAAAGAACAAAACTTCGCTTTCTGCCAGATATGGCACCAGCATCACAGAATTGGTTAAGTTGGCCAAGCCTCCGGTCAAGATCATTCCGTTGCTGGATAATCAGCAGCGGGTCGTCGACTATTTTGAGCTCAGTGCGGAATTCCACGCTCCCATCGCGTCTACCGAACTCAATGGCAACGAACTTGCAAATGTCATCGAATGCATCACAACGAATTGGATCTCTTCGCAGGGCAGGTTTGTGAAGGCTTTTGAAGATGGTTTTGCCAGTTATATTGGAGTAAAACATGGTGTGGCGGTTATGAATGGCACAGTGGCTTTACACCTTGCTCTACGTGCATTGGACATCGGCCCGGGGGATGAGGTTATTGTCCCGGATTTGACGTTTGCCGCTACGATAAACGCGGTCTTGTATGTGGGAGCTACGCCCGTGTTGGTTGATGTAGAAAAAGAGAGTTGGTGTATAGATCCTCAGCTGATCGAGGAGGCGATCTCTCCCAGGACGCGAGCAATCATCCCCGTACATCTCTATGGGCAACCCTGCAATATGGCAGCGATCATGGACCTTGCGGAACGCTATGGGTTATTCGTAGTGGAAGACTGTGCCGAAGCGCATGGAGCTGAATTTGACGGTTACAAAGTGGGAGGTTTTGGCCATATCAATTGTTTTTCCTTCTATGCAAACAAGATCTTGACGACTGGTGAAGGCGGCATGTGTCTTACAAATAATTCGGAACTCGCAACAAAGATGTGTCTGCTACGCGACCATGGCATGAGACCAGGAAAACGATACTGGCACGATTTTGTAGGCTTTAACTACCGCATGACGAATTTGCAGGCGGCTGTTGGTGTTGCACAGCTGGACAGAATAGATCAAATCTTAAGCAAGCGAGAGGAGATCCATGGGTGGTACAGGGCTCGTCTTGCCGATTGCAAAGACTTTGTGCCTCAGGCCGTCATTCCTCGACGGAAAAGTGTGACATGGCTTGTGAGTTACATGATTCAAGGCCCCTTTTGTGACCGGGACATGTTGATTGAGTTGGCTGCTAAGAGGCGGATCGATATCCGCCCCTTCTTTAATTCCTTGAGTGCCATGCCATTGTATGCGGCTTATGCTCCGAAGCCCCCGGAGGTCTCTAAAATACTCGCGATGAATGGGTTCAGTCTGCCCACTCTGGTTTCACTCTCGGAAGAGGATTACGGATTTATAACGAGTGAAATAAGGAAAATAGCGGACGAGCTGGTTGCAGTTCAGGAATAAATGGTTTTCCGCCGGCCAGCTTTGAGAGTCATTCTCATCTTCACATCTGGAACCCGTTAGAGGGATGGATCCATGTATCATGACAAAAGAGTACTGGCGATTATTCCTGCGAGGGGGGGCAGCAAAGGGCTTCCCCGGAAAAACATCAAACCGCTTGCTGGCAAGCCTCTCATTGCTTGGACTATTGAGAAGGCCCAAAGAAGCTGCGCAGACAGAGTTTTTTTATCCACAGACAGTGAGGAAATCGCGGACGTTGCGAGGAGATATGGTGCTGACATTCCCTTCTTGCGCCCGGCTGAATTAGCCAGGGATGATTCACCCACTTCGGATGCTGTTATCCATACCCTTTCCACGCTCGAACGACAGGGAGAGCATTATGATTATGTCATGCTACTTGAGCCAACCTCGCCGCTGCGGAAGAAGACGGACATTGATGAGGCGATCGCACAGCTCGCCGAACATGAAAACGCTGACGGGTTAGTCAGTGTCGGAGAGATTCATACGGAACATCCATTGATCGCCAAGAAGGTTGACACAGGCAATTACATTGTTCCTTACATACCCGATGCCAAGAAAATTTACCAGCGGCAGCAGGCAGATAGGGCCTATTTCCCTTACGGAGTGGTATACATCAGTAAGGTGCCCGTCTTTACAGAAACAAGGACATTCTATACCACAAAGACCATTCCTTTCTTTATCGAACGGTGGCAAAATTACGAAATTGATGATGAACTCGATTTCATCATCGTTGAGAAAATCATTCAAATGAAGGTGAGGGTTGTCAATGGGTGACTTGTCATGGAGATTTGATCAGAGGGAGAATAAATACATAAAGGAAGTCCTTGATTCAGGTTTTGCAAGCGGCACTTCGGGGAACATGAACACCCGGCTTGAAAAGGCTTTCGCCGAAAAATTCGGGAGAAAGTTCGCTATTACGTTTAACTCTGGCACAACAACGCTCCATACTGCGCTCTGGGCGTTGGGAGTTGGATATGGAGATGAAGTCATCCTGCCACCTTTGACCGTCATATCCTGCATGAATGCTGTGTTGTATTGCAATGCCATTCCCGTATTTGCGGACATTGACCCAGATACCTTTCTGTTAGATCCAAAAGACATTCGCAGGAAGATTACCTCTCGAACAAAGGCGATTATGCCTGTTCATCTTTATGGACAGGTATGTGACATGACGGAAATTATGGCAATTGCGAGAGAGCATCATCTTGGCGTTGTGGAAGACTGTGCCCAGTGCTATCTTGGTACGCACAATGGGAAGCTTGGAGGAACCTTTGGTGATGTGGGAAGTTGGAGTTTTGAAAATTCCAAGCACATGACGACAGGAGACGGCGGCATTATCGTGTGCGATGACGAGGGCCTGGCAGATACGATTCGGAAACTCAATACGCAGGGGTTCCGGAATGCCACGGCTGTCAGTGGGAAAATAAGGGTTTCGAAAGACCTTTTTCAGAACCCTTCCTATAAACGGCATGATCGCTTGGGCTTCATGTACCGTTTGCCTGAAGTAGCTGCGGCTGTTGGATTGGCGCAGGTCGAAAAACTGGATTGGTTCGTAGAAAAAAGAGAAATCATGGCAAGGATGTACAAGGAAATTATTGAAGCAACGGGGTGTGAATGGCTGGTCCCACAGTTGACTCCCCGTAGTGACCGTAACACTTACTATACGTTTGCTGCTAAATTCCTGAGGAAGGACGTTGTTTGGGAAGAGTTTAGGCGGAAGTTTATAGATCATGGAGGGGATGGAATCTACGCGGCGTGGTCCTTATGCTATCAAGAGGATTCAATTAAGGACGTGCGAAGAATATTAGAATCCATGCATCTTGGCGGTAGGCTCAATACCGAGGAAGGAATTTGTCCGAATGCTGAAAAGATTCAACCAATGCTCATGCAATTTACCACCAACCAAAAAGGCGAACAGGAAATGAAAATTGAGTCTGAAGCCCTGTATAAAACCATAAAGTATTTTTCCTAAGACAATCGTTGTTCGTTGGCGCAAATTATGATCGATTACACAGAAAAGTTTTCCCTTAAGAATAAAACAGCCTATGTTACCGGAGCCTGTGGACTCTTGGGAAGTGAAATATGTCGAGCCTTGGCTTCCTCTGGTTCCGAGGTAATCATGCTTGATATCAGTGCGAAAGCAGGGAAGGTGTTGGAGGAGGAACTCAGGGCTCATGGGCACAAGGTGTCCTATGAGCATTTGGACATTACGAATTTAGATAAGATTGATTCTTCCTGTAATGACTTACTCAGGAAATATGGAAGAATGGATGTGTGGGTGAACTGTGCGTACCCGAGAACGGATGACTGGGGAAACGTAGTTGAAAAGCTTTCCCTGGATTCCTGGAAAAAAAATGTGGACATGCACCTCAATGGTACTGCCTGGCTGAATCGATCGGTCGCTCTAATCATGAAGGAGCAGCGAAGTGGTTCTATCATTAATATGAGTTCCATCTACGGAGTTGTGGGAAACGATTTCACCGTTTATGACGGGACCGACATGACTAGTCCCATGGCATATTCGGCGATAAAAGGTGGTATCAACAGCCTAACAAGATATTTGGCATCCTATTTTGGTCCATTTAACGTACGGGTGAACAGCGTTTGCCCGGGGGGAGTGTTTAATCATCAGGCTCCGGCGTTTGTGAAAAGCTATTCAAATAAGACGCCGCTGAAACGAATGGGCAAGCCTGATGAGATCGCCGCCGTTGTTCTGTTTCTGGCCTCTGACGCTGCATCCTATATTACCGGTTCAAACATTATGGTAGATGGAGGATGGACTGCAATATAACCAGGAATAGGTTGCTGCCCTCTTGTCTGAAGATTCGGCTCGGTCCGTTCATCTAAAATCTTGGCTTCTATTCCCATTTCAGCAAAACTATATTTCCCTGATTATTCATGGCTTGCATATCCTGTGCATTGCGGGCAAATGGTTCTCATGGTAAGAGAAGATTTGATTTCAGACAAATATGCAAATGATGGGTTGGCAGCCAGGCCTTTGAGTGACAGTCAGGTATTGCTGAAGCATGAGCTGATCAATGACCATAGAATAAGGTATAAAAAAGTAGAAAGGTGTTTGCTCTGTGATAATTCAGATTTCACTCTCATCGCTCGGAAAGATCGGTATGGTCAGAAACTGGAAACGGTTGTTTGCGATATCTGCGGCTTGATTTTTAGCCTAAATCAAATGGAAGAGGAAAGCGCGGAAGTATTCTATTCAGAGTATTATCGCGGAATCTATGGTGGAACGAACGGCTCTCAGGTAGCGAACATGGATACGCTTTACAAGAGCAGCCAAAAAAATAGAAGTGTAAAATTCGTGAAAAGAAACAGCGTGATTGTTGAAATAGGAACCGGTGGAGGATGGAACCTGATTCCCTATAAAGGCTATAGGCACTTTGGTTATGATTATAATAAGGCCTATTTGGACTATGGCAAGAACAAATATGGTTTAAATTTGTTTTTAGGCGGGATCGATCAGGCACGGGCATCCGGGATTAAGGGTGATTATCTCCTATTAAGGCATGTCCTCGAGCACACGAATGATCCTGTAAAATTTTTGTCTACGATAAAAACTATTGCAGCAGAAGGATCCATAGTCAATATATCCGTGCCTTGCGCTAATTACTTAATCGTATCAGGTGACGATTTATTAAGTGAGCTGCAAAACGCTCACAATTTCTTGTTTGATGAAGTTACCTTGGAGTTGCTGGCGATCAGGTCTGGATATCATATCAAGATTCTCTTGGGAGGGAATCTCGTATTGAAGTATGAACGGAACTGCGAAAAGCAGCTGGAATACAAAAGAATCCTGGATAGAATAAGAGCGAAACCTCGCGGACATAGAGTCGTCAGATACTTGAAGTTCTGTGAAATGCTGCTTCCGGTTAAAAAAAAATGGACACCCCAGAGTGTGCATGCAAAACTATTCTACTCTTATTATTCTCTAAAACCTGTCGAAGTGTTGAAAAAATTCTTGATGTTCGGAAAAATACTTTCACCCTAACTGATTACTCGATTCAACGATTCTCAGTTTCGAATGCCGGAATATTTTATGGTTAAGGTTCTTTGATGTCAAGATCGTACCCGCATTCTTTTGTTAGGGATAACATGACCGTCGTCTTTGGTCATGCGCTGCTGTATATGAAAGGCATTATTATAATGCCGTTAATCATAAAGACCGTGGGTGTGACCGTATACGGTGGATTTGTGTTGCTTTCGTCAGTCTTGGGTGTTGTTTTCGGGTTGTCTTCAATGGGCGCAGGATTCAGGGCGAAGAGGTTTATGCCCGCGGCCGAGGGAATGACCGCACGAAGGGAAATTTTTTACCCACAGTTCTATTTCCAATTATTCTCTGTGATACTCTTCTCTTGCCTTCTGATCCTTTTGAACCCAACAATGAATCGCTATATCTTTAAGAGCCAGCTCGCCTATTCCGCATGGGTTATACCATTCTATCTGTTATTTTATTTCCTCTATTCCCAGGGCAGTGATTATTTCCGATATACGTCCAGGATCAATTTCATGACAGCCGCGAGCATCTGTTTCCCCTATATGCACATTGCCATGCTTCTTCTTTTCTTGTATTTTGCCAAAACCATCAGTCTAAATGTTCTCCTATTATCAGAGGCTCTATCTGCGCTTTTGGTTTCGATTCCATGTTTTTGGACTATTTTCCGTGAAATAGGTGCGACGTATTCCTTTTACAGCAAGAAGGGTCTTCTCAAAGATATTAAAATTGGGTTCCCATTGATTTTCAGTTTTCTCGTCGATTTTATTCTGAGCGGGAGCGACAGGTATTTTATCGCATTCTATCTCACTGTTTCGGCCGTAGGCTATTATAATCCTGCATACGTCTTGGGTTCGGTTATGATTCTTGTCGCAAAGGCCATGTGCACAGTTCTGCCACAACTGATGTCGAAGGCAGTTGATGGCAACAGCGACTACGAAGCCAGGAGGATGCTTAACTACGCCATCAAGATGTTCCTGCTGATGGCCCTGCCTTTCATATTCGGCAGCCTAGTGCTAAGCCGACCCGTGTTATCTCTCCTGACGAGCAGTGAAATTGCTGAAAATGCTTTTCTTGTCACTCCGATCGTCGCTTTAGGAACCGTATTTTGTGGTTTAAGTTTTCTTCTTTCCAATGCACTGTTCGTACAGATCAAGACAGCTGCGATGTTTAAAATGAATCTCTATGCGGCCGCGTTCAATTTTATTGCGAATCTGATATTCCTTTATTATTTCAGGGATATTGTTGTAGCGGCAATTACGACGTGCCTCGGTTACCTTATTGGTTTCTTGTATGCCTACAGATCTGTGCACAAGGATTGGCAGATCGATTTCCAGGTGCCGGCGCTGAGCAAATCTCTGGTTGCGTCAATCGTAATGGCTGCTGTACTTTACTTGATTTCGTATGGACTCAGAGATGTCGGAGTGTCCATTGCGCTAGTCTGTGAGTTAGCCTTAGGAATCTCCACTTACATGGCTGTGCTCCTTATCTTGAAAACATTTTCGCCGAAAGAACTGAGTTTTATAAGAAGTCTTGTTTATAGATAAAACGTATGCAGCCAGAAAGAAGTACGATCGTATTCACGACAAGTCATCTCTATCTCTTTTGGACGACGGGCGTTTATTATTTGTGGGCACTATCAAAACAATACAATATTGTTTTAATAGTTAACCATTCATGGAAGAGGAGTGATGAGTTCCAGCGTGTGTGTAATCTGTTAGGCCTTGTCACTGTCTTCTATATCCGAACGCAAAAGATCCCATTTGTGAACCATTGGATTTATTCTTCCAATTTCAAGAAGATCCTTCGACAATATAAACCCAGCATTATCTTCCAGCATAATTTTAGATGGATGGATAACCAGTACCTTTACTACTGGGCCAGCAAACTATTACCCGCATGTGCAGTGGTCGTATATACCAATGGACAGTTGAGGATGACAGATGACAGGGCGATATACAAGGAGGCTAGAAAAAAAGCGGTCCGTTATCTATCCGATACGTTTAGGCTTCCCCAGCGAGTGATTTGGTACCTTCTGGGTATCAAGAGAATCGTTAAGTCGGCGCTAGATATCTATTTGATGCCTTTTTTACTTCTGGGGAAATCGTTCCTTCCACTGCGGGAATTCTTCCAGATAAAGGAAAATCCAAACTTCGACTTCCTTCTGGTTTACCATGCCTTTGAGAAAGAGAGGGTGGCAGGGCAACGTCGAGTTGACGGAAGGGTCATAGTAATACAGCACCCGGTTGAAACATGTGGTGAAGCTTGCAACCGTATGTTGTACGGCCTAGAACAAGAGCGGCTTGTGACGATACTACCCAGCATGATTGGGCACAGGAGCTTTCAGGAAGAAAGGGCAGCACTCGACAAATGGATTCAAGCGATTTCAATACTTAGAGACAAATTTGTAGGGTTTGATATTATCCTAAAACTCCATCCTGGAACCAAGTCAAATCCCGATCTGTCTTATACCACAGAGTACCTGAAGAAAATGATCCCAGAGCTAACCATCAT
>Ga0210016_1004712_pt1 | contig 11550 bp, 16 predicted proteins | sample CryGeyCG2014_300_FD_185454 | JGI IMG/M metagenome (GOLD analysis project Ga0210016, IMG submission 185454) | Groundwater microbial communities from aquifer - Crystal Geyser CG02_land_8/20/14_3.00 (SPAdes) (version 2) | ecosystem: Environmental > Aquatic > Deep subsurface > Groundwater | place... | reverse complement strand
ATAAAATGCTTTGCACTGATATAAAACTTTGTCAGAGGATTGGGGAAATACACGGATTTTAGCTATTCATTACACCCCTATTTTCTTTTCACTCCCATTTAATCTTAACCTTTTTTCCTTTTAAAAAGCTTGCATCAAAGAGGTCTAACCCGTTAACCCTTCCAAGAATCAATGGTGCATCATCTGAGTCAGCTACTGCTACAGGCATTGTAAAGTTCCTCCCGTTAATCCTGACTTTTACTTTGTGAAGATAACAAATCAGTCTTGAGTATGGCACAACACCTCTGATCTCTATTTGCTTCCCATCAGTTATATCATTAAATATGAGCCTACCAATTATTCTTGGGAAAATAGAGATATCTGCCCCTGTATCTGCCAATACCTCATACAGTAGAACCCAAATATTTCTGCTTTCAGAGAACGCCTCTATATCTATCAGTGGTCTTTTTACTTTTGTGAACAGGTCTGACTTCCCTTCCTTGTAATTGAATGTTTTCTCCGGCATTTAACCACCTTTTTATGCGATTAAAACCCCTTTTCCAGGTTTCCATGCAATGCCAACCTTTTTGTTTGGATACTTTTTTCTAATTTCATCAAATTTTTTTTCAGGATCAAGCCCACGCCAAACAACCTTTTTATTTACCAGTATTTCGTACTCAAATCTTTTTCTTCTCATCTTTCATCACTGAGAAAATAAAACGCTTTGCTCCAATTGGTGAAAGGATGGATTTAGTGATTCTCAGATTAATTGATAGTACAGGGCAGTAATAGCAGGTGTTTGTTACTATCATATACAGCAACCCAGCAAAAACTTTAATATAGTGAAAAACAATAATAATTATGGTGATATGCTATGACAACGCTTACAATAAAATTTCATGGATACCAGGAAGACATTCTGCAGAGGATTATGAGTGCTGGTATTGCAGAAACCAAGAGTGAAGCGATAAGAATGGCACTGCTAAAACTTGCAGTGGATATTGGAATAATAGATGAGATAAAGCTCCTGAAAGGTATGCAGAAAAAACTTGCAAAAGATAGATTATCACCTGATGAAATCCTCAAAGAAATCTCGAGTGTGAAAAATGAAAGTGTTTCTGGATAGTTCAGTTATTCTTTTTGGACTTGAGATAGAAAACTGTAACTCAGCAGTGATTCTTGAAGCGCTTATGGAAAGCAAGTTTGAGTGTGTGATTAACAATAAGGTTCTAAGAGAAGTTAGAAAATATCTTCAAAGACGGCAAAACAAAAATTTTGCATTTTTGTTTGAAACACTACTGCGCAAGAAATGCATCATCTGCTTAAGGCAGGAATATGAATCTGCAATGGCAAAATGGGAGAAAGACATCAAGTTAAAAGACTTAGAGCATATTACCACAGTCAAAAGTTTAGGAATCAATATCCTTGTAGCCTATGATAGGGATTTTGAAACATTTCCAGAGTACACTACACCCCGGAAGTTTGCAAAGATGCTTGGCAAGAAGGTTTTTCCAACCGAGTATTAATCTTCAACCAAACCATAAACATTTCTTCAACAAAACCATAAACATTATATCACGACATAGCAATACCAAGAAACGGTGAAAGAATGGATTTAACACTACTGAGGTCAATTGATCCAGTGTACGGCGCGGTAATAACAGGATTTTTAGGGCTATTGTTTGTTGTCTTCTTAGCCAGGTATGTGCTGAAGCAGGACGAAGGCTCTCCTCAAATAAAGGAGATATCAGCAGCTATTAAAGAAGGGGCCCTAGCGTTTCTGCATAGGGAGTACAAAATACTTTGCGTATTTGTGATATCTGTTGCGATTGTTCTTGGGGTAGTGCTTGGGCCTGGGCAGGCCTTTGCTTTTATATTTGGTGCTTTATGCTCCATGAGTGCGGGTTACCTTGGCATGAACATGGCTATACGCTCCAATGGTAGAACAGCGAATGCTGCCAAGAAAAGCCTGAATGAAGGATTAAAGGTTTCCTTCAGAGGAGGAGCTGTGATGGGAATGGTCGTTGTATCCATAGGCGTCCTTGGCTTATCTTTACTCTATTTTGCATTCCACACCAGTCCTGATTTTATTTCCATCATCCCTGCCTACGGGTTTGGCGCATCATCAGTAGCATTGTTTGCCAGGGTTGGGGGAGGGATATACACAAAAGGCGCGGACGCAGCAGCAGACCTTGTAGGAAAAGTGGAGAAAGGTATTCCTGAGGATGACCCCAGGAATGCCGCGGTTATTGCTGATTTTGTTGGTGACAATGTTGGTGATGTAGCAGGCATGGGCGCTGACCTTTTTGAATCATACGTGAGTTCAATCATTGCAACAATGACACTTGGGATAATGGTGGTAATGATGGTAGAAACCCCAGATACAGCATATCATCTTCCGATGATGGTGGCAGCAGGGGGAATTGTTGCATCAATCATTGGAATATGCCTGGTCAGGGTTGGAGAAAAACCTGAAATGAAAGCATTGCTCACCGCACTTCGCAGAGGAACATTCTCAGCAGCCGTGTTCACTGCTATTTTTTCATTCCTCGCAGTGTATTATCTAAAAGCAGACCTGGAGATATTCTGGGCAGTCCTTGCAGGATTAATTGCAGGCATCCTGATTGGAGAGAGCACAAATTACTTCACCTCCTATGCATACAAGCCAACAAGGAAAATTTCTGAGGCTTCCACAACAGGTGCTGGGACAAACATAATAAGAGGATTTTCAAACGGTCTGCTCAGCACGGCATTCCCTCTTCTCATAGTAGCATTTGCGGTTCTTGCTGCTTATAAATTTGCTGGTTTTTATGGTATTGCCATATCCGGGATAGGGATGCTTTCCACATTAGGGATTAGCCTAGCAACAGATGCATATGGTCCTGTTGCTGACAATGCTGGCGGGATTGTTGAAATGTCAGGGCTCGGGGAGAATATAAGGAAAAGAACAGATGCCCTTGACTCATTAGGAAACACAACTGCTGCGACAGGTAAAGGTTTTGCAATAGGCTCAGCTGCTTTAACCGCATTGGCTTTGATGTTATCCTACGCAATGGCTGTAGGAATCGTAGAGGTAAAAGGAGGTGGAATTGTCATTCCTGATGCTCTATCAAGCAGCTTCCTCAGCCCCTATGTTATGGCAGGAATGTTTATTGGAATCATACTGCCTGCGGTCTTCTGTGCTTTAACACTTTCCGCTGCAGGAAAAAACAGTTTCGTAATAATCGAGGAGGTTAGACGTCAGTTCAGGGAAATTCCAGGGTTGATGGATGGCACAGCAAAACCAGAGTATGGAAAATGTGTTGACATCTCCACAAAAGGGGCTTTAAAGATGATGATTCTTCCTTCCTTGATGGCTATTGTTGCACCATTACTTGTTGGATTTGTGCTTGGGAGATATGCACTCGGCGGTTTTCTGGTAGGAGCAATAGGGTGCGGGTTCATGCTTGCAGTAACAATGGCTAATGCCGGCGGGTCCTGGGACAACGCTAAAAAATGGATTGAAGCAGGCAATTTTGGTGGAAAAGGCTCGGAGCCTCATAAGGCAAGCGTCATCGGTGACACAGTCGGGGACCCTATGAAGGATACTGCAGGACCTTCCTTAAATATTATGATAAAACTCATGTCAGTGATTTCCCTGGTCTTTGCTAGTGTTTTTGCGCATTGTAACGGCCTTATATAATGCAAAAAGATATATAGAAAGCAGTAGATACTAAACTCCGCAACATGGATTTATTACGGAAAACGCTTTGGCGTTTTCCGTAACATGTGGAGTTTATCAAAGGGAAAACGTTTAATTAAAAAGAGTGATAGTATGTATATGATGATAGAAAAAGAGGAAACGGTCAGGATTCCGCCTGAGAAGCTGAATGAAAAATTAGATGAAGTTGCAGAGGAATTTGCAAGGGAAAACTTTGAGGGGAGGATGGCAAACGGTGCATTTACACTCCTTGTTACCAATGTTAAAGGGGTTGATGAGGGGAAAATAGTACATGGTGACGGAGGCGTTTATCAAAAGGTAAGCTTCAACGCCCTTGTTCTCAAGCCTGAGATGCAGGAAATCATTGAGGGGTTTGTGTGTGAGGCACTGAGTTTTGGCGCCTTCATCAGGTTTGGGCCACTGGATGGTCTTGTTCATATAAGTCAGATACTTGATGACAGAATAAATTTTGACAGTGGTAATAAGAGATTGATTGGTAAAGTAGGAAAAAAGGAGCTGAAGGTTGGGGATACGGTAAGGGCAAGAATTGTTACATTAAGCCTGAATGAGATAAATCCAAGGGAAAGCAGGATTGGTCTTACAATGAGACAGACCGGTTTAGGCAAGTTAGAATGGATTGAGGAGAGCAGAAAGAAAGAAGGAGAAAAGAAGGCAGTGAAGGATGAAGAAAAGAAGAAAAAGAAGGTGAAAAAATGAAGGCATGCAAAAACTGCCACATGCTTACAGAGCAGGGGAAATGCCCAAGATGTGGTGGTGCACTTTCAAAGGACTGGAAAGGTTATTTGATAGTGATGGATTATTCAAGGTCAAAGATTGCAAAAAAAATGAACATAGATGTTAATGGAAAGTTTGCGTTGAGAGTGAGATGAATTGTACATACTGCCTGAATCCCTTAGGAATGAACTGAAAAAACCGCTTGGAAAGGTAGTTGATGAAAACAGGATAATGGATGAGATAAAAAACAGGAAGGTTACCGCGGTTGGTGATGCGGTAGCAGTAACAATTTATGAAAAAGGGGTTGTCCCTGATTTGACAGTCGTTGACTTTAAAATCATGAGGAAAGAATTAAAAGGGTTAAGGGAAAAAGTGTCGCACATAGGCAACAGGGTAGTTAGGATAAACAACCCTCCTGGCACCATAACAGATGAACTGTGGCAGGCAGTTAAAGATGCATATGATGGGAATGAGAAAACAAGGATTGAAGTAACAGGCGAGGAAGACCTGGCTGCATTACCGTGCATTTTCCTTGCACCAGAAAATAGTGTTGTCGTTTACGGGCTGCCTGGAAAGGGAATTGTTGCTGTTGAGGTTACCCATGGAAAAAAACAATTAGTAGGAAAGGTATTAGGGAAAATGTCTACAGGGTGAGAAAAATGGAAATTGAAATCGTATCAAGGAAAGAAAACATGGTGATAGGGCGGACAGAAGTTGTTTTCAAAGCAGTTCATTTAAATGAGAAAACACCGAAAAGATCTGAGATAAAGGAGAAGCTGGCAGAACTTCTAGGCGTGAGCAAAGGCAATGTCATCATTGACAACATGAAACCAGAATTCGGCAGGCCTGAAAGCAGTGGTTATGCCAAGGTTTACAAAAACATAGAGGATGTTAAGGGGCTGGAAAGCGACTACATACTCATGAGGAACAATTTGCTGGAGAAGAAAGCAAAAGAGAAGAAGAAACCTGAGGAGGAAGGAAAGGAGAAAGAAGAAGTAAAACCTGAACAAAAAAAGGAAGAGAAAACTGAAAAAAAGGGAAAAAAACCTGAAGAAGAAAAAGGGAAAAAAGAAGAGGGAAAAGAAACAGAGAAAACTGAAAAGAAGGAGGAATCCGGAGAAAAGAAAAAATTAAAAGAAGAAAAATCTGAGAAAAAGGATAAAAAAGAGGAATATAAAAAACCTGAAGAAAAGGAAAAGACTGAAGTAAAAGAGAAAAAAGCAGAAAGGTCTGAGGAAAAGAAATAATAAAAAAATTGGTGAGAAAATGGCAGAAAAAGAAAAGAAAAAAGAAAAAAAACAGGCAAAAAAGATTCATAATTACTATGAAATCAAGGAGTCTAAACTTGAAAGAAAAAGGAAAAACTGCCCAAAATGTGGAGTCGGTGTTTTCTTAGGGGAGCATTCTGATAGGAGCTCCTGTGGAAAATGCGGGTACACGGAATGGAAGAAGAAATAAGCAATTTTTTATATATTCCAACACCCATTAAGTCATGGTGAAGTTATGGTAGATGATTCTGAGTTAAGCAGGCATGTTGATGATGTGCTCAGGGCAGTTGGAAATAAAGCATGCAGGGATGAGATTGAGAAAGAGTTAGAGAATTATTTAAATAAAAAGGTACCCGTAGAGGTGGCGAAGCAGGGTATTGTAAAAAAATATGGGGGAAACATACGTGAGTTAAGGGTTGGTGTCCAGAAAAAACTTGAGGAGCTGAAATCAGGTGAAAAAAATGTTGACATTCTCTGCAGAATTGTAAGCGTTAATAAGAGAACAGTTATTGTGGACAATCAGGAAAAAACAATCTTTTATGGGATACTTGGTGACCAGACAGGTACAAAACCTTTTACTGCATGGGATGACTTTAATCTAAATAAGAATGATGTGACCATGATTCACAATGCATATACAACTGAATATCAGGGCATCATCCAGGTGAACCTTGGGAAAGGGGCAAGTGTGACAAAGGAATCACAGGACAGAGTTCCAAGTGTTGAGTATAAAGGAGCAACAATAAAGGGGTGTACGATTGCTGATTTCAGGGAAGGGTTAAGGAATATATCGGTAGAGGTGAAAATTGTTTCTGTTCAGGAAAGAAAAATAAATGTTAAAGGCATGGAAAAAGGGATATATTCAGGTGTACTCGGTGATGAAACAGGCAAGGCAAGATTCACAGCCTGGCATGATTTTGGTTTAAAGGAGAATGATAAAATAAAAATCACAGGAGGATACATAAAGACAAACAGGGGCAGACCTGAGTTGAACTTTGATGAAAAAGCAAGGGTCGAAAAGATAGAGAAGGAAATAAACGTAACTGATAGAAGGGTATCAATATCTGAATTAACAAAAATTGGTGGTGGGCTTGGTATTGTTATTGATGGTGCGATTCTTGATGTGAAAAACGGAAGCGGGTTGATATTCAGATGCCCTGAATGTAAAAGAAGTCTTCAGAAAGGGGTTTGTGTTATACACGGTAAGGTGGAAGGGGTTCCTGATTTGAGAACAAAAGCGGTTGTTGATGATGGAACAGGTGCGCTAAACATCCTGTTTGGAAGGGAGATTACTGAAAAGATTCTTGGCAAAAACCTTGAGGAATGCAAAAAGACTGCTCAGGAGAAAATGAGCACTGAAACAATCACGGATGAGCTCACAGATAAGCTGCTGACAAAAAACCTTGAAATAAGGGGTTATACGCTAAAGGATGATTACGACATAACGCTCATAGCCTCGGACGCAGTGTTCCTGAAAAAAAATATTAAGGAGGAGGCGAAAAAAATGCTGGAGGAACTGATATGAGAGAAACGGCCTGGAGGGTTTTTGCAGAGGAATTCAGCAGTGCAACATATGAAATAAAGGGTGGTGAAAAACAGGCCTCTTATGTTGTCACACCGCTTGGAGCGAAAATCAGCAGACTCTTCATAGTGGGGGTGCTGACAGAAAAGGAAAACGTTGGTGAAAACATGCTCAGGGCAAGGGTCTCTGACCCAACAGGTGTTTTCACAGTGTACGCAGGGCAGTACCAGCCTCTAGCTGTACAGAAATTAAATGAGATTAAAACTCCTGCATTTGTCGCAGTAATAGGCAAGAGCAGGACATACTCACCTGAGGAGGGGACGGTGTATACATCTGTGAGACCTGAAATTGTTAAGGAAGTTGATGCTGATGCCAGGGATATCTGGGTTGTTGAAACATGCAGACATATGAGAAGAAGGATGGAAGCGGTTTCCGAGGCTTTGAAAATGAATCCTCCAACAATTGAAAAACTTGTGTCGCTTGGTTTTGACAGAAATCTGGCGGAAGGCGTTATGCTCGCTGTTGAAAACTATGGAAATGTTGATGTTGAAAAATATTCTGAAATGCTGATAGAGGCATTAAGATATCTGCTTCCAGGGTCAGAGGAAATAGAAACATTACCGCAAAAACAGGAGGTTATAACTGAGGAAAAAAAGGAGACTGAGGATGAAAAAAAACTTATTGAAATGATTGAAACACTGGATTCAGGAAAAGGCGCATCCTGGGAAAAAATACTAACAAAGGCAGAGGAAAACGGGATGGACAAAAACAGGGTTGAAGAAGCAATAAACTCACTCATGGACAAAGGCATTGTTTATGAGCCCATACTTGGGAGACTGAAGAAAATATAAATACGGTTATAGGGATTATGGAACAGTGATAATGATGAGAAGTGATATCAGGCAAGATAACAAGAAAATACGATATGAATATAGAGTTGCACTCCTTCTTAGCATATTTTTCATTTTTTGGGGTTATTTGGCTTAATCATTGATTATTTGGGTGTAAAAGGTTTTGCAATACTGTTTTCTCTATTCTTTGGTGGGGGGCTCTGCGGTGCAATATATTCTCTATTAGGGTTGAAAAAATAATGGCTGAACTTTCTTCAAATGTTATGCTGTCTTGTTAGGCAATTTCTTTGATCCCCTCAACGTTTTCATTCTTTCTCACTTTTTTTCAAGATAACGCGCTATAAACATGGAAAACTTGTCAAAGTCTTTTAGATTGTTTTGTAAATATTTGTAGAGTTTGCTTACATCTATCTTTTCATACATGTGGACCAAAATATTTCTGAGTCCTGCTACCTTTGAAAAATCATCTGCGAAATCTTTTGGGATTACACCATGTTTTCCAAGTATCAAGATTACACTTTTATAATCCTCTGGTTTTTCAAAATTATATGCTGAGATAATTACCTCCCCTATGTCCAAGACAGACTCTATAGCAAGTTGAAAGTTTCTTTCAACAGCGCTTCTCAACTCATAATTCTCTTCCAGTTCCTTTTTAGTCACCCCTTTATAGGATTTTAAAAAATCAATATATTTCTTCATCGCCTCTATTTTTCTTGCAATTTTCTCATTTTCATCCATGTTTTCACCTTAGAATGACAGCCCTCTCTCAGCAACTTTTTTCAGAAAAAGTTTGGAATGTCTTTTATCATAGTAGCATCTATCCAAATATTTTAACATTATTTGATGCTCAAATTCCACTTTCTCGGTTTTATTCCGTACAAAAAGAGGTTTGTTTGCTTTAATTATTTCATAGTTAAGCGATACAGGCGCATTGTTCATAACAGTCAGGTCTATTTTGTCTGTTCCAAGGATTGAGATTATTTCACTTATCAGATTCAGTTTCAGATTAAGCAAATCCTCTTTGAGTAAGGATTCATCAAGTAAAATACCTATGTCAATATCACTTAGTTTCCCGGTTTTTTCTTTAGCAGCAGAGCCGAAAAGGTATGCAGATTTAATATAATCCTGTTTTTGAAGGAACATGATAAGTTTTTTCTCATTTTTCATTTCAGACCAGCACATGGTATAATTGTATTCCCCATAAAATAGTTTTCCTTCACTATTCCCCAGTACTTCTTTACAATCGTAAACTTCTATCAATCATCAAACGACATCATAGAACATTTTAAATCATTCCTTCAACAGCACAAACTTTGCCTCAATCGGGATTTCTTCTTCTGTGTTGATTTTTTCAAACCTTTTTTGAAAATTGAGTACTGTGATGCCAACCACATTGTTTTCTGAATCAAATCTCACAACAATGTCATCCCCGATTTCCTTGGATATAGCCTCTGAAGGGCAGCCGATAGAGATGTCTAACACATCGCCTTCTCTGTCAAAGAAGAATTTTAATCTTTTTTCCATACTTCTTCACCTCTTTTTATTTTGTCCGTGATGTATGCTGTAATCATGAATTTATCCTCATCTATCCTAACCACTACTGCCACATATTTCCCTTGTAAGATGTTTGGATAGTATCTGTAGTAAATATATACATTTTTGCTATATATACTTTGCCTGATTAAATCTGGTTCTGAAATAGTTTCCGCAGCCTCTTTACGATATTTTTTCATTTCTGGATGCGTTGTGGTTATGTGCCCCCACTGAATGCCGCTTAACAATATTTTCCTATTGAATCTGTCTGTCAGGACCTCATCCATTAACCAGTGTATGGAAATGGCAATATAAATAATCTGCCACAATCTCTCACATTATCAAACGACATCATAGAACATTTTAAATCATTCCTTTACTATTCATACTTATGGAAAAAATCTTCATTGGTGTTGCCTGGCCGTATGCAAACGGCCCCCTTCATCTAGGGCATATTGCAGGGTCGTTACTTCCGCCTGATATTTTTGCCAGGTATCACAGAATGAAAGGAAACAGGGTACTTATGGTCTCAGGCTCTGATGAGCATGGAACACCAATAACCCTGGAGGCTGAGAAGCAGGGGAAAACACCGAAAGAATTTGTTGACTACTATCATAATGAGCATGTTGAATGCCTTAAAAAACTCGATATAAGTTTTGATTTGTTTTCAAGGACAACAAATGAGAATCATGCAAAGGTTGTTCAGGACATGTTTTTAACACTTCTAAAAAAAGGGTACATATACAAAAAAAAGAGCGTGGGGCTTTACTGCAATAAATGCAATAGATGGCTTCCTGACAGATACGTGGAAGGGAAATGCCCTGAATGTGGTTTTGAGAATGCGAGAGGGGACCAGTGCGAGAAATGCGGGAAAACACTGAATGCAGATGAGCTGGGAGAACCAAGATGCAAAAACTGCAGCACAACGCCAGATAAAAGGGAAACAGAGCAGTTTTTCTTTAAACTAAGCAGTTTCAAAAAACAGCTGACAGATTACATGGAGGACAAAAATTTCTGGAAGGAAAATGTTTACAAATTCACAATGAACTGGATAAAAAATTTGGAGGACAGGCCTATAACAAGAAACATTGAATGGGGTGTTAAAATACCGCTGGATGGATATGATGATAAAAGGATTTATGTGTGGTTCGATGCTGTTACAGGTTACCTTTCAGCATCAAAAGAGTTTTCTTTCTGGGAAGATTTCTGGAAGGATAAAAACGCAAAACATTATTATTTTGTGGGTAAGGACAACATACCGTTTCATACGATTATATGGCCGTGCATGCTTCTTGGCTACGGAGAAATGAATCTTCCGTACAATGTGCCTGCGAACGAGTTTCTGACGCTGAAAGGTGAGACTTTTTCAAAAAGCAGGAAAAGGGCTGTTTGGGTGCCTGAGTACCTGAAGCAGTTTGAGCCTGACTCCCTGAGGTATTATCTTTCAATAAACATGCCTGAAAACAAGGATGTTGATTTCAGCTGGGATGATTTCACAGCGAAAAACAACAATGAACTTGTTGCAACGCTTGGCAATTTTATCCACAGGATTCTGACATTCACGAAGAAAAATTTTGGAAAAATACCTGAAGCATACGAACTTGATGATTTAGATAAAGATGCTTTGAAAAAGATAGATGAAACGTTTTTAGACACGGAAAAACACATAGAAAACTGTGAGTTCAAAAACGCAATTAAAACAGTGATGGAGCTGGCGCATTTCGGAAACAAATATCTGGATGAAAAAGCACCGTGGAAAACCATTAAGGAGGACAAAAAAAGATGTGGAACAACAATACATGTTGGGATTAGGATTGTGAAGGCACTGTCTGTTTTGATGTATCCCTTTTTACCATTTTCATCCGAGAAACTGCAAAAAATGATAGGTCAGAAAAAACTTGGATGGAATGATGGTAAAATAGACATAAAAGGGGAACTGGGTGAGATTAAGCCGCTGTTTAA
>Ga0210016_1004711_pt1 | contig 11557 bp, 11 predicted proteins | sample CryGeyCG2014_300_FD_185454 | JGI IMG/M metagenome (GOLD analysis project Ga0210016, IMG submission 185454) | Groundwater microbial communities from aquifer - Crystal Geyser CG02_land_8/20/14_3.00 (SPAdes) (version 2) | ecosystem: Environmental > Aquatic > Deep subsurface > Groundwater | place... | reverse complement strand
CCGGACCATCCCTGGAGAAGATACAGCCTCCAATCTCAACGCACCAGCCAAGCATTACCGGTGTGAGGTTACCAGAGGACATTTCTAATGAGTTAAAGTAGGGGACATTTCTAAAGAGTTTTGACATCAGGTCCACCTCAGTGTTGCATTATCTTATCTATTATGTTATACTAACTCTCGTTTTTGGTACGGTAAGGAGTTAGGAGTATGATAGAAAATGCTTTAATGAGGGAGCTTTTGGAAGCGGGTGCCCACTTTGGTCATCACACTAGCTACTGGCACCCCAAAATGAAAAAATACATTTTCACCCAACGCAATCATATCTATATTATTGATTTGGAAAAAACAGTTGCCCTGTTAGACAAAGCATGTGCTTTTGTCCGAGACTTGGTAGCTAGTGGGCAGGCCATTCTTTTCGTGGGTACAAAGAAGCAAGCTCAGCAAGTGGTGGAAGAGGAGGCTAAAAGATGTGGAATGTGCTATGTCAATCAAAGATGGTTAGGAGGGATGCTAACCAACTTTACCACTATACAAAGTCGGATTGACTACCTGGTTCATTTGGAGGATCGAAAGCAAAAGGGTGAATTCGAGCAACTACCTAAGAGGGAGAGACTGAAACTGGAAAAAGAAGTCCTACGCTTGAACTCGCAGATGGGCGGTTTCAAGGAGATGACTGCTCTCCCTGGAGCCATTTTTATCACCGATCCTATCAAGGATAAAATTGCCCTAGCTGAAGCTAAAAAAATGAATATTCCTGTGATAGCTACTGTGGATACTAATTGTAATCCTGATGATATTGACTACCCTATCCCCGCCAATGATGACGCTATCAAAGCAATCAAGCTGCTTTGTACTAAGATAGCTGATGCTGTAATCGAAGGTAAGAAGGTACAAGTTCCCACGGAAGGGGAAGCTATCGAATTAGCCCCAAGTGAAACAGGAGAGGCAGTGGAAATTTTGGGCTCTTATACCTTTGAGCCAGAAAAAGATTGAATCTGGAGTTAGTGAAATGAAGATTTCAGCTCAAACTATAAAGGAAGTAAGAGATAGAACCAGTGTTGGTATACTTGAGTGTAAAAATGCTCTGTTAGAGGCAAGTGGGGACACGGAAAAGGCAATTGAAATCCTGAGAAACCGTGGATTGGCAATTGCTGAAAAGAAGAGGGAAAATATTGTAACGGAAGGTATAGTTGAAGCTTATGTTCATCATACCAGGAAAATAGGGGCGTTGGTGGAATTGAATTGTGAGACTGACTTTGTAGCTCATACTGATGAGTTCAAAGAATTAGCCCGCCACTTGGCAATGCAAATAGCTGCCACAGCACCACGATATATTGCTGCTGAGGAGATACCGCCAGGGGTGGAGCTAGAGCCGCAAACTGCTTGCCTTCTTAGCCAGCCTTTTATCAAGGAGCCTACTAGGACTGTACAGGAAATTATTAATGAAGTAGTAGCCAAAGTAGGCGAGAATATAAAAGTCAAAAAGTTCGCCAGATTTGAGCTTGGCTGTTGAGTCTTGGATCCAGCCGGCACAAATCTTTTCACGGGAAAGACGAGGCAGCAATGATACGCCAAGTGCTTACTGAACTAAACTCAAGGATGGAGAAGGTTGTAGAGGGTTTAGGTAAAGATTTAGCTGTTATCCGCACGGGACGAGCCACTCCAGCTCTGGTGGAGAAGATTATGGTCAATTATCATGGTGCCCTCACTCCACTTCTTCAACTTGCCAGCGTATCTACACCCGAGACTAATTTAATCCTAATTCAACCATGGGACCGTACTGCATTGAAGGAAATCGAAAAGGCTATCTTCAAGGGTATTAACCTTAATCCTCAAAATGATAGCAATGTAATTCGGGTAATCATTCCCCCTCTAAGCGAGGAACGTCGTGTAGAGTTAGCTAAGTTAGTGTCTAAGAGAGTCGAGGAACGCCGGGTTATGTTGCGTAATATAAGGCGAGATGGGATTGAAGAGCTGAGGCAAATGGAGAAAAACAAGGAAATATCCCAGGACCAGCTTAAGAGCGCTAGCAAGGAAGTTGATGAACTCAGCAGTAGCTTTATAGACAAGATTAATGAGATAGGGCAAAACAAAGAAAGAGAAATAAAGGAGGTATAAATGGATTTTGAATTCAGCGAAGAACAAAAGATGTTCCGTGAGGCAGTACAGGGTTTCGTCAGTACAGAAATTGCTCCTCTAGTTAAAGAAGCTGAGAACAATGAGGAATTTCCTGTGCATTTGTTTTCCAGAATGGGTGAGTTAGGCTATCTTTGCCCTGGATATCCCACTGAAGTCGGTGGTGGAGGATTAGGTAAGATAGGCGATTGTATTCTTGTTGAAGAGATAGGTCGTCTTTCTTGTGATGGTATTGCTGCGGGCATAATGGCTCATATAGGGATTGGGACTCTTCCTATTCATTACCACGGGAGCGAGACTCAAAAACAAAAATATCTTCTGCCCGCTATCAAAGGACAGAAAATAGGTGCTTTTGGATTGACTGAGCCCAACGCTGGTTCCGATGCTGCTGCCATAGAAACCACTTATAAGAAAGAAAAACAAAAATATATTTTGAATGGTAACAAGATTTATATTAGTAACGGACCGATATGCAATTTTGTAAATGTTGCCGCTACCATGGATAAAAGCAAAGGACATCGAGGCATAAGCATGTTTATCGTGGACAATGATACTCCTGGCTTTAGCTGGGTTAAAATGCACAAATTTTGCGATCGCGCTACTAGCACAGGTCAACTCTTTTTTGACAACTGCATTGTGCCGGAGGAGAACTTGATTGGCGAAGAAGGCAAAGGATTCCGATATTTAATGGAAACTCTAGACGGAGGCAGAATCACGCATGGGGCACGAAGTTTAGGCTCTACAGAAGCAGTTTTTGATGCCACTCTCAAGTTTGCCCAGGAAAGGGTCCAGTTTGGACAGCCCGTTGCTTCTTTCCAGAGCATATCTTTCAGGTTGGCGCACTTGGCTACAGAAATAGAAGCAGCAAAATGGCTACTGTACCATACAGCTTGGCTTTATGATCAAGGTAAGCCCTGTACCAAAGAAGCCGCCATGAGCAAACTCTTTTGCAGCGAAGTGGGACAACACGCTTCCAGTGAGGCAATGCAAATTCATGGTGGAGCCGCGATTTTGGATGACTCGGTTATCCATCGCTACTACCGTGATTGCCGATTATTTACAATCACTGAAGGCACTTCAGAGATTCAGCAATTGGTTATCGCCAGGCAGCTTGGTATCCGCTAATAAATAGTGCAAATCTTCAACAGTGCTTAAGCAAAGAATTATTACTGCCGCTATAGGCGTACCTCTTATCATTCTCGTTATCTGGCTTGGTGATCCCTGGTTTAGCCTTCTTATCGCCGCTGCGGCATTAGGTGGTACCTTTGAGTTTTATCATTTAGGTAAAGGGGAGAATGTAAATCGCCCTCTAATTTATTTTGGCTTACTATGGTCATTGGCAATTGTTCTTAGCCCTTTAATTCCTTATTATAAAGCCGTTGACTCTTTACCTATAATAATGGCTTTTGCCACAGTGGTTTCACTCTTCTGTGTGTTGTGTTACTCACCGCGAGAAAAAGCTTTCCATAATTGGGCCTGGATAGTAGCTGGGGTCATTTATGTAGGATGGATGCTTAGCTACTGGCTTAGTTTGCGCGTTTTAGACGATCGGGGAATTTGGGTATATCTGGCTATGTTTACCACATTTGCCAACGACACAGGTGCCTTTTTTGTCGGAAGGAAATGGGGTAAACATCGCCTTGCTCCTGCTATAAGTCCTGGTAAAAGTTGGGAGGGGGCTTTGGGAGGCTTGCTAAGTGCTATTCTGGCTGCCGTTGGAATAGTGGCCATTCTTAACCCTGAAAAATGTTCAGGGTGGCAAGCAATAATCCTTGGCTGCCTTATTAGTCTTTTTGCTCAAGCTGGTGACCTAGTTGAATCACTGCTCAAGCGTAATGCAGGTGTAAAAGACTCGGGCAAGTTGCTACCAGGACATGGTGGTGTTCTTGACCGCTTCGATAGTCTTATCTTTGTTGGGCCGATAGTATATTACTACATAGTTCTTGCTTTGTAGAGAAAGTAATTTTTTCACTACACTGTCATTCTGAGGGAGCAGAGCGACCGAAGAATCTCATGGACCCTTCGCTTTGCTCAGGGTGACATAAGGGTCGCTGAACAATTAAGAAAGGGATATGAAGAAGATAGCTCTCCTCGGTTCTACGGGTTCCATAGGGCAACAAGTTCTAGACGTCATTCGTTTCTTCCCTGATAAATTTGAGATAGTAGGCTTGGCAGGGGGCAAGAACCTGGAACTTCTTAAGAGGCAAATTATGGAGTTCCAGCCTAAGATGTTCTATTCCTCAGTTAAACCTGACTTGATCCTGAACTTGATTCAGGATGAAGAGAAGCTTTTCTCTATGGAGGAAATGGCTAGTCACCCTGAGGTTGACCTTGTCATTGTCGCTACCTCAGGTAAGGCAGGCTTAAGCCCCACACTGGCAGCCATAAAGGCAGGCAAAACGGTAGCCTTAGCTAATAAAGAGGTTTTAGTCATGGCTGGCGAAATCATAAGCCAGGAAGCCAACTCACACAAGTCTCAAATTTTGCCCATTGATAGCGAGCACAGTGCTATCTGGCAATGTCTGCTAGGGGAGAAAGCTAAACCACAGCGACTGTTTTTGACTGCCTCTGGAGGGCCTTTCTATAACTATTCCACATCCCAGTTAGAGAAGGTGACTGTGGAGCAAGCTCTGTATCATCCAATATGGAGGATGGGACGGAAGGTGACTGTTGATTCTGCCACGCTTATGAACAAAGGACTTGAAACTATTGAGGCACACTGGCTCTTCGCTATCCCCTTGGAAAATATTGAGATATTGATTCACCCCCAGAGTATTGTTCATTCCCTCGTAGAGTTTGCTGATGGTTCTGTGAAAGCCCAGCTTAGCATTCCTGATATGAGGTTGCCCATCCAATATGCCCTTACTTATCCGCAGCGTCTGCACAATTTAGAATTGCCTCGCCTTGATTGGAATAAAATTGAGGCTCTAACCTTTGAGCTCGTAGACTGTGAGAGGTTTCCTTGCCTTAAACTAGCATTGGATGCTGGTAAATCAGGAGGGACATATCCTACGGTGCTTTGTGCTGCTGATGAAGTAGCCGTAGAGCTTTTCTTAGCCAGGGAAATCAGTTTCACCGATATAGCCAAAATGGTGCAGAAGACTTTAGAGCAACATAAGAATATTACTCAGCCATCACTGGAGGAAATTTTGGCTGCCGACGCCTGGGCAAGGGAGTATACTACATCACTCTCGTGCCATCGCCGTGCAAATCTCTGGGCAAATAAGCTATAATCAGTAACATCAAGGTTTGTCTTCATGTTTAGGATTTGGTGCTTAGAATTTATGATTTAATGAAGATGGATATTGCCATTATCATTATTATCTTTATTGTCTGCCTTTTCGTTATGATACTGGTCCACGAGTTGGGGCATTTTGTCACTGCCAAACGTGCTGGAGTAAAGGTGGAAGAATTTGGCATAGGTTTTCCACCGCGACTTTTTGGCATCAAACGCGGGGAGACAGTATATTCGTTTAACGCTATACCTGCCGGTGCTTTTGTCAGACTTGCCGGAGAAGACGACCCTACGGTGCCGCGTAGTTTAGCCAGCAAAAGTCCCTGGACCAGATTGAAAGTCTATGCTGCTGGCCCGCTAGTCAACGTCTTTCTTGCTTTTATCTTCCTTACCACTTTCTTTGTGCTACCCACAAGTGTGGTAGCCGGCGAAGGGGTTATGGTGCATTCCGTAATAGAGAACTCGTCTGCCGAAGAAGCTGGCATCAAGCCTGGGGATACGATACTGCAAGTGGATGGCAAACCTGTCTATACCTGGGAAGATATGCAAAGGATAGTAAACTCCGGCAAAGAGGGACAGGAGATTACTCTAGTTGTGCAGAGAGAGGGGAAGCAAGAAGAGTGTAGTTTGAAACCCCAATTTGACTCCACATTGCAGCGCTTAACAATAGGAGTTCTACTTTGCTGGAACATGGTGAGCCAGGTAGAAGAAGGCTCTCCAGCTTATAAGGCTGGCATCAGACCAGGAGATACCATTCTGAGTATCAATGGAAAACCTGTATCCAATAATGAGAGTATGTCTTCCGCTTTGCAATCTATTAAGGTGGGCGAAGAGATGCGTTTATCTCTGTACCGGGGACAAGAAGAGATTTCAATTAGCATGACCTCTCCACCAATGGGCATTGAGATGCGTTGGGTGGAGGGGACCCTTATTAAGCGAAAGCACATTCCCATATGGAAAGCTGCTTACTTGGGAGGGAGCTACATTATTAACTTTCCCACCCTAATAGTGCAGTCTATACCTTTGATTAAGGCAGATCCAGATAAGGCATTGGTGGGACCAATAGGTGCTGGTCAGTTAACTGTCGAGGTAGTAAAGTTACTGGGATTAAGTAATGCATTATTTGTGGCTGGTATCATTAGCATAGGGTTGGCATTATTTAATTTCATCCCATTTCCTCCTCTGGATGGCGGGGGAATGCTGGTAGCAATTATTGAGGGAGTCAGGCGTGGGAAACGCCTTTCTCCTCAGGTAATACGATTAGCCTATACTATCGGTACTGCTCTGCTGATTGTTCTGGCTGTAGCCATAACGTTCAACGATATCCTGCGTCTCATCACAGGAGAAAGCTTTATGTTATGACACAACGTCGGACTTCTATACCTATAAGGATTGGTAGAGTGACTGTGGGTGGTAATGCCCCGGTTGTAGTCCAGTCCATGACTAAGACTGATACTCGTGACATTCTGGCTACTATAAACCAGATTCAGGAACTGGAAGAATGTGGCTGTGAAATCGTGCGGGTAGCCGTGCCAGATAAGGAGGCAGTTGAAGCCATTCCAGCGATAAAGAGAGAAGCATCCCTGCCGCTTATTGCTGATATACATTTTGATTATCGTTTAGCTCTGGCTGCGCTACAAGCTGGTATTGACGGGCTCCGTATTAATCCTGGCAACATAAGGGATAGAGAACAAACTGCCAAAATAGTAGCTGCCGCCAGAGAAAAGGAAATACCTATTCGTATCGGAGTCAATGCTGGCAGTTTGCCAGTTAATTTCGAGCCCGATGCTCCATTGGCTGAGCGCATGGTGAATATGGCACTGGAGCAGACAAGATTTATGGAAAACCTGAATTTCAATTTAATTAAGGTTTCCCTTAAAGCCTTCGATGTGCCTACCACTGTTCAGGCCTATCAAATGATTGCCGATAAGATACCGTACCCCTTACATTTGGGTATCACTGAGGCTGGACTTCCTCGAGCTGGAGCGATACGGAGCGCTATTGGACTCGGGATACTTCTTTATCAAGGAATTGGCGATACCATTCGTGTTTCCCTGAGCGCTCATCCCTGCGAAGAAGTATTTGTTGCCTATGAAATTCTGAAGACGCTAGGGCTGCGACAGAGAGGAGCAACATTAGTAAGCTGCCCTTCCTGTGGTCGAGCTGAAGTTGACATTGTTGCCTTGGCTGAAGCCGTAGACAAACATCTTCAAAAGATAACCAACCCTATTAAGGTTGCAGTTATGGGTTGCGTAGTCAATGGACCTGGCGAAGCCACAGATGCCGATGTGGGCATTGCCTGCGGCAAGGGTAAAGGCGCTATATTTAGGAAGGGAAAGGTAGTAAGCACAGTAAAGGAGGAAAATTTCCTGGAAGCCTTAAAGACAGAAATAGATTCCCTCTCTCTTGATTGGAGGGGGCTAGCGCGATGGTGATATAAAAATGCGTTTATCTAAGCTTTTTGGCGGAGAGTCAGGGTAAATTAGGGATGGCACAAATCCCTAATTACGATAGGGCGATTACAGATCCAGTAAAGCTGAAGGATTATGTATTATGCGATACCCATCCTATTGGGCGATTCAAAGCAGCGCTATTTCAGCAAATGGGTTACGGACAGGAAAATTGGGAACAGTTTACAGAGGACATCCGTACACAACATCTTAGCCTTGATGCAAAGCTGGGCGAGAAGACAAAATACGGGCAAAAGTATATAATAGTAGGTGATATAAAGGGACCCAATGGTAAGGTAAAGAGGTTGAAGTCTATATGGATTATTCTAGTGGGAGAAGATTTTCCACGATTCATAACAATTTATCCGGAAGAGGAATATGAGACATAAGTTATTAGATTGCGTGGTGTTGCTGAAAGACCTTCCCGAATCTGGTTTTCGTGCTGGAGATTTAGGAGCGATAGTAGCAATATACGAGCCTGATGGGTTAGAAGTAGAGTTTATAAAAGCATCAGGGGAAACCCAGGCAGTGCTCACGCTTACAAAAGCAGACGTCAGACCGATTAAGGCAGACGATATCATAAGTGTCAGACCTTTGAGTCTGAGAGCATAATCAGCACGGCATGATTTTGAGCGAATTTGATTACAGATTTTCCAGCGGACTGTGTGAAAACTCCCTTCATTATCCAAGTTATCCTGATATGATTCTACATGATGGAGGGATAAAACAGTGATACCGCATCCTACCCCAGTTCTACCAGAAGGTGATTTCTTGGCTCTATTACAATGGCAGTAATTGATGGCTGGGAAGTAAAATGCGTTTCTCTAAGCTTTTTGGCAAGACTCTAAGGCAAACGCCATCGGAAGCCGAGGGCACAAGCCATCAGCTATTGCTCCGGGCCGGCATGATTGCTCAGGAAGCTGCTGGCATTTATTCCTTTTTGCCCCTGGGCTGGCGAGTATTGAGAAAAATAGAGAACATAATTAGAGAGGAAATGGACAGAGTTGGTGGGCAGGAACTATCTTTGCCAGTACTGCAACCTATCGAACTATGGCTTAAATCGGGGCGATATGCTTCTTTTGGCAAATCTCTGTTTACTTTGACTGACCGTAAGGAGCATGTATTAGCTCTGGGACCTACTCATGAAGAAGTCATTACTGAGCTTGTTCATAAATATGTGCAAAGCTACCGTGACCTTCCCTTGCTTCTTTACCAGATACAGACCAAGCTTCGTGATGAGCCCCGACCCCGTGGTGGATTATTAAGGGTTCGTGAGTTTATTATGAAAGACCTTTATAGCTTTGATGTGGATGAGGCTGGACTGGATGAAAGTTATCAAAAAATGATACAGGCTTACAAAAACATCTATGCTCGCCTTGAATTACCCGTTATGATGGTAGAGGCCGACAGCGGTGCTATTGGAGGTAAGGAATCGCATGAGTTTATGGTAATCACCGAAAGTGGCGAGGATGAGATAGTTTACTGCTCTAACTGTGGCTATGCTGCCAACATTGAGAAAGCTCAAAGTGCCAAGACCTTCGTTCCGAGCCGAAGCCCTGAGCAAAGCGAAGGGGAAGCGCTGAATCTGGAAGCGAAGGATTTGCTGCCTGTGAAGGAAGTAGCCACGCCAGGAGCACAGACCATAGAAGAAGTAGCTAATTTCCTGGGTATATCCCCTTGTCAAACTCTTAAGGCGATTTTTTATTCTGCTGATGCTGAATTTATCTTTATCGTTATTCGCGGTGACCTGGAAGTAAATGAAACGAAGTTAAAGAATGTACTGAAGCGTAATGAGCTTCGTCTGGCTAGTGAAAACGAGGTAAGAGAAAAAGGACTTGTAGCTGGCTTTGCTTCACCGATTGGTGTGACTCTTGCCCTTAAAATCGTTGCTGATAATTCCATAACTATAGGCTCTAATTTCGTCGCTGGAGCCAATAAGCCCGGATATCACCTCAAGAATGTAAATTATCCCAGAGACTTCCAGGTTGCTCTTCTGACAGATATTGCTCTTGCGAAGTCAGGCGATAACTGTCCCAAATGTACCGGTAAGTTGTCTTCAACTCATGGTATTGAAGCAGGGCATGTGTTCAAATTAGGCACTTTCTTGAGCGAGAAGTTTGGTGCCTTTTTCTTGGATGGCAATGGTACACCTAAACCTATCGTCATGGGCTGTTATGGTATTGGTCTGGGGCGTCTCCTGGCAGCTATAGTGGAGCAAAGTCATGATAATAAAGGTATTATCTGGCCATTGTCTGTCGCGCCTTATCAAGTCTATCTTTGCCCTTTACACTTGGATAACCCCGAGGTTTCCTCTGCAGCGGAAAAGGTTTATCAGGAATTGCAAAAGAGGGGCATAGAAGTTCTCTTTGATGATCGTAATGACTCCCCCGGAGTTAAATTCAATGATGCCGACCTCCTAGGAATACCCTTACGACTAACTTTAAGTCCACGCACTTTGCAGAGTCGGAGCATGGAAGCAAAGTGGCGCACAAAGAAAGAAGCACAGCTCTTGCCTTTAGGGGATGCAACTATTGAAATTAGCAGGCTGCTAAACACGCTCCAGATAAAGGGCTAATCTGCGGTCCATCTATGATATAATATACAAAGAGAAGTAATGGCACAGAACGAGAGCCACAATACAACGAGCGCCGAATATACCGCCGAGGATATCCAGATTCTGGACGAAATCAAGGCTGTACGCCTCCGCCCGGGAATGTATATTGGCAGCACAGATAAGCAAGGATTACATCAACTGCTCTACGAGATAGTTTATAACAGCATAGACGAAGCCATGGCTGGTTTCTGCAGCCGAATCGAAATAATAATCCGTAATGACAACAGCGTCATTGTAATTGATAACGGACGGGGCATTCCTACAGAAACTATCCAGGAACAAAACATTACAGCTCTTGAGGCAGTGATGACCCGCTTGCATGCTGGAGCTAAATTTGGGGGGCATGTTTATAGCATATCCAGCGGCTTACATGGTGTTGGTGCCTCAGTGGTTAATGCACTATCTTTATGGCTTAAGGCCGAAGTAAAACGAGAGGGAAAACTTTACCGCCAAGAGTACCGACAAGGCGTTCCCCAGGGTGGTGTAGAAATTGTCGGTGAGGCATCAGATACTGGCACCTTGGTCACTTTCTTAGCCGATAAGGAAATCTTTAAGGAAATTGACTATGACTTCGATACAGTATGCCAACGGCTAAGAGAACTGGCTTACTTGAATAAAGAAGTAGAGATAACTTTCAAAGATGAGAGGAGCGATCAAGAAAAGACTTTCTATTTTGAAGGAGGCATAGCGAGTTTTGTTAGCCGCCTGAATAAGAATAAGACAATTATCCACCCCGAGCCAATTTACCTCTCAGCTATGCTAAATAGCACTATAGTGGAAGCAGCTCTGCAATATAATGACGGTTTTGCCGAACTTACCTTGTCCTTCGCTAACTGTGTTAACACTAGAGATGGGGGCAGTCATCTCACTGGATTCCGAACAGCATTAACTCGAGTTCTCAATGATTACGCCCGCAATAATAAGTTTATTAAAGATACCGAGTCTAGTTTGACAGGTGAAGATGTCCGCCAAGGGCTGGTAGCCATTATTAGTGTCAGATTACCCCAGCCTCAATTTGAGGGACAGACGAAAGTAAAACTAGGGAATCCAGAGGTAAAAGGCGAGGTTGAATCCGTGGTGACAAATGGCTTGTCGCTTTATTTCGAACAACATCCTGAGGAT
>Ga0210016_1004700_pt1 | contig 11571 bp, 9 predicted proteins | sample CryGeyCG2014_300_FD_185454 | JGI IMG/M metagenome (GOLD analysis project Ga0210016, IMG submission 185454) | Groundwater microbial communities from aquifer - Crystal Geyser CG02_land_8/20/14_3.00 (SPAdes) (version 2) | ecosystem: Environmental > Aquatic > Deep subsurface > Groundwater | place... | reverse complement strand
ATTTTAGCGGCACAAGCCCGTCACGCTGCCAAAAAGGCACGCGAAATGGTGCAGCGTAAATCGGTAATGTCTATCGGAGGTTTGCCAGGTAAACTGAGCGATTGCTCCGAAATTGATCCCGAAAAATGTGAATTATTTCTCGTTGAAGGAGACTCGGCAGGTGGAACCGCAAAACAAGGTAGAGACCGTGTTTTTCAAGCAATCTTGCCCTTAAGAGGTAAAATATTGAATGTTGAAAAAGCCATGCGACACCGCGCTTTCGAAAATGAAGAAATTAAAAATATGTACACGGCTTTGGGCGTAACTATCGGAACCGAAGAAGATAGCCAGGCTTTAAACCTTACCAAATTGCGTTATCATAAAGTGGTTATTATGACCGATGCCGATGTGGATGGAAGTCATATTACAACCCTAATTTTGACGTTCTTTTTTAGATATATGCGAGAACTAATTGAAGGAGGTCACGTATATATTGCAACCCCTCCTTTATATTTGGTTAAAAAGGGCAATAAAAAAGAATATGCTTGGTCCGAAGACCAACGTGATTTAATAAACCAACAAATGGGTGGCAGTGCTGCCATTCAGCGTTACAAAGGTCTAGGAGAAATGAATGCAGAGCAATTATGGGATACAACCATGAATCCAGAATTTAGAACCCTGCGCAAAGTAACGATAGACAGTTTATCAGAAGCCGACCGTGTTTTTTCAATGTTGATGGGTGATGATGTGCCACCAAGGCGTGAGTTTATTGAAAAAAACGCTGTCTATGCAAATATTGATATTTAATAAACAACATAACTAAATTTATATATAATGAAAGTAACCGTAGTAGGCGCAGGAAATGTAGGTGCAACCTGTGCTAATGTTCTAGCACTAAATGAAGTGGCAAACGAAGTGGTTTTGCTCGACATTAAAGAAAATCTTGCCGAAGGCAAGGCTTTAGATATTTGGGAGTCCGCTCCTATAAATTATTTTAATACCAGAATCACCGGTGCTACCAATGATTATAGCAAATCGGCTAACTCTGATGTAGTGGTAATTACCTCAGGAATACCAAGAAAACCAGGAATGACACGTGATGACTTAATTGCTACCAATGCAAAAATTGTAAAAGCCGTTACCGAACAAGTTATAGAATATTCTCCCGATGCTGTTATCATTATTGTATCAAATCCGTTAGATGTGATGGTATATGCAGCCTATTTAACAGCAAAAAAACCAGCAAGTAAGGTATTTGGTATGGCAGGTATTTTAGATACCGCACGTTACCGAGCTTTTTTAGCAACCGAACTTGATTGTTCTCCAAAAGACATTCAAGCCGTATTGATGGGGGGCCATGGCGATACAATGGTTCCACTGCCACGTTACACAACGGTTGGGGGCATTCCCATTACCGATTTATTGCCTATGAAACGCATCGACGAAATTGTTGAACGCACAAAATCTGGCGGAGGTGAAATTGTAAACCTTTTAGGAACATCGGCTTGGTATGCACCAGGCGCAGCCGCTGCTCAAATGGTTGAAGCCATTATAAAAGACCAAAAACGCATCTTTCCAGTTTGCGCCATGTTAAACGGCGAATATGGTATGGAAAATATCGCCTTAGGGGTTCCTGTTAAATTAGGTAAAAACGGTATCGAAAAAATTATAGAACTCAAATTAAATAAGGAAGAAAAAGCTTTGTTAGAAGGCTCTGCTACTCATGTGAGAGAGGTTATGAAAGCTTTAGATACCTTAAAGATATTTTAAATTTAAAAGTTATCTAACTTAAAATGCTATGCCGAAAGGCGTAGCATTTTTTTTGATTAATAGCCTTTTATAATTTTGAAACTTGCGTTTTAGCCGAAAAAAACTCGGTCATAATCTCATCAACAATCATTGCTGCGGGCAGAATTTTATGTATCAATCCAGCTACCTGACCAATTTCGAGTTCACCCTCCTTTAAATCACCTTCAAACATACCTCTTTTTGAGCGCGCGCGTCCTAAAAAAAATTGCAATTCTTCGGGGGAGGCGTTCTTTTTATACAATTCCTGAACCTGATAGTAGAACTCATTTTTTATCAATCTTACAGGCATCAACTCTTTTAAGGTCAATTCCGTTCCGCCATCGGGCGTATTTATCACTATATTTTTAAAATTTTGATGTGCCGATGATTCTACACTCGCCACAAAACGACTGCCAATTTGAACACCATCTGCACCAAGCACCATCGCCGCTAACATGCCTCGACCAGTTGCAATGCCCCCTGCGGCAATCAACGGAATTGATAATTGTTCTTTTACCATCGGAATTAAGGTAAAAGTGGTGGTTTCTTCGCGACCATTATGGCCGCCGGCTTCAAAACCTTCGGCAACAACTGCATCAACACCGGCTTCTTGTGATTTTAAAGCAAATTTTACACTGCTCACCACATGGGCCACTTTGATACCGTTATCCTGAAATTGTTTGGTTAAAAGTTTGGGATTTCCGGCCGAAGTGAAAACAATTTTAACACCTTCGTCAATAATAATTTTTACAATTTTTTCTAAATCGGGATAAAATAGCGGAATGTTCACACCAAAAGGTTTATCGGTTGCGTGTTTGCATTTTTGAATGTGTTCTTGCAAAACATCGGGGTACATTGATCCTGCACCAATCAAGCCCAAACCACCGGCATTGCTAACCGCAGAAGCTAATTTATAACCACTTACCCAAACCATCCCAGCCTGAATGAGCGGATATTTGATACCAAATAACTTTGTAATTGTACCCTCCATTTATTGCTTAATCAATTTGAAAGTTTGATGTTGGTTTTCGGTGTTTAAATCAATCACATACATGCCTTGCGCTAAAAATGACAAATTAATAGACTCTAAATGCTTCCTATTTTTTTGATAAACTGTTTTTCCTAAAATATCCATAATTTTTACTTTAACGGAGGTGGCCATTGGCGCAATTATATAGATATTTTCTTTTACAGGATTTGGATAAAAACCCAATGTTTTTAGGCGGTGTTCTTGAACATCAAGTGTGGTAAAAGCCGATTGAAAATTTGGGATGCCATAGCCTAATTGGGCTGTTGGTGAAGCAAATAAACTGCCACTATTTTTAATAGCTTCGGTAATTTGTAAATTGGTTGCATTTGGGTGTGCTTGCCATAAGCAAGCTACCATACCGGCCATGATAGGCGAGGCAAAGGAAGTGCCATTACCGGCAGATACAATACCCGAGTTGTTAATTAAAATTGAAGAAATGCCCATTGCGTCAACATCGGGTTTTATTCTGTTGTCAAAGGTTGGGCCAAAAGAGCTAAAATTTGCGGCAACTTGGCTAGCATTTACCGCGCCAATGCTCAATACCGAAGGCGCATCGGCAGGAGCTGAAATATAATGCCAAGTTGAGCTACCTTCATTTCCGGCGGCATTAACAACTATCATCCCACGCGAAAAGGCAATTTCAGCACCTCTTGAAATAAAAGTTGTAGCACCATTCATATCCGCGTAAGCGTAATCGTAATTTGGATTGTCAAAAGTGGAATAGCCCAATGAAGTATTGAGCACGTCAACGCCCAAACTATCGGCGCGTTCGGCGGCTTCAACCCAAAGGCTTTCCTCTAAAGGAGACTCTTGGTTATTGTCTTCGGAAATAAATAAATAATAGCTCGCATCGGGTGCTGTGCCCACCAAACTGCCATCTACAAATCCAGCCATAGTTGATAAAACGGATGCGCCATGCGAATTGCCCGTATAAAAATTATTTGAATGATTTACAAAATCGTAGCCACCTAAAATCTGGTTGTTATCGCGCAAGCGTTTAAAACCATCAAAAGTGTTTACGCCTGGAAATCCGGCGTCAATTACGGCGATAACCATTCCCAATCCTGTGTAATTTTGCTGATGCAGATAATCGCCGTGGAGCATATTAATTTGAGTTGAAGAAGAACCGTAATTAAAATTTGTGCCTACTTTTTCAAATTTTGAGTTCTTTTTTACGGCTTCGGAACGCAATCCTTTAAAGGCAATATTTTTATTGGCAAATTGAATGGAGGTGACAAAACTCAAATTTACTTTTAGTGCTTTTATGTTGGCTTCGGCACCAAAAACATGAACAGCATTTAACCATCTTGATTTTGCTTTAACTTCAATTCCGACGGCGTTTTTAACCTGATTGACATAGTTTAAATCGATGGGAATATCTTTTGTATCTAGGGTAATATTTTGTTTTAAACGTCTATTTAATGAGCGTTGCGTAAGCATAGTCAAAGGATTTGCAAGGTAGGTATTGCCATTTGGTTTGTCGGCAAAATAGACCCACGCCTCTTCTTGTGAAAAGGAGTGGATTGAAACCAATAAAAGTAATAAAAGTAAAAAAGGCTTCATCTTAAACTTTAGTTTACAAAATTTGTGGTAAACTTACGAAATTACACCCGAACCTACCAATTCATCTTCTAAATACCAAGCGACAAACTGTCCTTCGGTAATGGCAGATTGTGGTTGGCTAAATTCAACATATAAACCCGCTTCAAATTGATACAAAACGGCTTCTTGCAAGGGTTGGCGGTAGCGAATGCGCGCCAAGGTTTTTAAAGTTTCGCCTACTTTTAGGGCCAAATCGGGTCGCACCCAATGCAATTCGGCATTTGAAACAAAAAGGGCTTTTCGGAATAATCCAGGGTGATTTTTACCTTCACCGGTATAAATGATATTGGTGTTGATATCAGTTGCAATTACAAATAAAGGTTCAAGGTTTCCGCCAACATTTAAGCCGCGGCGTTGACCAATGGTAAAATAAAAAGCCCCTTGGTGGTTGCCTACCACTTTGCCATCTTCAATTTTATAATGGTATTTTTCGGATAAATATTTTAACTCCTCGTGTTTTGATTTGAATGTGGGAGGCGTTTGGTGGTAGGTTTCAAAGTTGCGCGGTATTTGAACGATTTGACCTTGTTTGGGTTTAAGTTGCTGTTGCAAAAACTCCGGCAAACGAACTTTGCCAATAAAGCAAAGACCTTGAGAATCTTTTTTTGTGGCGGTTACTAAATGTTGCTGTGCGGCGATGGCGCGTACTTCAGGTTTAAGCAATTCCCCAATAGGGAAGAGCGCTTTTGATAATTGTTGTTGCGATAATTGACATAAAAAATAAGATTGATCTTTATTGCTGTCAGCGCCAGCGATTAATTTGTAAATAGGATTTGTGTCATTTTCAACAATAGCTTTACGGCAATAATGACCCGTTGCTACAAAATCGGCTCCTAAATTGAGGGCGATTTTTAAAAACAAGTCGAATTTTATTTCGCGGTTGCAAAGCACGTCGGGGTTTGGCGTTCTACCCGATTGGTATTCCTTAAACATATAATCTACAATGCGGTCTTTATATTCGGCACTTAAATCGACAACCTGAAAAGGAATTCCCAGTTTTTCGGCAACCAGCATCGCATCATTGCTATCTTCAAGCCACGGACATTCGTTTGATATGGTAACAGAATCATCATGCCAGTTTTTCATAAACAAACCGATAACCTCATAACCCGCTTCTTTTAAAAGATAGGCAGCGACACTAGAATCTACACCTCCCGAAAGTCCAACTACAACCCGTTTCATTTTAAAAAGTTTAAGGAGCAAAGATACAAAATACGCATAAGCTCGGCTGTTTTATGCACAATTTCTAATTTAATTATTCTAAATTTGTCAATCAAAAATTTTACTATGACTATTATTGAAAATAGGCTGGCAGATTTAGCTCAAAAATCAGCTGCATTAGAGCCTAATGAAACCACAAGAAATGAATGGTTAAAGATTCTGCAAAATTATTGTAATAATTATATCAATACGCTGAGCGAACAACCGGCTTTTGTGCAAAAAAATACAATAAACACATCTGATTTACAAATAGATAATGAAAAAAAATCATTTGACAATTTGTTGGAAATATTTACAAAACAAGTGATTGATAATGGTATAAAACCATCTTCGGGAGGGCATGTAGGTTACATCCCCGGAGGCGGTATTTTTACCTCGGCATTGAGCGATTATTTGGCAGCAATTTCTAATGAATATGCCGGCATTTATTATGCATCACCGGGGGCAGTAAGCATGGAAAATGAACTCATAAATTGGTTAAAGAAACTGTTCCATTTTCCGGATAATGCTGTAGGAAATTTAACATCCGGTGGTTCTATTGCTAATTTAATAGCTTTGACATCGGCACGAGATGCTCATCAAATTAAGGGGGAAAAAATTGAAAAAAGCGTTGTGTATTTAAGTCCGCAAGTGCACCATTGTATTCATAAAGCATTGCGAATAATAGGTTTAGAAGATGTTATTGTGCACCATTTAAGTTTAGATGAACATTTTAGAATAGACACTGAAAAATTAGAGCAGCAAATTAAAGCTGATTTGGCGCAAGGTTTGGAACCTTTTTGCCTCATTGCTTCGGCAGGAACAACCGATACAGGCGCAATTGATCCTTTAGATGTTTTAGGAGATATCAGCAAAAAATATCACACTTGGTTTCATATTGATGGCGCTTATGGCGGATTTTTTATTTTAGTGGATGCTAAAAAAGAGGCTTTTAAGGGAATAGAAAAAGCCGATTCACTGGTAATTGACCCCCATAAAAGTCTGTTTTTACCATACGGATTGGGAGCGGTTTTAGTAAAAGATAAAAAGGCGGTGTTTAAATCGCATCATTATTTTGCCGATTATATGCAAGATGCCTTTACAGATGATACGGTGAATCCGGCAGATGTGTCGCCTGAACTCACCAAACATTTTAGAGGTTTAAGACTTTGGTTGCCGCTTAAATTACATGGCATTGAGCCTTTTGTTGCGTGTTTAGAAGAAAAATTAGTTTTGACTGAATATTTTAGAAATCATTTAGTTGAAATGGGTTTTAAGGTAGGCCCTCAACCAGATTTATCGGTAAGTTATTTTTGGTATCCCGTTAAGGAACCTAGTGTTCAAGATAAATTTAATGAAGTTTTGATGGAAGCGATTCATCAAGATGGCGATGTGTTTTTAAGTTCAACAAAAATTGAAGGCAATTATGTGATTAGAATGGCTATTTTATCGTTTAGAACTAAAAAGGAAACGATAGATAAAGCCCTTGCGATGATTGAACGTTGTTTAACAAAGACAAAAAACACTTTTAAAAAGCGCTAATTTTTATTTTTTTCGGGTTTTAGAGCGGGTTCATCGGTGCTGACAAGTACCCCATTTTCATAATGTTCCCAAACGCCTGCGCGTTTATTTTCTTTATAGGAGCCTTTGCTTAAAATTTGTCCATTTTTTGGTTCATAATAAATAGCCAAGCCCTCTAACTCATCGTTCTTATAGGTTAAATCTTGGTATAAAAAATTGAAGATAGAATAACGTTTATAATTTCCATTAAGTTTACCGTCAAGGTAATGGGCAACTTCGGTTAGTTTTCCATTGGAATAATACAGTTTAGCTTCACCGTCTTTTTTTCCATTTTTATAAAACTCTTCGCTCATCACCGTTTTGCCATCTTTATGGTAAAAAAGCCATTTATCAATGCGATTTTTGCCTTGCATTTTTCCGGTACTTTCTAGTGTCCCGTTAAGGGAATAAAAAGAAACTTCGGCTATTTCATTGGTGTTATTAAATTTTCGAATTACGATGGGAATTTTATCGTTATTGATATCATAATATTTAAAAACGCCTATTTCCTTTCCGTGATTGAATTGCCCCGTATAGCGCAATTGATTGTTGAGTTTATAATATTTTATCCAAACGCCATGACGTGCGCCTTTAGCATCAAATTGATTGGTTTTTTCTTGTGCTAACAAAGTTTGGCTTAAGGCCAAAAACACAAAAAGCAATTTAAGATAGGTCATTAATGTTCTGCGCTTACTTCTTCTTTATCAATATCGGGATTGAGGGTTCGCGCCCAATCAACGAGTGTTTTTATTTGTGAATCAGAAAGTTTAGCGTCATTATGAATCCACAAATAACTTTTTAAAGGCATTTCTTTTTCTTCGGTATGTTCTTTAATTTCTTTTAATTTATGATTTTTACGTTTATCGGTATAATTGGCCCACTCGTCAAAATTTAATTCTTTTTTTCCCTCCTTAACATGATTATCTAGCCACCAAGAAACAGGGGCGATATTGTTATACCAAGGATAGACAGTATTATTAGAATGGCAGTCGTAGCATGAGGTCTTTAATATTTGTTCAACTTCTTGAGGCACCACAACTGCTGTTAAGATGCTGTTTGAGGATATTTCGGTTGAAATATTTTTAGCTGGTCGATAAAATTGGATAAGTATTAATATAAGTACTAATAATATGAGTAAGTTTTTAAGTTTAAAATATTTTTTCATGTTTTTAGGATTTTGAACGCCTTGTTTTTTTACAAGCACTAAAAGTATTAATTTTTTTAAAACGGAATAAGATTAATTTTAAATTTTATAATTGTAAATATCTTGTATCTTTGCAACCCAAAATAATAATCATTTAAGGAACATATATGAAAGGAGGTGATAAATCATGTTAATTATTCCAATAAAAGACGGAGAAAACATAGATAGAGCTTTAAAACGTTTTAAAAGAAAGTTTGATAGCACTAAAGTTATGAAAGATTTGCGCGACCGCAAACAATTCACAAAACCTTCTGTTTCAAATAGGGCACAAAATATTAAAGCGGCTTACATTCAACGTAAAAGAACTTCTGAAGAACAAGCATAGTAATATGTAAATGATTAAAAAACCGACTTATTAAGCCAGTTTTTTTTGTTAAAATATTTTTGCTGACTAACAAAATTTTACTATATTTGAAAAATACCCCTCATAATCAGTTAAATAAAATTAAAATTATGAAAGAAAAAGTTTTAATGAGTTTATGTATCGGTCTGTTATTTATAAATTTTAACATTCATGCTCAAGAATTATGGGGGATGACTTGGAATGGAGGCGGTACATCTGGTGATAAAGGTGTGATATTTTCATTTGATTTATCAACAAACACTTACACTAATAAACTTCTTTTTGACGGCATAAATACAGGACGAAAACCAATGGGTGGTTTGTTGCTAGCTACTAATGGGAATTTGTATGGCATGACATTTTATGGAGGTACTGCAGATAAAGGGGTGTTATTTAAATTTGATCCAACATCAAACATATTAACAAAATTGATTGACTTTGATGGCACTAATGGTGCTTTTCCTGAAGGCAGTTTATTTCAGGCTACCGATGGAAATTTATATGGATTGACTATTGGTGGCGGCGTCTCTAATAAAGGTGTTATGTTTAAATATAATTTAACCACAGACAGTTTTACTAAATTGGTGACTTTTGATGGCACTAATGGTGCTTTTCCTAAAGGCAGTTTATTTCAGGCTTCAAATGGGTTATTATATGGTACCACGAATAAAGGTGGGGCTCAGGATTATGGTGTTATTTTTTCTTATGATATTAGTACAAACACTTATCAAGCTATAAAAACTTTTGATGGTTTAACTAGCGGTGGATATCCTAATGCTGGGTTGATGCAGGCTAGTAATGGTAAATTATATGGACTAACTTCTTCAGATGTAGGGACGGCAATCGAGATATTATATGAATATGATACAAGCACTAATTTGTTTTCAAAAAAGGCTGAATTTACAGGTCTTAATGGTGCAACACCAACAGGAGATTTAATTGAGGTTTCAGGAAAATTATACGGATTAACTTTTGCCGGAGGAACCAGCCAAGGCGGTACTTTGTTTCAATATGATTTAACTACTGGTGTATTAACCAAAGAAATAGATTTTACTTTAAATGGAATGGATGGTTATTATCCTTCAGGTACTTTAACACATGCCTCTAATGGTAAAATTTACGGAACAGCTAGTCAAGGTGGTCAAAATCAATACGGCTCATTTAATGACTCTGGTGTTATTTTTAATTATGATCCGGCAACCAATACTTATACAAACCTTTATAATTTTGATGGTTCTTTTAGTGGGGCAGGCCACGGACCTTTAGGTAATATGATTGAAGTGGTTATTCCAGAAACCATTACAATTAACGATACAAATTTTGAACAAGCATTGATAGATTTGGAATTTGATAGTAATGGACTTAACGGTAATATTTTAAAAACCGATGCTGAAAGAGTTGTAAGTTTAGATGTGTCTAATCCGTTAACCAATCCGCTTTTGCCAAACGTAGGTGTTAAAATAAGTGATTTGACTGGGATTGAAGGATTTATAAATCTACAAACTTTAAATTCTAGTGGCAATAGTTTAACATCTGTTAATCTGTCTCATAACACATTGCTAACCTCATTAGATGCTAGTTTAAATGCTTTAACAGGAATTGATGTGTCACATAATACCGCTTTACAAATCTTAAAAATTAATACTAATAGTATGGTGAATTTAGACATAAGTTTAAATACACAATTACAGAATTTAGATGTGTCAAATAATACTTTAGAACGTGTCAACCTAAAGAATAATCACAATACCAGTATGACGACTTTTGATATCAGAAATAATCCAAGTTTGAGTTGTATTATGGTTGATGATGTTGCTTATTCAAATGCAAATTGGCTAAATAAAGATACTGCTGCCAATTATAATTTAAATTGTGATGATACCTGGACGGTTTATATGCCAGAAGCAGGGTTGCTTAGTAATTTATTAGGTATTTCAGGATTAGATTTAAATACAGATGGTTTCATTACCCTAGCAGAAGCAGCAGCGTTTACCGGAACTTTAGATTTAAGTGGCTTAGGAATTACAGACCCTACAGGATTGGAGGCTTTTACAGGAATAACCCAGTTAAATATTTCTGGAAATAACATTTCCGATTTATCAAGTTTAATAAATAGTAGTGTAATTGTTGTTTCATCAAAGACAAATGGAAATTTAAGTTTTAAAACCCGAAATTTTAATGGACTTACATCGCTAAATGCAAGCTATAATAATTTAACTAGCCTTGATGTAAGTGCGATGGCTTCTTTAATTGATTTAGATGTAAGTCATAATTTATTAACCAATCTTAATATTAGGAATGGAAATAATCTTAATTTAATCAATTTAAATGCATTGAGTAATAATTCTCTGTCTTGCATTCAAGCAGATGATATTGTTTTAGGATTTATTCCTTTAGGTTGGCAAGTTGATAATACGGCGACTTTTAGCGCAAATTGTTCTGCAACTTTATCTGTTGATGTTTCTAAACTTTACTCACTTATTAAGATTTATCCAAATCCTGCTTCAGAAAAATTAAATCTGATAATGCCGCAATCAATCATTCCTAATAAAATCCAGTTATTTAATAGTATTGGTTTATTAATTAAACAATTTAAATCAAGTCAAAAAGAATTAAACTTAAAATCCTTAGCAACGGGATTATATGTTCTTAAAATTTGGACAAATAAAGGGAATATCAACCAAAAAATAATTAAGGAATAATTTTAAGGAATTATTATAGTTTAAACCGTTATAATTTTAGAGGTTAATTTGTAACTTTGTAAAATAACGGTTTTTTTCATGTCAATCCTTTCCTTTGTCAACTATATCGCTTTAGAAAAAAATCAATCACCTTTAACAGTTAAGGCTTATCGGAATGATTTAG
>Ga0210016_1004692_pt1 | contig 11579 bp, 10 predicted proteins | sample CryGeyCG2014_300_FD_185454 | JGI IMG/M metagenome (GOLD analysis project Ga0210016, IMG submission 185454) | Groundwater microbial communities from aquifer - Crystal Geyser CG02_land_8/20/14_3.00 (SPAdes) (version 2) | ecosystem: Environmental > Aquatic > Deep subsurface > Groundwater | place... | reverse complement strand
AAGCAAAAGAATTAATTGATAAATTGGCAATACCCCAGGAAAACATTATTGTTTCCGGCTTTGATATTGACACCCGGCCCGCGCCTCAATATTTTGCCTGCCTGACTTATCATTATTTGACCGCCAAAAATCCCTTAAAATCTTCTTATCAGCCCATTCCGGTTTACAACAATAACATCTGGCAGGCCCCGGCTTTTTCTCGGGTCATTGCCACTTCTGGCACCTTCTGGCAGATGATGCAGCAGGCTAGACCAGAACAATTGGTTAGCTATTCTTCCCATTCCATGCCCCTTAAAATTTTTGAGGAAGTTAGTTACCCTTCAAATTTGGTTTCTGATGATTCGCGAATTTTCTGGAAGTCATATTTAGCTTTTGATGGCGACTATCGGGTAGTTCCTCTCTATTACCCGGTTTCAATGGATGCCGTCTTGGCCAAAAATTTTTTCCGAACAGTTATTAATCAATATAAACAACAAAGAAGGTGGGCCTGGGGAGTAGAAAATATCCCTTACCTTCTTTACGGCTTTTTAAGAAATAAAAAAATTTCTCTTTTTGAGAAATTTCGTCACTTTTTTATTATTTTTGAAGGATTCTGGTCCTGGGCAACGGCCACTCTTTTGATTTTCCTTTTGGGCTGGCTGCCTTTAGTTTTGGGCGGAGAAAGATTCAATATTACCCTTCTTTCTTATAATTTACCAAAATTGACTTCTACTTTAATGACCTTGGCGATGATTGGCATGCTGGTTTCTGGCATAATTTCTTTTTTACTTTTACCTCCCCGGCCAAAGAATTTGGGTGAAGGGTGGGTGTCATCTAAATTAAAAAATCTTTCAATGATTTTCCAGTGGTTTTTGTTGCCAATTACCTTAATTTTTTTTGGCGCCTTTCCGGCCTTAGATAGCCAGACCAGATTAATGTTAGGAAAACCTTTGAGTTTCTGGGTCACTGAAAAAATTAGAAAATAATTATTCTAAATGTACTCTTTGCCGGAATTGGCTTAATTTTTCCCTTAATAAGGGATATTTTTTTAATTCCGGGTCTTCTGCCAGGATTTCTTTAGCAGCCTTTTTAGCTTTCTCGACCAGAAAAATATCTTTCAGAGAATTCATAGCCAGGTCAGGAATTCCCCATTGCGATTTACCAAAAATTTCACCCGGTCCCCGAATTTCCAAATCTTTTTCAGCCAAGGCAAAACCATTTTCCGAAGTAATCAGGGCTTTTAATCTCAGCTTTGTTTTTTTGGCTGGCGAATCAGTAAATAAAAAACAAAATGATTGATGTTCACCCCTGCCTACCCTTCCCCGAAATTGATGTAATTGAGATAGGCCAAATCTTTCTGCTCCTTCAATCATCATCACCGTGGCATTGGGTATATCAATTCCCACCTCAACCACCGAAGTGGAAACCAGAAGGTTAATTTTTTTATTTTTAAAATCTCTCATTATCTTTTCCTTTTCTTCTGGCTTCATTCTTCCATGGAGCTGAGCGATTTTTAAATCAGGAAAAATTATTTTAGAAAGTTTATCATATTCCTCTTTGACTGCTTTCACCTCCGCCCAGGATAAGTCTTTGGTTTTTAGCTTTTCATTTTGAGCCTCAATCCTCGGGCATATCACGAAGACCTGTCTCCTCTCTTTCACCTGTTTTCTAATAAACTGGTAAGCTGCCTTTCTTTTTTCTGGCGGAATAACTCTGGTAATTATTTTTTTTCTCCCTTTTGGCAATTCATCTAATAAGGATAAATCCAGGTCGCCATAAATTGTTAAAGTTAGGGTACGGGGGATAGGGGTAGCGGTCATTGAAAGCAGATGAGGAATAGCCAAGCTATTTTGACAGAGTTTTGCTCTTTGTTCCACCCCAAATCGATGTTGTTCATCTAAGATTACTAAAACCAATTTTTTAAATTTGACCCCTTCCTGAATTAAAGCATGGGTACCAATTAAAATATCAACTTTACCCTTGGTTTTTTCATTCCCGGTTAAAAGGCCAATTTTTATCCCAAAATCGTTTAATAATTCTTTCATTGTTTTAAAATGTTGTTTTGCCAAAATTTCAGTTGGAGCCATCAAGGCAACCTGATAACCAGATTTGACCACATTAAGGGCAGCCATTGCCGCCACCACTGTTTTTCCTGAGCCAACATCTCCTTCTAATAACCGGTTCATTGGCCTTTCTTTTTCCAGGTCCTTTAAAATTTGCCAGCCGGCTTTTTTCTGGGCATCGGTTAATTTAAAAGGTAATTTTTTCACAAAATCTTTAATTAGATCCAACTCTAAGGGAATTTTAACTGCCTTCTCTCTGGCTAATTTCAATCTCTCTCCCAAAACCAGAAGCTGAATTGTCAATAACTCCTCAAAAGAAAATCTTTCCCTGGCCTTTTTTGCCAGCTTCATTGAATCGGGAAAATGAATCTGCCAGATGGCTTTTTCAATTGGTAACAATTGCTGTCCGATTCTGATTTTTTCTGGCAAGGTATCTTTAATTTTATTTTCTAATTGAATCAAGAGAGGCTTAATGATAATTCTTAACCACCTTGAGGAAAGCCCCTCAGTTTCCGGATAAACCGGAACCAACCTTCCCGTATGAGTTAAATTCGAAATTCGAAATTCGAAATTCGAAATTTTTTCATAGGCGGGACTTGAGAGATATATTCCATCTTCGCCAAGAGCTACTTTTCCCGAGAGGGAAATAAAATCTCCTTTTTTCAAGACATTTATTAAATAAGGTTGGTTAAACCAGATTACTTTTATTGCTCCTGAATTGTCTTTAACTATTGCCTGGGTTAAAATCATTCTCTTTTTCCAGGTTCGGGTATTTTCGATTTCCAAAATTTTTCCATGGATGGAACAAGTCTGGCCAATTTTTGCTTGAGATATTGGAACCAAATTCGAAAAATCCTCGTAGCGATGAGGAAAGTGAAATAAAAGCTCGCTAACAGTTTTAATCCCCAACTTCTTTAATTTCTTTTGATATTGAGGCCCAATCCTGGGAATTTCCTCAATCGGAGTAGAAAGATTCATAAGTTAAATGGTGCCCTCGGCAGGAATTGAACCTGCACTCTCAAGCTCCGCAAGCTTGCATTTTTTCCATTAAACTACGAGGGCAAATACTTTTTAAATTTATCATAAAATTTACTTCTTTTCAAGTTGACTTAATTTATTCAAATAGGTAAAATGAAAATACAGGGGAGGAGTGCTCCGAATTTGGCAAGGAAATCGGTTGCTAACCGATCGAGCGTGTAAAAAGCGCTCTTGTGGGTTCGAGTCCCACCTCCTCCGCCACCAACATTTTCTATCAAGTGACCCATCTGCCTAAAATTTTGACACCACTTTTTAGGGTTATATGGAGGGTTGCACCGAATGGTAAGGTACCGCTCTTGAAAAGCGGCGGGTAGCAATACCCTTGCAGGTTCGAGTCCTGCACCCTCCGTAATAAAAAACCGGCCTGGCCGGTTTTTTAAATATGTGCTAGATATGTCCAAGGTAGAACCTTGGAAGTTCTAAAATTGGTCGTCCTCGGGCCTGGCCCGGGCAATAACAATGCCGATAATTTCTTTGGCGCCGGCTTCTCTTAATACTCTGGCTGCTTCTTCCATGGTTGAACCGGTGGTATAAACATCATCAACCAGTAAAATTTTTTTCTCTTTTACCAACTCCGGGTGTTGGTAAGAGAAGGTTCCTTTAATGTTTTCTTTTCTTGTCTCAGTGGTGAGTTCCACTTGAGGAATTGTCTCTTTCGTTTTTATTAAGCAATTAGGAATTAAAGGAATTGCCAGAAAGGAGCTTAGCTCCTTGGAGATTTCTTCGGCTTGATTGAATCCCCGGCCTTTGAGCTTCCTTTTTTCGAGAGGAACTGGTATTATGGTAAAATCTTTAAAACTTGGTTTATTGTCTAACAATTGAAGGTGTTCTATGATTAAAGAAGAAAGAGTGGGGGCTAGTTCTCTAACAAAGGGTTCGTATTTAAATTTCTGAATTAGATTTTTAAGTAAGGGATTGCGGTAATCGAGAGCGCAATATAAATCTTTAAGATTCTGGCTAGAGCATATCTCATGAGACCTTGAAATCTCGAGAGTACTTTTGCAATCTGGACAAAGATAATTTCCCTCCTTCTGGCAACCAAAGCAAAATTTGGGAAAAAAAAGTTCAAGCAAGAAGTTTGTGAATTTCTCTGGTAGCATTTTTCTTTTATTTATAGTATGCTAAAATAAGAAAAAACCAAAATATGTTTTTGCCAAAGATATTATTGCCAAAAAAATTTTTAGGGATAGATATTGGTACCTCAGCAATCAAACTGGTGGAATTGTCCTGTCGGAGAGAAAAAAAGAAATTGGAAAACTATGGCGAAATAAAAGCTGAGGCTATTTTTGAAAAACCATTTCGGACATTTGAAAAAAGTACCCTCTTTCTTTCTGACCAAGAGATTGCCCAGGCAATTAAGGGGTTAAAAGAAGAGGCGAAAATTAAGACCCGCGACAGCATTTTTTCCATTCCTGATTTTTCCAGTTTTTTTACCAATTTTGAGTTGCCACCAATGACCAAAGAAGAGCTTCCCCAGGCAGTAGTTTATGAGGCCAGACAACACGTTCCCCTTCCTTTAGGAGAGGTAACCCTGGACTGGGAGGTAATTGGGGGTAAGGTTTCAGACCGGGAAAAAACCAGACTAAAAATCCTTTTGGTGGCTGTTCCCAATGAGGTGATTAATCAATATCAAGAAATTGCCAGAATATCTAATCTCCAAATTCTGGCTTTGGAAGCTGAGGTCTTCGGTCTTCTTCGCTCTCTAATTCCGGCCGTTGAAAAAAGAACCCTTTCCATTGTTGACATTGGCGCTCGGACCACTACCTGTAGTATAATAGATAAAAGGGTCCTTAAAGTATCCCATAGTTTTGACTTTTCGGGAGATGATTTAACGGAAAGAGTGGCCAAAAGTCTTTCTATTGATTACCAAACAGCCCAAAATCTTAAAGAAAAATATGGATTAGCAGATATTCCTCTACCCCTTACTAATATTGGTGCCCCTGTGTCAGCAAAAAGCATTAAAGAAATTTTACTTCCCTTAATTGATGTCATTTTAATGGAGATAGAAAAAATTAGCCGCAATTTTTATCAAACAGAAGGCAAGGAAGTTCAAAAATTTATAATAGCTGGCGGCGCCGCCATCATGCCAGGGCTAAGAGAATATTTTGGAGATTTTCTTAAAAAAGAAACGGAGATTGCCAATCCCTTTTCCAATATTTTTTATCCCCCTATTCTTGAGCAAACTTTAAAGAAAATGGGCCCTTCTTATGCCATAGCAGTTGGCACGGCATTAAGAGGATTTGAGTAACATGGTTGAAATCATACCCAAACCAGCGGCAAAACTGCCTAACTGGCAAAATATCCTTTTTTATTTTTCTTTTGGTCTTCTTTTGATGACTGTTTTAACCTATTTTATTTTAGACATCTATCTGAACAAAGCAGAAACCACCTCAAAGAATTTAGAAGAAACTCTGGCCAGAGAAAAAACGGCTGAAGAAATTGTCCTGGAAAAGGAAGTTTTTGGCTATCAGAGAAAAATTGAGGGTTTCTCAAAACTAATAAACCAGCACCTTTTCTCTTCAAAATTCTTTGAATTTATTGAAAAAAACAGTCATCCTCAAGTTTGGTTTTCCAAGCTGGATTTAAATCCGGTGAAGGGAGAGGCAAAGCTGACTGGCGAGGCCGAGAATTTCACCATCTTACACCAGCAACTTCAGATTCTCAGAGCCAACCCCTTAGTGAAAAATCTCAATTTAGTCAAAATTACCATTGGGAAAGAGGGCAGAGTTAATTTTGAGCTAAATCTTGACCTCGACCCCGACCTATTTAAATGAAAAGTAGACCATTCATCATTGTTGTTTTTCTTTTTTTAACCCTTGCCATGGGAATAGGATTGATTTGGCCAAAATATCAGGAGTTAAAGTTCTCGGAACAAAGAAATGAAGAAAAAAGAGCTGAGATCGCGGGGAAAGAAGAATATTTTCAAGATCTAAAAAAGGCGGCCGAAGCACTTAAAAATTATCAAAATCAGCTTTCTAAAATTGATTCCGCCTTGCCCCCTGACCCGGGTTTAGAGGTTTTATTCAATTTTCTCCAAAAAGCCAGTTCTCAATCCGGCCTGGTTTTAACCGATATTAAATCTTCAGTTACCAGCAAGATAGCAGACCTGGAAGGACTCAAAGAAACCGAACTATCTTTGGTAGTTTCCGGTGCTTATACCTCGTTTAAAAATTTTCTTTCGGTTTTAGAAATGACTGCCCGGCTGATTGAGGTAGAATCTATTTCTTTTTCTTCGAGCGAGAAAGAAGGCCTCCAGAAATTTAATTTAAAAATAAAAGTTTATAGTTATTAATATGGCCATCACCTTTATTGAAAAAAGAAGAAGGTTAAGATATCTATTTCCGGTTTTGGCAATTGTAATTTTAATTACCGCTATCGTCCTTTGGCAAGGTTTTTTTGTTGAAGAAAAACCGCTTTTGCCACCGATTGAAGTACCGGTCAAAAAAATAGAGATAAATTATGAAATTCTCAAACATCCCCTTTTAGAGAAACTTCAATTTTTTGAGGACATTTCTCCTTTTGAAGGGGAATTCGGCCGGGAAAACCCTTTCTTACCTTATTGATTAATTTAATGAGGTAAAATAAAAAAGAAATCAGAAGCTATGACTTTAATTCAGCAACTACTAAAAAAAGGAATAATTGGTAAGGAACAGGCCACTTCTTTAGAATTTGAGGTTAAAGAAACGAAAAAAAAGGAAGAGGAGTTGTTGATTGAAAAGAAAATTGTGGCCGAGGATTTTTTATTTTCTCTGAAAAGCGAAAACTTAAAAATACCCTTAAAAACAGTAGAGGCTGAAGAAGTTCCCTTGGAAATCTTAGAATTGATTCCTGAAGAGACGGTCAAGTATTATCAAATGGTTCCTCTTTCTAAAACGAGAAACTTTTTGGAGATAGGAATGGTCTACCCCGAAGATTTAAAAGCCCAGGAAGCTCTGAAATTCTTAGCCCGCCAGGGAAAGTTTAATTATCAAGTTTTTCTCATTACTCCCACCACCTTTAACGAGCTTTTAAAACAGTATCGGACTTTAAAAATGGAATTGGGCCGGGCCCTGGAGGAATTGAAGGTTGAATTAAGGGAAGAGAGAGTGCCTAGAACAGTTGCCGAATTTGAAAGATTGGCTGAAGAGGCTCCGATTACTAAAATCGTGGCTGTGATGTTAAGGCAGGCGGTTGATGGCCGGGCCTCTGATATCCATATTGAACCTGGTAGAGAGAAAATGAGAGTCAGATTTCGCTTGTTAGGTCAATTACATTCTTCGATTTTTTTGCCCTTAAGAATTCATCCAGCTGTTATTGCCAGAGTTAAAATCCTCTCCAATTTAAAAATTGATGAAACCAGAATCCCCCAAGATGGTCGATTTTCTGCCAAAATTGATGAAAGAGATATTGATTTCCGGGTTTCCACTTTCCCAACTGCTCTGGGAGAGAAAGTAGCCATCAGGGTTTTAGACCCAACGGTTGGCATGAAGAAATTTGAAGAATTAGGCCTGGAAAGGAGAAATTTTGAAGTGGTGAAAAAGGCAATCAAAAGACCCTATGGTTTGATTTTAGCTACCGGGCCAACCGGTTGCGGCAAAACCACTACCTTATATGCTCTTTTGCAGATCTTGAATAAAGAAGGAGTAAATATTGTTACTTTGGAAGACCCGGTGGAATACTTTATTGAAGGGCTTAACCAATCCCAGGTTAGACCGGAAATTAATTATGGTTTTGCCCGCGGTCTAAGACAGATTGTAAGACAAGACCCCGATATCATTATGGTTGGCGAAATCAGGGATGAGGAAACCGCCTCTCTGGTCACCCATGCCGCCCTGACCGGCCACATTGTCTTGTCAACCTTGCACACCACCGATGCCCTGGGCGGAATTCCCAGATTAATTGACTTGGGAATAAAACCCTATTTAATCCCACCAGCCTTAAGCTGTATTATTGCCCAGAGATTGGTCAGAAGACTTTGCCAATCTTGTAAAAAAGAGACAAAGCCAAAAAAAGAAACCAGGAATTTAATCTTAAAAGAGATTGAAAATCTGCCGGCCCAGATTAAGAAAGAAGTAAAAATTCCTACCCCATTGACTATTTTTGAGCCAGCCGGTTGTAAGAAATGTAATCAAAAAGGTTTTTCCGGAAGAATTGCTCTTTTTGAGATTTTGGAGATGACCGGCCAGCTGTCAGAAATAATTTTAAAAGCACCGACCATTGAGAATCTTCAGCAAGAAGCCAAACGCCAGGGAATGATTATCATGTTCCAGGACGGCATCCTGAAAGTGCTCAATGGGACAACTACCATAGAGGAAGTCTTAAGAGTAGCCGAAGAGAAGTAATTATGAAATCAATTTTATTAATTGAGGACGACCCATTTTTAATAGACATCTATACCACTAAATTCAGGGAAGCTGGTTTTAATGTTGAGGTGGCTACTGACGGAGAACAGGGCTTGAGGAAATTGGCTGACTCTGGCCCGGAGGGAAAAAAATTTGACCTTTTAGTTCTGGACATTGTTTTGCCCCAGATTGATGGCTGGGAAATACTGGAAAAAATTGGAAATTGGAAATTGGAAATTGGAAATTTGAGAGATTTGAAAATTGTTGTCTTGTCTAATCTTGGTCAGAAAGAGGATGTGGAAAAAGCCTTCAATATGGGAGCCACTAAATATCTGATAAAGGCCCATTATACGCCAACGGAAGTGGTCGAAGAAATTAAACAAGTGTTAGAATAATATGCCCGATTACAATAATCAATTAAAAGAACTCCTATCCATCACCGTTGCTGAGCAGGCCTCTGACCTGCATTTATCAGTTGACCATCCACCGATTTTAAGATTGGCCGGCAGCCTTATTCCTCTGGTAAAAAAGAAAAAATTGTCTTCAGAGGATACCAAAAACTTTGCTGATAGTCTGATGACCGAAGAACAAAAACAAAGATTTTTAGAAAAAAAAGAAGTTGACTTTTCCTATAATTTTGTCGAGGAAGGGGCCAGATTCAGAGTTAATGTTTTTTTTCAGCGAGGAAATGTCTCTTGCGCTCTGAGATTGATTCCAGCCAGAATTCCTACCATCAAAGAATTAAATCTCCCTCCCATTTTGCACCAATTTGTCGTTCCTTCTCAGGGATTTATTTTGGTTACTGGTCCCTCTTCTCATGGAAAATCAACCACCTTAGCCGTCTTGATTGATGAAATAAATCATAGCCGGACCGACCATATCATCACCATTGAAGACCCGATTGAATATATCTTTGAAGATGATAGATCAATTATTGACCAGCGGGAAGTTTATCAAGATACTCTTTCTTTTGCCAGGGCCTCACGTTCTACCTTTCGCCAGGACCCGGATGTGATTATGGTGGGAGAGATGAGAGACCCGGAAACCATGGCTACGGCCATTACGGCCGCTGAAACCGGCCATCTGGTTTTTACTACTTTGCATACCAATTCAGCCAGCCAGACCATTCATCGAATTGTTGATTCTTTCTCCCCGGCCCAGCAAGGTCAAATCAGGGCCCAGTTATCGGGTTCCCTTTTGGGAATAGTTTCCCAGAGATTGATTCCCAGAATAAAAGGAGGTCTAATTCCAGCCTGTGAAGTTTTGCTTAATACCCCGGCTGTGGCTAATTTAATCCGGGAAAATAAAATTCACGAAATCCCTCTGGTTATTGAGACCTCGGCCGAAATGGGAATGATTTCTCTGAATAGGGCTTTAGCCGATTTGGTCAAGAGAAAAGAAATCACCCTAGAAAACGCCCTCAATTACTCATTGAGCCCGGCCGAACTGAAGATGCTAATTAGATGAAGTTTAATTACCAGGCCAGAACCAAAAAAGGAGAAATTCAAGCGGGAGTAATTGAGACCTCTTCTAGAGAGGCTGCCGTTTCCATTTTGCAGAAATACGGATTATATGTCACCATCTTAGAAGAGGTCGAGGAGATCCCTTTTTATGCTAAAAGAATAGCATTTCTTGAGAGAATTTCCCGGAAAGATTTGGTTTTATTTTCCCGGCAGCTCTCCATAATGTTTGGTTCCAAAGTAACTCTGATTGAATCTCTAAGGACCTTGGCCAGCCAGACAAAAAATTCTGATTTTCGAGAAAAAATTATAAAAATTTCTGAAGAGGTTGAGGGAGGAACTGCTCTCTCTTCAGCTCTTTCCAAATACCCCCAAATTTTCTCACCTTTTTATGTTGCCATGGTCAGGTCCGGCGAGGCCTCGGGAAAACTTTCTGAAGCCCTGAGTTACTTGGCCGAACACTTAGAAAGAGAATACCATTTGTTCAGCCGGCTTATGGGAGCAATGATTTATCCGGCTCTGATTTTCTTTGTCGTTTTAATGGTTTTGGCCTTAATGATTTTTTTTGTTATCCCCCAGTTGACCGGGGTTTTAAAAGAAACCCAGCAGGAATTGCCAGCTATCACTCAAATAGCTCTGGCTCTGACTGACTTTTTAAGAAAATGGGGCTTGATTTTTATTTTAATTTTGGTTATTTTAGTCCTTACCCTTTTTAGATATTATAAAACTAAGGCCGGAAAAGAATTTTTTGATAAAAGTTTTTTAAGGTTTCCTTTGATTGGTCATTTTCTAAAATTGATTTATCTTTCCAGATTTGCCGAGAACCTTTCCACTCTTATTTCTGCTGGCCTTCCCATCGCCCAATGTCTGGAAATTACTGCTAAAATTGTCGGTAACTCCCTTTATCAGGAAATTATTTTTCAGGCCCGAGACGAAGTCAAAAGAGGAGAGCCAATTTCTTCAGTCTTAGCTCGTTTTCCCGAAGCTTTTCCGCCGGTCTTTACCCAGATGGCCTTAGTGGGTGAAAGAACCGGAACTTTGGACAAAACTTTAATGAACCTAGTAAGTTTTTATCAAAAAGAAACCGAGAGGACCGCTGAAAATCTACTCTCAGTTTTAGAGCCCTTATTGATTGTTTTTTTGGGAGTGGTGGTTGGCGGATTAATCGCTGCTTTTTTACTGCCTTTATACCAGGTGACCGCTGGCTTTTAGTTTTCCACAGCTTGACTTGACAAAATTGTGATATAATAAAAATAGTCAAACCCCCCACCACTTTTTGTCCGATTTGTTTAGCTATGTTTTTTCCTCGAAAAGTGGTGGGGGGAAAGGTCGAATCTTAAATTTTAAAACTTAATCATGAAAAAAAACATGGAGAAAAAAGGTTTTACCCTGATTGAGCTTCTGGTAGTCATTACTATTATCGGAATTTTGGCCAGTATTGTTCTGGTTTCTCTGGGCGGAGCCAGAAAAAGAGCCAAGGACGCCAGAATCATTGTTGATATGGGACAGTTAAGAAGCAAGGGTGAAATTTTTTATGGGGATAAGGGAACTTACACTAATTTAGATGCGGATCCAGATGAGGACAGGTTAGCAACAGATATTGCTGACCAGGGCGGGACATATGCCATTCAGATAAATGACGATGGCAAGGCTTATTGTGCAACTGCCCTAATGAATTCAGGGGAATATTGGTGCGTTGATAGCGGACTGAAATCAGA
>Ga0210016_1004684_pt1 | contig 11592 bp, 4 predicted proteins | sample CryGeyCG2014_300_FD_185454 | JGI IMG/M metagenome (GOLD analysis project Ga0210016, IMG submission 185454) | Groundwater microbial communities from aquifer - Crystal Geyser CG02_land_8/20/14_3.00 (SPAdes) (version 2) | ecosystem: Environmental > Aquatic > Deep subsurface > Groundwater | place... | reverse complement strand
GGGGAGCGCGTCTACGGACCGGGTCTTGACCCCGGTGATCGCCTATAACAACATTCAGAACAATGGTGGGGACGGCCTCTGGCTGGAGACGAGTACGGCATCGCCGGTGGTCTATAATAATGTGACGGGCAATACCGGCTATGCCCTGAACAATCAGGGGGTCTATGCTCTGGATGCCCGGTACAACTGGTGGGGAGTCCTCACCACCATGACCATGGACCAGGGCGGCAACCCCAAAAATATCAACGACATATATGACGTATACGACGGGAGCACCAAAGGGACCGTGACGTATGATCCATGGTTGAGCCAGGCGCTCACAGTCAGCGGATTGCCCTTGTCGCATCTCCGTGGTCCTGAGCCCAACACGACCATCGGCGGCGGCGGGATCAGAATAACCGGTGTGGCAGCCGCGGGGTCGTCACGGGTAACCAAGGTAGAGGTCAGTTTTGACGGAGGGACCACATGGAATCAGGCCACAGGAACCAATACCTGGACCTACGATTGGATTGCGCCACTGGATGGGAATTACACGATATTAACCAGGGTAACCGATAGCGACGGCCGAGTGGAAGTCCCCCATGCAGGGACTCCGGTCACCGTGGTTGCCTCGGCCATCCCCAAATATGGCACTGTGTTATCCAATCAAACCTGGTCCGGAACCGTTAACCTGGAAGGGGATATCACCATTCCATCGGGTGTCACCATCACCATTGCGCCAGGGACACAAATCCTGTTCAGAACACTCCATGACAAGAGCTTCGGCGGCACAGACAGCAACAACTGCGAATTACGAGTGGAAGGTTCCCTGATTGCTCAGGGGACCGGGGCATCCCCCATCATTTTCTCATCCGCAGCCGGTACACCCCAGAAAGGGAACTGGCAGGGGATCATACTCAGACCTGGAGCGAATTCGCAACTTTCCCTCGATTATGCAACTGTGGAATATGCAAAGACAGGCATAGATTATCAACTCGCGACCGGTTTGACAGGGAATTTCAGCATCACGAATTCCACGATCCGGCACAATCTTGAATCCGGCATCTCAGTCCGCTCCATAGGCATGGCAAAAGAGACCACAACAATCAGCCATAACGTCATTCAAGACAATAATCAATATGGCATCTACTATTATGCCGACAATACCGCGGTACAGGCCACACCCACGATCACCTTCAACGATATCCAGAACAATGACTATGGCGTTTATCTGCGCAATGCCACCACTCCTCGCCTCCGGCAGAACAACATGATGAACAATACCACCTATGGCCTGTATAATTACAGCACCCAGACTCCTGTGGACGCGACGCTGAACTGGTGGGGATCGGCTACCGGCCCTTCAGGTAACGGACCCGGTTCTGGAAATGCCATTAGTGTGGGAGTCATTTATGATCCTTGGCTTGGGGGGGCCTTCCAGGATGCCTTCTATGCCGACGACGCCTATTTCAGCATCCCGGCATTTACTCCGGGAGGCGTAACGAATATCCAGATCACGCTTTCCGGTGACGCCAATTGGACGATCACCTTTAAGGATCAGGCAGGAAACATTGTGGATACCATCACGGGCACTGGGACAACCATTTCCACGACATGGGATGTATCTCAGTATCCCCAAGGGACCTACACCTATACCGTCACAGCAGTTGAGACAGCGACGTCCAAGGTACTTGTCCCCTTCACCGGGACTTTAACCTCATGGTTTCCGACGGTATCCATCAACGATCCTGACTTCATCAATTATCAACAAATAACATTGAACCTGAATGCGCCTAATGCAGTGACCATGATACTCAGCGAAAGCCTGGATTTTGCCGGCGCCCAGTGGACAGGATATAGCACATCAGCAAATATCACACTTTCCGGTACCGAAGGACTGCATCGGGTCTATGTCAAGTTCCGGGACAAGAACAGCAACGAAGGAAGTCCTGTATCGGATACGGCAACCTTCGACGTGACGCCGCCTGTAGTGAACGTCACCTATCCTGAAGAGGGTGAGGTCTTTGAGTAGATAGTTCACAAAATCTCCCCTTGCCCCTCAGAGGGATAACTCCCCCTTGCCCCCTCTTATAAATAAGAGGGGGGAAAGCCTTAGAAAAGGGAGGTTGGAGCCTGCCCTCGAATGGGTTTATCGGGGGAGGGATTTTCGGTATGATGCCGTTTCTATTATGATAACCTTAATAATAACATTAAACCAGAGTGGGAGAGAAACCGTGATAAAAGAATTATGGAAAAAACATATGGGCTATCTTGTTTTCATTCTGATTTCCCTTTTGTTGTTTGTTCCCTTGAGCGAAGCAAAGAATGCAATTTCTCAAGGATATTCCAAAAAGGTCCGTTCCATCATCAAGCTCGGCAAACGGGGCGGAGACCTGTCGCCCGTCTCCATAGCCTTCAAGGATGCAGACAATCAGTCGTTTATCGATGCCATAGACACCTGGAATGCCCACAACTGGAAAGAGGGATCTGAGAAATTCAAGAAACATCTCAAAGATTTCCCGAACAGCCCCTGGGCCGGTGAGTCGGAACTCCATATCGGATGCTACCTCGGATATCAAAACCTTTACCCCTTGGCCCGGGATCAGTTTTCAAAGATCATATCCAAATACCCCCACACACGGATCGCGCACAAGGCCATGCAGCGCCTGGCCGGTGCTTACTATCTGGAAGGAGACTACCAAAAAGCCATAGACACCTTCAAGGCGCTTCGTGCCGAAAAAGACGTCTCCTGGCAGGAGTTGACCTATGCCCTGCACTGGTGGAGGCATCTGAGCCGGGTCATGGAGAATCCGGAGACTACGCAGCTCTTGAACCAATGCGGCTTGGAATCCCTGGCATTTCTTTATGAAGCCAAAGAGATGAAGGAGAAAGCCCTGGAGATGGATGCGCAAGCGGCAGAGGCAAGAGAGGAGTCGACATTCGGCGAGCTTTTAGCGATTCTCAGAAAGGACTTCCCCGAAGCCGCTGCGATCTGGACGGATCTCAATGGATTGAGAAAAATTCATCTCCCTGTTGTGGCCTATATGGAACCCCGCCACTTTGTTGTGCTGAGGAAAATAGAAGGGAAGATGATCGAAATACAGGACCCCTATGCCGGTGACCTCAAGCAATCCGAAGAGATTTTCCTGCAGAAATGGACCGGTAAAATTCTTGTGCTGGAGCCGGGTGATGCGGCAGCGGGTCCCATGCTTCAGGAAGAAGATCTGAATAAGATCCAGGGCGGCTGCTGCGGGAGCCCTGTGCCGCCGCCCAATCTGGGAAACAATCCGAACCAGCCCACGGATGGAGGATGCGGCTCCAAGGGGAGTCCGACCTTCCGTGTCAACATGATCAATTTCAATCTCATGGTCGAAGACACGCCTCTTTATTACACCCCGGGCAAAGGGCTCCCCGTGGAGATCATTCTGACCTTTAATACCGGCGATGCCTCGCCCCCCTCCTATTTCGGCAACAAGTGGAGCTTCAATTACGATACCCACTACCTTCTCAATCCGGACAACAACATCGTCATCATCCGGCCGGACGGGAGGCAGGATATTTATCGCCGGAATGCGGACAACACCTTTACCCCGCCTTCCGGCATCTTCGATACCCTGACGGATAATCACAATGGGGAGTACACGCTCTATCTGAAGAAAGAGAAACTGACCTATTATTACAATAATATCCAGAATCTTGCCTATATCGAGGACAGATGGGGCAACCGCTTGAACTTCTTCTACGATCCTTTGGCCCGGCTCGACTACATGACTGACGCCCTCGGCCAGACAACAGACTTTACTTTAGATGCCGACGGAAGGATCACTAACATCACCGATCCCTTTGGCCGGCATGCGGACTTTACCTATACACCCGAGGGCAATCTTGAAACCGCAACCGACATGGGGGGATACCAGAGCAGCTATACGTATCAGCTCAACACCGAGACCTCCGGACAAGAAAACCTGGCCGGCACCTATGATGTGACCTCCATCACCACCCCTTCCGGGACCACCACGTTCAAATACATCTATCAGGATGCCCAGTTCGGCGGATATCCGCCCATTCCTCAGCATTCCGGCGAGAATTATCACATCATCGTGACTAATCCGGCTGGGGAAATTACCGAATACTACTGGGATGGAAATCAGAGAACCGAGCGGGTCACCCGAGGGATCCATGAGATCTCGGACGCCCAGCATACCAACGGCTTCATCGACTATGATGAACGAAAATCCGGCATCACCACGATCTACCTCTCCGATTCAAGCAGCCGGGTTAGCTATATCTACAGGGAATCCGATCAGAGCTACGGATTGACGACCGGCATGACCAAAGACAGCGAGCCCTATATCCGCGAAGCCTATTACACATATAACAGCAACGGCCTTCCATCTGCCATCACCAATGCCTACGGCAAGAGCATGACCCTGGGCTACGACACCCGGGGAAATGTCGTAAGCATCAAGGACTATCTCAGCAAAGAGACCAAGCTGGAATACGATAGCCGGGACAATCTGATCACTAAAACCGATCCTTTAAATCACATCACCCGGTACGAATACGGCGGAAACGACAATCTGACAAGAATCATTTTGGACCGTCCCGTGGATGCCGACATCGTGACCAACCTGACCTACACCCTTGATGGCAAGATGGAAACCGTGATCAATCCCATGAACAAAATCACCGCCTACGGATACGACGCAAACGGCCATCTCATATCCATCACCCCCCCCTCGGGCTATCCCATGACCCTGACCTATGATGGAAAGGAGCGGCTGCAGTCCATCAAGGACAGCAGCAATCAGACGCTTTCGACCTACACCTATGATGACTTGAACCGCCTCATCCGGACCGATTATCCGGATGCCACGTTCACACAATACACCTACGGCTGCTGCCGCATCGAATCCGAGACCGACCGCGGGGGCAAGACCACAGCCTACGGATACGACGGCGCAAAACGCCTGACCTCGGTCACCGATCCGGCAAACGGCGTGACCCGGTACACATACGATCTGCCTGGAAGACTGACCGAAATCCTGGATGCCGAAAACCGAAAGACCACCTACACCCTCAATTCCCTGGGGTGGAACACCCAGGAGACCAAGGACGACGGCGCCACCACCCAATATACCTACGATGCCCTGGGAAGGATCACGCAAAAACAGGACGGGGAGGGGAGGATCACGACCTACACCTATGATGACGACTCCCGTCTCACCCGCGTGGACTATCCCGAAGGGGATTTTATTGCCTACACCTACGATGACAACGGACTCCTTTTGACCATGACCGATGCCGGCGGCGCAACCACTTATACCTACGATGATCTCGACCGGCTCAAGACTGTCGGCGGGCCGGAAACCAATGACCTTCAGACTTATACCTACGACGATCTTTTCAACGTGACGAGCTTTCAGGACCCACGATACGGCACCGTCCAGTACGGCTATGACTACAATCTCAACCGTCTGCATCAGATCACCGATCCGGGGAGCAATCTCATCACCTACACCTATACCCCCGATACCATGCTCAACCTCAAGACCGTCAACTATCCCAACAATACGCTGATCGACTACGCCTATGACACCCAGCACCGCCTCACCGACGTCATCAACAAAACAGCCGCCGGAACGATATTTGCCTCCTACCATTACAATTACAACAATGCCCAGAACCGAAACAAACTCACCCTCCTGGACGCAAGCACCCGAGACTACGGCTACGATGACCTTTACCGACTCGTCACCGAGACCGTAAAGAACTCTTCAGGCGTCACGATCCGGACCGACACCTTCGGCTATGACAAGGTCGGCAACCGCACCTCCTACACAAGAGACGCAAATCCCCTGACCATCAGCTACAACACCTTAAACCAGCTCGTCACCGCCGCAGCCAACCCCCAGCCCGGGACCGGCAGTACCATACTCAGCGGCACCGTGACCGACAATCTAAGCCCCATCAAAAGCCTCACCGTCAACGGCACACCCGTGACCCCGGATCCAAGCGGAAACTACTCACTCAACGTCACTTTAAACCAGGGGGAAAACATCTTTACCATAGCCTCCGAAGACCAGGCCGGAAACATTTCCACAAAGAAACGCAAGGCCTATTTCAGAGTGGATACCTCCTGGGTCTACGATTTAAACGGAAACCTGCAAAGAAAGCAGGACATCCCAACCAAGACCATCGAGAACTTCACTCAAAACTCCCGGAACCAGCTCACGCAATACCAGAAGCTGATCAACGGCACATCCACAACCACAGCCGCCTATCAATACGATCCCATAGGACGCCGTACCCAGAAGACCGTCAGTGGAACCACACGAAAATACGTCTACGACCGTGAAGACATCATCTTAGAGCTTGACAGCAGTAACAACATCGTAGCAAAATATACTCATGGTCCCGGCATCGACATGCCGATTTCCATGCTTCGAGCCGGGCAGACCTATTATTATCACTTTGACGGATTGGGAACTGTGACAGCAATAACGAATTCCACAGGAACAGTCGTGCAGAAATACGACTATGACGCCTTCGGGAACATCCTGACTGAGCAGGATGCAAACTTCGAGAATCCGTATGTCCTTACTTCGCGTGAGCGCGACAAAGAGAGCGGACTATATTTCTACAGGGCGAGATATCTGGATCCGAGGATGGGAAGATTTTTGTCAGTCGACCCGAGTCATTATCCACATCCCATAGTTGATAGTCCTGTTGCCAATGGTGTCCCCTATGTGTTTCCAGCCTTATTAGCCCTACCTCAAGAATTGAATGGATATGTTTACGTTCTCAACGATCCCCTCCTCTGGACTGATCCCTATGGAACTCTGCGAATGCCTTGCGACTGGAATCTGTTTCTGGCTGGGACTGCAGTAGTTGCGACAGGAATAGTAAAGACGACCATAGGTGTTGTACTCATAGGTTCAGCTGGAGCAGAAGCTACTGCTATAGTTGACATACCATTTGTTGTTCATCAAGCTGGTCTTGGGTTAACAGCGGTAATTACCGGTGGTGCGGAAATGGGGGGAGGAGTATATATGATATATAATTCTTTTTAATCTGAGAGAACAACGTTTGCCATTATTGAATCTCCTTCGAGGCCTAAATAAAGATTAGTCAATAGAAAAAGCTTATAGTATGTTACATATTCGGAGCGTTGGTAATGAGTAAATTTCATTATTTTTCTGATTATATAGGAGCGCTAACATTACTTGTACTTGGTTTTTTGAACATTAAGTTTCTTGAAAGCTCTGGGGGGACACTAATCTTGTCCATTATTTGTGCCTTCCTTTATGTAATCTCTGTTGCTCACAAGAAGTATCAACTTGAAATCAGCTTTGCTGCTTTATCTTTAACTTCTATTATTGGATTGAACTTCATGGGATACATGGAGTTCTACGAACGTAGTTTATCCATAGCATATACACTCGGTTTTGTTCTCATTCTTGCGTTAATTGTAATTGGGTTCTTAGTTATAACGATTGGGCTTATAAAGGCGAATGCCAGCGAGAAAGAGTCTGAATCTGCTGAGATCTTTGAAATACGGAAGAGGATTACTCAGAGGCTTTTTATCCCGGTCTACGGTTTTAGTTTTACGATAGCAACAGGCGCTCTTTTTGCCGGCTTATTATTTGCACAAGCACAAGAGCTTTTTATAACAAACTGGTTCAGGTTGTCCTATCATACTCTTTTCTGGGTAATTGTGTCTTTTACCATTTGCTTAATTGCATTAAACAGAGTTCCAGATTTTTATGTGGACCGCATTGTTACAAAAGAAAGAATTCCAATCTCAAATATAAGAGAAAAGCTTTTCTTTGGGTATGTTCTGATAGTTGTTCTCAGTTTTGTATGCGAATATTATAGAGGGTTATGGATCTTATGGATAGAAAGCAACCTACTTATAGGAGTAATACTTTTGGCTGCTTGGAAAGTTTGGAAGCACGTTCTTGCACCTAAAGTATATGAAAGGCCTACACTCGAAATTAATTCCATTATTTCGATTGATCCCTTAAGGAATCCAAAACAGCTGTTGACCTATCTTATATCCAGTGTAGTTTTACTATACATTTATATAGTGGGGTCGATCATGCTTCTGAAATCAAGATAGAGAAGTGGGGTCACTGAGGATAAATAGGCAGGAAAATAGGAAAACAGGGACAGCGAGCCTGTCTAAAATCTAAAGTGCAGATAATTTTCTTAAAATCATTACCCACTCCAAGCCAATAAATTAGACTTGGGTACGACTCATGAACCACTTTAGGAAAAATAAAAGGCCTTATCCTCCACTTCTGAAATTGACCTTTAATTTTTAGACAGGTTCCAGCGACCATTTTATATTGACCTATGATCCCAAGGAGCGGCTGCAGTCCATCAAGGACAGCAGCAATCAGACGCTTTCGACCTACACCTATGATGACTTGAACCGCCTCATCCGGACCGATTATCCGGATGCCACGTTCACACAATACACCTACGGCTGCTGCCGCATCGAATCCGAGACCGACCGCGGGGGCAAGACCACAGCCTACGGATACGACGGCGCAAAACGCCTGACCTCGGTCACCGATCCGGCAAACGGCGTGACCCGGTACACATACGATCTGCCTGGAAGACTGACCGAAATCCTGGATGCCGAAAACCGAAAGACCACCTACACCCTCAATTCCCTGGGGTGGAACACCCAGGAGACCAAGGACGACGGCGCCACCACCCAATATACCTACGATGCCCTGGGAAGGATCACGCAAAAACAGGACGGGGAGGGGAGGATCACGACCTACACCTATGATGACGACTCCCGTCTCACCCGCGTGGACTATCCCGAAGGGGATTTTATTGCCTACACCTACGATGACAACGGACTCCTTTTGACCATGACCGATGCCGGCGGCGCAACCACTTATACCTACGATGATCTCGACCGGCTCAAGACTGTCGGCGGGCCGGAAACCAATGACCTTCAGACTTATACCTACGACGATCTTTTCAACGTGACGAGCTTTCAGGACCCACGATACGGCACCGTCCAGTACGGCTATGACTACAATCTCAACCGTCTGCATCAGATCACCGATCCGGGGAGCAATCTCATCACCTACACCTATACCCCCGATACCATGCTCAACCTCAAGACCGTCAACTATCCCAACAATACGCTGATCGACTACGCCTATGACACCCAGCACCGCCTCACCGACGTCATCAACAAAACAACCGCCGGAACGATATTTGCCTCCTACCATTACAATTACAACAATGCCCAGAACCGAGAGAAACTCACCCTCGTGGACGCAAGCACCCGAGACTACGGCTACGATGCTATCAATCGCCTGATCGCCGAGACCGCAAGAGACCCCCTGGGTGCCCCTGTACGAGCCGACACCTTCGGCTATGACAAAGTCGGCAACCGGACCTCCTACATCCGGGACGCAAATCCCCTGACCCTCAGCTACAACACCTTAAACCAGCTCGTCACCGCCGCGGCCAACCCCCAGCCCGGGACCGGCAGCACCACACTCAGCGGCACCGTGACCGACAATCTAAGTCCCATCAAGAGCCTCACCGTCAACGGCACACCCGTGACCCCGGATCCAAGCGGAAACTACAGTCTCAACGTCCCATTAAACCAGGGCGAGAACATCTTTACCATAGCCTCCGAAGACATGGCCGGGAACAAGTCCACCAAGAAACGGAAGGCCTATTTCCGGGTCGACACCTCCTGGGTCTACGATTTAAACGGATATCTGCAAAGAAAGCAGGACATCCCAACCAAGACCATTGAGACCTTTACCCACAATTCCAGGAATCAGATGACCGGGTATCAAAAGGAAGTGGACAGCATTCTCACGACCACAGCAAGCTACCAGTATGATTTCTTTGGAAGAAGGACCCAGAAGACCGCCAACGGAACCATACGAAAATACGTCTATGACCGGGAAGACATCATCTTAGAGCTTGACAGCAGTAACAACATCGTAGCAAAATATACTCATGGTCCCGGCATCGACATGCCGATCAGTATGCAAAGATCCGGGCAGACCTATTATTATCACTTTGACGGATTGGGATCAGTCGTGGCGCTGACCAATTTCACAGGAACAGTCGTGCAGAAATACGAGTATGATGCCTTCGGGAATATCCTGACTGAGCAGGACCCGAACTTCGAGAATCCGTATGTCCTTACTTCGCGTGAGCGCGACAAGGAGAGCGGACTATATTTCTACAGGGCGAGATATCTGGATCCGAAACTCGGCCGGTTCGTTTCTGCGGATCCTATCGGTCTGGCAGGAGGGATTAACCTCTACAATTATGTCCTAAATAATCCGATTAACTGGATTGATCCATATGGTCTCGATGTTTATTGGCCCGGCGTTGGTAGAGGGGCAAGTATGATGATTGTCGGGGGGGCTGCAACTTATGTTTCAGGACAAACGGGTAATCTTCTTGGTATTGGCGTTGGGATTACTACATTCAATACGGGCATTGCTGTAACAATTGGTGGGCTCACTGGTCAGAATGTCCCAACTGCAGGACCAGGAACAATAACAGATGTTATAAAGGGCCTTACTCCTGAACAGATAAAACAATTTCCCTATGAAGATGATAGAGTGAAAATTGAAATAATTGATAAAGAAGGCCATGTTCAAGTAACTGACAAGAATACTGATACAAATTGGTGCCCATAGTAATCCTTGCTTTCAGAACCCGTGATTTCTATGCTGTTCTATTAGCAAGTACGTAGGAAGATTATTCTTAATATTGAAAGAGCAGAGTCGAGTTATTAACGACGGTCATTGTTAACTTACTACCGGACAATGGGATTTTTGATGCAACCAGAGTCAAAAAATAAATATCTTAAGAATTCCATAATTATGTTTGTAGCCTCAACTCTGGCGCTTGCTATTCTCATCTTAGTATGGGAGGGGGTGGCAACCGACTATGTTGTTGCACTCGTATGTGTCTATGGATTTGGGTATTCGGCTCAGTTGCTTAGACAACATCTCAGGAAAGAGGTAAGATACTTCTCTGAGGAAGAAGTCCGCAAGACAAAAAATAGACTCATCAGATCGAGTGTTATGAGTTGGCTTGGTTCATTAATCGTTCTGGAAATAATAATGTACTTCCAGGATTATCCTACTATCGCCCTGCTAGCGTTTCCTGTTGTAAGCATTCTTTTGTTGGGTCCCATTTTATTTTTTACCATCAGAAAGGCGAAGGTGCTTGGCCTTGAATCGTGAATTACGAAACAAGACCAACTTCCCCGCCGTCGCCCCGTGTTGATCGGGAACGTTTGGGGGTCAGACTTCGCTAATTCTATATTTAACTCGCTGACCTTTCCAAAAAGTATCCCCGAATCTCCGGTAATATCATATTCAATTGCCCCACGGTTCTATCGAAATAGTGGCCTCCAACCTGTGAGACAAGAACCTAATCCAGCACCAAAAACGATTTCCGACCCCTCTTGGGGTCGCGCCTACAGTGCGACCGGGCAAGGTCGTATCATCCAGCGGGTGAGAATCCCGTCCCGGAAGGTAAGCCAGCCACCGGGTAGCGAGTCTTTGGAGGGAGGGTGGTAACATCCTTCTTTAAGCGTAAGAT
>Ga0210016_1004673_pt1 | contig 11617 bp, 9 predicted proteins | sample CryGeyCG2014_300_FD_185454 | JGI IMG/M metagenome (GOLD analysis project Ga0210016, IMG submission 185454) | Groundwater microbial communities from aquifer - Crystal Geyser CG02_land_8/20/14_3.00 (SPAdes) (version 2) | ecosystem: Environmental > Aquatic > Deep subsurface > Groundwater | place... | reverse complement strand
GTCGATCACCCAGAAGTTAAGAGAGCGTTAGCGTATGTGCGGCAGCGGCAACTAGACCCTGGCCAGGTGCTGGTATTGCCGCTCAAGACGCGCCTGCGTTTTGCCGCACTGCTGATCGATCCGGCCGCGGGTAAACCCTTGCGCGCTTTCGATTTCGACCCTTACGAAGTGCACCCTTGACGCGGGCGCGTCCAGCGCGGCCGGGTGGGAGGCGGGCTTGCGGTCGCGACGGTTGCTTGGATAGTCGGAGCGACGACTGCGCGCTGCTCCCGCAAAACGCGCGACCTTGGTTTCTGGGGGCATTGATCGCGGCGCTTGCCACCTTGGCACGACCCGTGCATTATTCACCCACCCCACCAACGCCGTTGGCCCTGGGGCGAAGGTCATCAGTCCCATTACAGGAGATCCATCATGCGTAAGAATCAAGGTTTTACCCTTATCGAGTTGATGATCGTCGTCGCGATCATCGGCATCTTGGCCGCCATCGCGCTGCCGGCTTATCAGGATTACACCGTTCGCGCCAAGTTGTCAGAAGGCTTGGTCGGCGCTTCTTCGGCCAAGGTCAGCGTCAGTGAAGGCTATCAGGTAAATGGACTGCTGGGCCTGGCTTCTGCGCAAGCAGCGATCAACGCGCAGGCTAACAACTCGAAGTATGTAGCGTCCATTGTCGCTGCTGCTGACGGCGAACTCACAATAACTTTTGTTCCTGCTGCCACGGGCGTGGTAGCTGGCCAAGATACCTTGGTGTTCACCCCTGGCATCCAGACCGGTGCAGTAGGCACCCCGGCGGTACGCATACTGTCGGATGGCCTCGTTGGCACCGTTGAGTGGGGCTGTTCGAGTGCGGTACAGACGAAGGCGGCCGCCGTTGTTGCTGGCCCAACCCCCGGTACTGTGCTAGCCCGTTACGCTCCGAGCGAGTGCCGTTAAGCACTTACCAAGCACTAGCACGGCTAGGGGTTCTGCGAAGCCCACCGGCCCGGTCTTGATGGTGTATCTACGTTTCAGCTAGCGCAATGAACCAAGCAGGGTCCCGTTCGGGACCCTGTTTTTTTTGTGGTGTTTGTTGTTAGGCGAATTCAGTTCGATGTGCTGATTTCTGATCGCTTGCATCCATTGAGTGGGATTGCCATCTGAGTGGGGTTGCTATCCAGAGGAACCTGCGGGTGGCTCTTTGCCGTTGATCCATGGTGGCAAAGGTTTGGCACGTTTGATGCTGGAGCCTATATCGGCGCCTAAGCAGCTTCTGCGGAGGCGAACTCATGAGATCACCATTATGCGCAAGCAACAAGGCTTCACGCTGATCGAACTGATGATCGTGGTTGCCATTATTGGCATCTTGGCTGCGATCGCCTTGCCGGCTTATCAGGACTACACGACCCGCGCTAAGGTTTCTGAAGGATTGGTGATCGCGTTTTCGACCAAGGCTTACGTGAGTGAGAGCTACCAGACCGGTGGCATGGCCGGATTGGCTGCGGCGGCGGCCGCTGTCAATGGCAGCCAATACTCCAAGTACGTCTCCAGTATCACCATGGCGCCAGCGACTGGCGCGATGACCATTACCTACAAAGGCAGCATCGGTTTACCACCCGGCTTTACGCTCAATTTAATGCCTGGTGTGGTCACTGGTGTCGGCCCTGCTGTCCCGTTGGCGCCCGGGCTCAAGGGGTCAATCGATTGGGGCTGTTCGAGCATCACGCAGACCAAGGCCAGCGCAGTGCTCGTGGTGCCTGGTCCGCCGGGCACATTGCCAAGTCGTTACGCGCCCATGGAGTGTCGCTGAGTAACGCAAATTGGTAGGGATGGGCGAGTTCGGCCAGTCTGCAGGGTAGATAGCAGATTCAGTCACTCTACCGGCCCAATTCACCGCGGGATTAGATCACCGAACCGAGCTTGAAGATCGGCAGGTACATGCCGACTACCATGCCACCGACCAAGCCGCCAATAATGACCATGATGAACGGCTCGAGCAGGCTGCTCAGTGAATCCACAGCGTTGTTGACTTCGGCTTCGTAGAACTCGGCGACTTTGAACAGCATGGTATCGAGCGCGCCGGCTTCTTCGCCGATGGCGGTCATTTGCACCACCATGTTGGGGAACAAATTGACTTGGCGCATGGCAATATTGAGCGGGTAGCCGACCGAAACATCTTCTTTGATGAGCCGGGTGGCGTCGGAGTAAACCACGCTGCCGGTGGCGCCGCCGACGGTCTCCAGCGCTTCCACCAAGGGCACGCCGGACTTGAAGGTGAGTGCCAGCGTGCGTGCGAATCGGGCGATGGCGGATTGGTGCAGGATCTGGCCGATTACCGGTAGCTTGAGCATCATCCGATCAACGAAATGGGCGAATTTTTGCGAACGCTTGAACGCCTGCATCAAGGCAACGATGGAGCCCACCACAATGATCAGCGCCAGCCACCAGTAGGCGATCATGAATTTCGATGCGGCCACGATCATCTGCGTGAAGGCGGGTAGCTCAGCGCCGAAATTGGCGAACACGGCTTCGAATTGCGGCACCACAAACATCAGCAAAATGGCACTGACGATCACCGCCACCGCGATCACCGAAGCCGGATAGTAGAGGGCTTTTTTGATCTTGCTTTTGAGTGCTTCCATGTTTTCTTTGTAGGTGGCGACCGTATCCAGCACGGTATCCAGCACGCCGGCTTGTTCACCGGCGCGCACCAGGTTGCAGAACAGTTCGTCGAACTGCACCGGATGTTTGGCCAGCGCCTCGTTGAGCGTGGTGCCGCCTTCGATATTGGTTTTGATGTCGGCCAGCAGCTCGACCATGGCGCCGTTTTTGCTGCCGCTGCCGATGATGTCGATGGCCTGCACCATCGGCACGCCGGATTGCATCATGGTGGCGAGTTGGCGGGCAAAAATGGCGATCTCCCCCGGGCTGACCTTGCCGCTCTTGGAGAACATGCCGAGCTTGCGTTCGCCGACTTTGGTCGGGTTGATGCCCTGGCGGCGGAGCTCGGCCTTGACAAGATTTTCATTCTTGCCCATGGTCTCGCCTTTCATCTTTTTGCCGCGCTTGTCGGTGCCTTGCCACTGAAAGGTTTTGATCTGATCGCCGCGCGGCTGGGTTTTGCCGACGGCGGCTTTGCTTCGGGAGGCGGTCGCAGTAGCCATGAGTTTTAGTCCTTGGTGACGCGGTTGATTTCGGCGAGGCTGGTGGCGCCATCGCGCACTTTCTTCAGCGCTGAGGCGCGCAGGTCATTAACACCGATTGATTTTGCCACGGCTGCGATCTGCATGGCATTGCCGCCTTCCAGCACGATCTTCTGGATCGCTTCGGACATCGGCATCACCTGGTACAAGCCGACCCGGCCTTTGTAGCCATCGTTGCAACCGGAACAACCGACCGCTTCGTAGATGGTGAGGGTTTCGGCTTCTTCGGCGCTGAAACCTTCGGCGATCAGCGCCGCTTTGGGCAGGTGTACCGGACGCTTGCAATCGTGCAGGCGGCGGGCCAGCCGTTGCGCGGTAATCAGGGTGACCGACGAGCTGATGTTGTACGGGGCAATGCCCATGTTCATCAACCGCGCCACGGTTTGCGGGGCATCGTTGGTGTGCAGCGTGGAAAGCACAAAATGCCCGGTCTGCGCCGCCTTGATGGCGATTTCAGCGGTTTCCAGATCACGGATTTCGCCGACCATGATGATGTCCGGGTCCTGACGCAGAAACGAGCGCAGAGCGACGGCGAAGGTCATGCCTTTCTTGACGTTCTGCTGCACCTGGTTGATGCCAGAGACGCGGATTTCCACCGGGTCTTCGCAAGTGGAAATGTTGACAGCATCGGTATTCAGGATATTCAGTGCGGTATACAGCGATACCGTTTTGCCACTGCCGGTGGGACCGGTGACCAGCACCATGCCGTAGGGTTTGTCGATGGCATCAAGGAATAATTTGCGCTGATCTTCTTCGTAGCCGAGTTTTTCGATGCCCAACTTGGCGGCCGAGGCGTCGAGAATACGCAGCACGCATTTTTCGCCGAACAGGGTCGGGCAGGTGCTGACGCGAAAGTCCATCGACCGTGTCTTGGAGATGTTGAGCTTGATGCGGCCATCCTGCGGCATCCGACGCTCGGCGATATCCAGACTGGACATCACCTTGATGCGCGCGGCAATGCGTGGCGCCAATTTGATCGGCGCATTGGCGATCTGACGCAACATGCCGTCGATACGAATGCGCACCCGGCAGATGGCCTCGTAAGGTTCGAAGTGAATATCCGATGCGCCGCGCTTGATGGCGTCGAGCAATACTTTGTTGACGAACTTGACCACCGGGGTGTCGTCGGTACCGGTGGCATCGTTGCCGCCACGGTCATCGTCGTCGTCGTCGCCGCCCTCGGCACTGAGCTGGCTGATGCCTTCATCGTCTTCATCGCCGCCCAATTGATCATTGAGCTGCTCGGCCCCGGCCAGCGCCAGGTCGATGGCCTTTTCGAGCTGGTCTTCCGGCACGATGATCGGCTCGACCGGCAGATTAGCCTGGAACTTGATGTCGTCCAAAGCGTGCAAATTGGTCGGATCGGTGATGCCCACAAACAGGCGATTGCCGCGCTTGAACAGCGGCAGCACCTTGTGCTGCTGGATGAGTTTTTCATCGACCAGTTTGATCGGCGACAATCGCAGATCGAGCGCACGCACATCGAGTAGCGGGATGCCGAATTCCGCCGAGGCGGCGTTTGCTACCAGCATCGCGGGTGCGATGCCGTTTTGCACCAGGTAGCTGACCAGCGCGATTTTTTGTTTGTTGGAGGCGTCTACCGCTTTGCGCGCATCCTCCTCGCTGATGCTGCCGTCGATGACCAGGCGGCGCACGATTCCCGGCAGTCCTGTCAACGCTGAAGGATTGATCTGCGTAGCCATGCCAATTCCGCGTAAGGTCCATTCGGATCAACAATCTACAGCAAAAAGCTGTTAGAGCGGTAGAGCTGGCGGCGCCTGGGTTCGCCACGGCTTGCCGCACTACTGCCAGAAGGCGCGGATGCCAGCGACGCCGAGTGCACCGTGCGCACGAGCTTCCGCCAAGTCGGCGGCGCCGAGCCCGCCGAGGGCGTATGCCGGCAGCGTGCACGCGGCGTGCAGTGCGGCAAAGCCCGCCCAGCCGATGCCCGCTTGGCCGGGGTGACTCAGGGTGGCGCTGATCGGTGCAATCAGTGCGAGGTCGCAGCCGAGATCGCGCGCGTGCCGGGCCTCGTGCAGATGGTGGACCGATGCCATCAGCAAGGTCGTGGCCGGGACCGGGCGTCGGTGGTCTGCGGCGAGTTGCGACGAACGCAGATGTAGGCCGGTGCAAGCTTGGCAACGATGCGGGAAATCGTCGGTGGACAGCAACAATTGGCTGCCGGAACCGACGACCAAACTTTCGACCGCTTGGATCAGTGCGGCTGGCAGGGCGCTGGCGGAGCGCAGGCGCACCAGGTGCTTGGTGGTGGCGATGCGCTTGCCCAAGTGCGCCAGGAAGGCTGCCGCCGGCACCAGCATCGGGTCGGGCGTGATCAGCAGATATCTGGGCAAGCGCAGGCTAGCCGCGATCGGTCGATCTGCTTCCGGCAGCGTAGCGAGATCCAGATCGTCGGGATGCTGCCAGCGCAGGCCCTGCTGTTCACGGGCTTCGGGCTTGCCGCGATGGCTCTGCACGCGGAACGCCATGAGTTGCAGATCGCCCTCAGCACGGACTTCGGTCACCGTCATCAAGTGAACGGCGGCGATCACCTGGAGGCCGAGTTCTTCTTGAAGTTCGCGCTTGAGCGCCGCCAACGCGGTTTCGCCGGGCTCGATCTTGCCGCCAGGAAACTCCCACTTGCCGGCCGCTGCCTTGCCGACCGGCCGTTGCCCCAAGAGCACGCGGCCGCACGGATCTTCGATGATGGCGGCAACGACCAACAGCGGTGGCGTGGATCGGCCTGATCCCATGGGGCGGCTCGCGTGGCGTGGATAAGCGCAGTGCTGGCAACTGCTGGTATCAGACTTTCAGCTTGCGCCTTCGGTCGGTGCTCTTGCAACAGCAGCCCAGTCCGCTGGTGCAAGGCGTCAGGCGATTCGGCCGTGGCAGACTTTGTATTTTTTTCCGGAGCCACAAGGGCAGGGGTCGTTGCGGCCGACCTTGGGCACGCTGGCCGCATTTTGGGCGGTCAACTGCAAAGCCATTTGTGCTTCCGCCTGGGCTTCGTCTTCGACCCCGTAACCGCCAGCATCCTGGTGTTGGAATTGCATGGGTAGCGCGGCTTGGCGCTGCTGTTCGGCCTGCTGGGTGCGCGCCACTTCTTCTTCGCTCTGGATGCGTACCCGCGCCAGAATGGTGAGCGCCTCGCTCTTGACCCGCTCCAGCATCTGTTGGAACAACTCGAAGGCCTCGCGCTTGTATTCCTGCTTGGGCTGCTTCTGGGCGTAGCCGCGCAGATGGATGCCCTGACGCAGATAGTCCATATTCGCCAGATGGTCGCGCCACTGGGTATCCAGAACCCGCAGCAGAAAGTGCTTTTCCAGCGTGCGCATGAACTCGCTGCCAATCTGCGCCTCTTTCTCGCGGAAGAAGCGATCGACATCGTCCTGAATCTTCTCGATCAGGGCGGCGTCATTGAGCTCTTCGTGCTGTTCAAGGTGGGCGCGGCTGTTGACCTGGATGCCGAACTCGCTGGCAATTGCCTGGTCCAGACCGGCCAGGTCCCATTGCTCGGGAATCGCATTGGCCGCCACAAAGCGGCGCGCGCTGGCCTCGATCACGTCGCGACGGATACTGACGATGGTCTCGTGGATGTCCTCGGGCTCCAGCAGTTCGTTGCGCTGCTGATAGATCACCTTGCGCTGGTCATTGGCGACATCGTCGTATTCGAGCAGGTGCTTGCGGATATCGAAGTTGTGGGCTTCGACCTTGCGCTGGGCTTTCTCGATTTGCCGGGACACCAGTTTGTCTTCCAGCGCATCGTCGTCTTTCATGCCGAATACTTGCATCCACTTGGTCACCCAGTCGGGGGCGAAGATGCGCATCAAGGTATCTTCCAAAGACAGGAAAAAACGACTGGACCCGGGATCGCCCTGGCGGCCGGAACGGCCGCGCAACTGGTTGTCGATGCGCCGCGATTCGTGGCGCTCGGTGCCGACGATGTGCAATCCACCGGCCGCCAAAACGACTTGTTGACGGGCCTTGGCATCGGCCCGCAGGCGGTCGCGGTCGTCCGCGCTGGCGTCAGCGGGCAGTTGCTCCAGTTCCGATTCGACATTGCCGCCGAGCACAATGTCGGTGCCGCGCCCGGCCATGTTGGTGGCGATGGTAATGGCACCGGGGCGTCCGGCCTGGGCAACGATCTGGGCTTCGCGCTCATGGTGTTTGGCGTTCAATACTTCGTGGGCGACGCCTTGGTCGCGCAACATCTGCGACAGCATCTCGGAGTTTTCCACCGAGGTCGTGCCGACCAATACCGGCTGGCTGCGGCCATGGCAGTCCTTGATATCGACGATGATCGCGTCCCATTTGGCCTTGGCTTTCAGAAACACCAGATCGGGCTCGTCCTTGCGGACCATCGGCCGGTGGGTGGGAATCACCACGACCTCAAGCGCATAGATTTGCTGAAATTCGTAAGCCTCGGTATCGGCGGTACCGGTCATGCCGGAAAGCTTTTTGTAGAGCCGGAAATAATTCTGAAAGGTGATCGACGCCAGCGTGTGATTTTCGCGCTGGATCGGCACGCCTTCCTTGGCTTCTACCGCCTGATGCAAACCATCAGACCAGCGGCGGCCGGCCAGGGTGCGCCCGGTGAACTCATCGACGATGATGACTTCGCCATCGCGCACGATGTAATCGGTGTCCCGGTGGTACAGCGCGTGTGCCCGCAAGGCGGCATTGAGATGATGCACCACGGCCAAATTGTTGGCGTCGTAGAGGCCTTCTTCGGCGCCGATGATTTTGTCGTGGCGCAGTAGCTGCTCGACGTTTTCCATGCCCTGTTCGGACAGGTTGACCTGCTTCTGCTTCTCTTCAACGAAATAGTCGCCGGGGCCTTCTTCGGTTTGTTGCTGGGTCAGCCGCGGCACGACCTGGTTGATCTTGAGATAGAGCTGCGGTGAATCTTCTGCCGGGCCAGAAATGATCAGCGGCGTGCGCGCCTCGTCGATCAGGATCGAATCGACTTCATCGACGATCGCAAAGAACGCCCCGCGCTGGTAGCGCTCATCCTTGGACAGCGCCATGTTGTCGCGCAAATAATCAAAACCGTATTCGTTGTTGGTGCCATAGGTGATGTCGGCGGCGTAGGCGGCGCGTTTGTCTTCCGGGTTCATGCCCGGCACGACGACACCGACCTGCATGCCGAGGAAGGTATAAATCTTGCCCATCCAGGCGGCATCGCGACGCGCCAGATAGTCGTTTACCGTGACCATGTGCACGCCTTGACCGGCGAGCGCATTGAGATAGGCGGCGAGGGTGGCGACCAAGGTTTTGCCTTCGCCGGTGCGCATCTCGGCAATTTTGCCCTGGTGCAAGACGATGCCACCGATCAACTGCACGTCGTAATGGCGCATGCCGAGGACCCGGCGGGCGGCTTCGCGAATGGTGGCGAAGGCTTCCGGCAACAGCGCGTCGAGCGTTTCGCCGGCCGCAAAACGGGCTTTGTATAGCGCGGTGCGGGCGCGCAGATCGTCGTCGCTAAGTAACTTGAGGCCGGGTTCCAACGCATTGATGGCATCGACTTGTTTCTGCATCAGGCGCAGCAGGCGTTCGTTGCGGCTACCAAACAAGCGAGTAAGCAGATTGTTGAACATGGGTTGGTCGATAACTCAAAAGTCAGAAATGCCGCGCCGCCTTGGCGGCGGCGGAAGAAATGCAATGATTGGGGCCGCTAGCGCAACATTCAAGCGGTCAACGTTGGCCTTGAATGAAGTTGAGCGGGTTGACCACGCGGCCATTTTCCCAGACTTCGAAGTGTACATGGGTGCCGGTGGAGCGGCCGGTCGAGCCGACCTTGGCGATCACGTCGCCCGGGCGAACCGGGTCGCCTACCTGCAGGAGTAGCCGCGAATTGTGGGCATAGCGGGTGACATAACCATTGCCGTGATCGATTTCGACGACATTGCCGTAGCCGCTTTTCTGCCCGGAAAACGACACCACGCCGCCGGCCACGGCGAGTACGTCATCGCCGAGCTTGCCGTTGAAGTCGATGCCGCTGTGAAACTCGCGCGAACCATTGATCGGGTCGTGGCGATAGCCAAATCGTGAAGAGACATAGCCGGTGTGCACCGGAATACCGGAGGGCATCATGCTTTGATCGATGGAACGGTCTTCGAGCAGGCGTTCGAGCAGCGTGAGTTGTTGGGTTTGCTGGGCGAGCTGCCGCTGCAGCCGGAACAATTCAGCAGAAAATTGATCGGGTGGAACCGATTCCGCGATCGAGTCCTGGACCGGGCCGCCGAGGCCAGGTTCGCTGCTGAAATCGAACTCGCCATCATCAAGTTTGCCCAGCTTGGCGAGGCGCTCACCGAGTGCATTGATGCGGGTCGACTCCGCCTGAATGCGGCCGAGCTTGACCGCCAGCGCGCCCATGTCTCGGGTAACCATGCCATTGAGCCGATCCACTTCGGACTTTTGCTGGTCCAGCTGGCTGCGGGCGCCGAGCAACTGACTACGCAAATGGTCCGGGCCAACGAAGCGCGCGCCGATAAAGGTTCCCAATGCCAGCACGCCGGTCAACATCAGCGCGACTGCAGCAATGGCCAGCCAGTGCTGGCGTCGATCGCCAAGCCGCAAAATGCGTGTGCTGGCGAACGGTTTGGAGACGATAATGATGTTCATATGTTGTACTTGGAACCTTGAACTTTAAGGAAACCCATGCCACCGGCTACGAAACGTACTGGATCATCGTCACAGCCAGAATTAGCACTGTCTGCGAAGACGCCCACACTTTCCGCTTTGCTCGACCATGCCGCTCGCCTGCGTCGGGTCGATCTCCAGTTGCGCCTCCAGCTGGCCTGGCCCGAATCGGCGGAGTTTGTGCTCGCCAATGTTCGTTCCGGCACGCTGGTCCTCACCACGACGCTTGCCCCAGTGGCGGCCCGGTTGCGGCTGGAACAGACCCGAATACTCGAGTCGGCCAGCCGTGCTTGGGGTTCGCCGTTGGGCAAACTGTTGATTAAAACCATTCCCTCACGGGTTGCTACCGCAAAGCCCGCACCCAAAACCTTATCGCAATCTGCGGCACTGCATTTGCAAGCCGCAGCCCAGGCTGCATTCGATCCAGAACTCAGCGAGCTGATGCTGAAACTGGCCCGATCACCGCCGTAAAATTACCCACTACTACCTGCTGACCCACACGATTCGATGCCGCGACTGGCGCCACTCGCAAAACCTGCGCCACTTTAGATTGCCTGCGCCGGTTGGACGTAGGAGATCGGTGCGCTGGCGGTATCCGGGTAGCTGACTTCTTCCCAGGCATCGCGATCAGCGAGCAGCGTTTTCAACAACAGATTGTTCAATTTGTGGCCGGATTTGAAGCCATAAAACGCCCCGACCAAGCTGTGCCCGAGCAGGTACAGATCGCCGATCGCATCCAGAATCTTGTGTTTGACAAACTCGTCCTGGTAGCGCAGACCATCTTCGTTAAGCACCCGGTAGTCATCCAGCACGATTGCGTTATCGATGCTGCCACCGAGCACCAGATTGCGCTCACGCAGCATTTCGATGTCGCGCATGAAACCAAAAGTGCGGGCGCGGCTGACTTCTTTGACGAACGAGGTGGTCGAGAAATCGATCTCGGCGGTGGATGTCTTGGTGGAAAAGGTGGGGTGGGCAAACTCGATCGAGAAGCCGACTTTGAAGCCATCGAACGGATCGAATCGGGCCCATTTGTCGCCATCGCTGACGCTGACCGCCTTCTTGATGCGAATAAAGCGCTTATCGACGGCCTGATCTTCGATGCCGGCAGATTGCAGCAGAAACACGAATGGGCCGGCGCTACCGTCCATGATCGGCACTTCCGACGCGGATAGATCGACGTAGGCATTGTCGATGCCAAGGCCGGCCAGCGCCGACAGCAAGTGCTCGACGGTGGCGATGCGCACGCCATCGGCGAGCAACGTGGTAGACAGTGAGGTATCGCCGACATTGGCGGTGCAGGCCTTGATTTCGACCGGCTCGGGCAAGTCAATGCGACGAAAAATGATGCCGGAATCGGGGGCTGCCGGGCGCAGCGTCATGAACACCTTTTGGCCGGAATGGATGCCGACGCCAGTGGCGCGGATCACATTCTTCAGGGTGCGCTGTTTGATCATGTTGGGGCTTGAGTCCAGGATTCGGGCAGGCAGACCGGACAAAGATAACATGTTGCCCCGCCGCGACGGAACCCTTTTGCCAGAAAAAAGCCATAAAGCTGTTGTATGGACGCAACAGCTCAGAGTTTGCGGGCGACGCGACCGGCGCGCACCCGGTACCGTAGCCGGTGTCGATCATCGGCCAAGATTTTTTTCCTGTGGGAGGGCGTCGCCGACACGGCGACCGCTACCCAGGGGCATGGGTAGCGGCGCCGTCGGCTTCTTGCCTGCCAGCGGCGGGATGGCAGGGGGTGGGCTAAGGCGTCGCGCAGAAATAACTTACCCATCTTGCTGGTTCTTTCG
>Ga0210016_1004667_pt1 | contig 11628 bp, 6 predicted proteins | sample CryGeyCG2014_300_FD_185454 | JGI IMG/M metagenome (GOLD analysis project Ga0210016, IMG submission 185454) | Groundwater microbial communities from aquifer - Crystal Geyser CG02_land_8/20/14_3.00 (SPAdes) (version 2) | ecosystem: Environmental > Aquatic > Deep subsurface > Groundwater | place... | reverse complement strand
AATAAAGATATGGGCAAATATCTAAATTATGCAATGGGTAAAAATCTTAAAAACTGTATGCCTTTATGGATAAAACCAGATAGTAAAATTTCGTTGCAACAAGCATTTGGGATGATGAGAGACCATTTTGAAGGAACACCAATGGATATGACTCAAGATATCGGTGCTGGTCCTTATAAATGTCCTTATCGTTGGAGACCAATGACTTGGACGTACAATGGGGTAGGTTATGTTCACGAAAGAGCTATTTCTACTCAACAAACAGGATTTTCATTTGTTGCTCAATCTCGTTCTTGGTTGCCAAATCCTATTGGTGGCATCAATTGGTTTGGTGTAGATGATTCCTATAGCACTGTTTATTCACCTATGTATTGCGGTATTACAAAAGTGCCTGAAACTTATGCCGAAGGCAATGGCTCTATGATGGAATATAGCGACAACGCTGCTTTCTGGGTGTTCAATCAAGTGTCAAACTTTGCTTATACTCGCTATAGTGATATGATTCCTGAAATTCAAAAATTACAAAGCGATTTAGAAGGGCGTTACATTGCTACTACCCAAACTATTGACAATGTGGCTGCAGAACTATACAAAAAAGATTCTAAACTTGCTATTCAGTATATAACCGATTATTCTGTTAATCAAGGGAATAACACCGTTAAAGCTTGGAAAGAATTGTATAAATATCTGTTTACCAAATATATGGATGGAAATATCAAAACGTATGTTCCTGGAAAACTTAACCCTACTGTTAAACAACTTCCATATCGTGACGAATGGTATAAAATTATTGTAGAAGGAACAGGTGATAAATTAAAGGTAATAGAAGAAAAAAAATAATTCAATTAATTATTATATAAAAAGCCCCTTTATGGGGCTTTTTAGCTTGTATTGCAATCTATTTCCTTTAAAAACAAACTGAAGCTAATAATTCTATGAAAACATTTTATATTATTGTACTAATCTTTATTATTTCTATAATTTCAGAAAAAACAAATGCACAAAAATGGGACTGGGCAGTTGGTTTTGGAGGAAAAGGCTTAGAAAGGGTCTGGGATGTGAAAGTTGGAAATTCAGGGAACATATATATTACTGGACAATATACTGATACTTTAATCGTAAACCAGCATCAATACCCAAGTAATGGTTTATCAGATATTTTTCTTGCAAAATTTAATAGAAATGGACAACTTGGATGGGTTAAAACCTATGGCAGCAAGAATGAAGATGTTGCTATTGCCATTGGTATTGATGCTTTGGAGAATTGTTATATCACAGGCTATTTTACAGACACCTTACAAATTGCCGATACCAATCTTATTGCCAAGGGTGGTTGGGATTTATTGATAATTAAAACTGATTCTGCAGGAAACTATCATTGGGCAAGACAAATACAAGGAACTGCGGGAGAAGTTGGTTATGGCATTTCAGTTACCAATGAGGGCAATGCTTATATTACTGGATGGTATCAAGATTCTGTTATGTTTCATAATGGTTACATTATGCATAATTATGGTTCGAGTGATATTTTAATTGCCAAGTATGATACTTATGGCAATCTTGTTTGGGCAAAGCATGCAGGCACCTCTGGTATTGAATATGGATATAAAATTTGTAGTGATGAATATGGTAACTGTTATGTTACAGGAATAGCTGGAGTAGCAAACTGCAATTTTGATGGTTTTATTTTGGATAAAGCAGGAATGTTTGTTGCAAAATATAATGCCAATGGCGCAATACAATGGGCGATAGCTGGCGAAGATGCCTCTGTTAATGATATTTCTGTTGAAAAAAACGGAAATGGTTTTGTCACAGGAAGATTTATTAAAAATGCTATTTTTGGAAACGATTCAATTACTAGTTTTAACAATACCGACGATGCTTATATTGCACATTTTGATAATAATGGCAATTGGTTATGGGCTATAGATATTGGAAATAATGGTTCAGACAAAGGAAGGTGCATTGAAAATGATATAAATTTAAATGCTTATGTTGGTCTTACTTATGATTCTACTATTACTATGAACGGTCAGACTTATTACACAAAAGGAGCTGGTGATATTTTAATACAGAAAATAAATTCAATGGGTGAACCCGATTGGGGAATGAATGCGGGTGGTAAATATGATGATGTAATTTCTGATATTACTATTGACACATTGGGTAATTGGATAGTTGTTGGTTGGTTTTCTGATACATGTTATTTTGGAAATAAGACAATTACTTCTTCAGGACAAAGTGATGTAAACTTTTTTATTGCTAAAATTTCGCCACTATCCTCCGATATTTTAAAATATAACAATGATGACAAATGCAGGGTTTATCCAAACCCCGCCAATAACATTTTAAATATTGAACTAAAGGACAATCAAAATGTTCCAATATTTTTCAATCTATTTGATATATATGGTACTGAAACTTATAGATCAGAAATCATTTCAAATAACTTTTCAATAGATATTTCGCAAATAAAGTCTGGTGTTTATTTTTATCAGATAGTAAGGGAAAAGAATATCTACAAAGGGAAAGTGATTATTTTAAAATAATAATCAAATTAAACACTACATAGAAATATAAAAAGATGAAAGAAGGTTATATTTTGTCTATAGATCAAGGTACTACCAGTTCGCGAGTGGTATTGTTTAATCATCATTCTCAAATTATAGCTATTTCGCAAAAAGAAGTTACCCAAATATATCCGAAAACGGGTTGGGTAGAACACAATCCTATTGAAATATTAGGAGAAGTGATAGAAGCTATTAAAGATTTGTTTATTAAAACAGGAATTTCTCCTTTAACTATTAAAGCAATTGGCATAACAAACCAAAGAGAAACTACCATTGTATGGAATAAAACTACTGGTCAACCTATTTATAATGCTATTGTATGGCAAGACACACGTACTTCTGACATTTGTGAGCAAATGAAGGTAGAAGGATGGGAAGAATATGTAAAAGTGAATACTGGCTTAATTATTGATTCTTATTTTTCGGCAAGTAAGGTAAAATGGATATTAGATAACGTAGAAGGTGCAAAAGAGCAAGCAATAAATGGAAATTTATTGTGCGGAACAATGGATAGCTGGTTGATATGGAACCTTACCAAAGAAAGAAATCATTTCACTGATTTTTCCAATGCTTCGCGAACGATGTTATTTAATATTAAAACCCTGGAATGGGATAAAAAGATTCTCAATTATTTTGATATTCCATTTAGTATGTTGCCCGAAGTAAAAGCGTCTTCTTATGTTTATGGCAATATTAATTTAGAAATATTTAATGGAGAAAACATACCAATAGCTGGTGTAGCAGGCGATCAACAAGCAGCCTTATTTGGACATAGATGCTTTGAGTCGGGTATGACAAAAAACACATATGGAACTGGATGTTTCATGTTAATGAACACGGGTAGTAAAATAGTGAAGTCTGAAAATGGTTTATTGACAACTATTGCTTGGTGTATTAATGATAAAGTGGAATATGCTTTAGAAGGAAGCATTTTTATAACTGGTGCTGTTATACAATGGTTGAGAGACAATTTGAAAATCATAAATAATTCTTCCGAAACACAATCAATAGCAGAAAGTATTCCCGATACTTCAGGTGTTTATTTTGTGCCAGCATTTTCAGGATTAGGAACTCCATATTGGGATATGTATGCAAGAGGAGCAATAGTTGGTTTAACAAGAGGTGTTGGTGATAAAGAAATTATAAGAGCTGCATTAGAATCTATTGCTTATCAAACAAGAGACGTACTAAGTATAATGGAGCAAGATGCTGCATTAACAATTCCTTCATTGAAAGTAGATGGAGGAGTTACTTCAAATGATTTTTTGATGCAATTTCAGGCAGATATTCTTAATTTGAAAGTTGAAAAGCCAAAAGTTATTGAAACAACTGCTCTTGGAGCTGCATATTTGGCTGGTTTATGCACACAATTTTGGAATATCAGAGATTTACAAGAAATTGAGATAACTGAAAAAGTATTTCTTCCCAATATGGATGAGTTGAAAAAAGAAAAATTATATAACGGATGGAAATATGCTGTGAAACAATTATTAGCGAAGTAACATCAGGAATAATCCTTTGTTATTCATTAATTAAAAATCAAAAAAAAACACATACTTTATATCAATGGAAGCAAAATAAGTATTATTTTTGAAAAATAGTATTTGAATTGCAATTTAAAGTAAACTAATATTCAAAAGATAGATTTTAATTGAATGAAGATATATAAAATAGTTATTAGCGTATTTATTCTTTCTTGGAGTTTCTTTTTGTGGGGCGATACCAGTTTTATTCCTAAATGTGGAAAATTAAGAATCGCTGATTTAAAGCCCTTTTGCGAAAAGATTATAAATAAATCAAAAGAGAATAGGCTTAACGATAGTCTTTGGGTAGATTCTATTTACAATTCTATGACTTTGGATGAACAAATTGGTCAATTGATAATGATTAATGTATATTCAAACAAAGGTGATGATGAAACGTATGTAAAAAATATATCCAATCTTATCCAGACATTCAAGATTGGAGGTATTTGCTTTTTTCAAGGAGGACCTGTTAGGCAAGCAAACCTAACTAATCTCTGGCAAAGTGTTTCCAAAATTCCTATGCTTGTTGCTATTGATGCAGAATGGGGTCTTGCGATGCGTTTAGATAGCACCGTAGAATTTCCTAAAGCAATGACTTTAGGAGCTATTCAGGACAACCAACTGATTTATGACATGGGTGTTGAAATAGCAAGACAATGTAAACGAATTGGGGTAAATATTAATTTTGCACCTGTGGTTGATGTTAATAGCAATCCATTGAACCCTGTTATTGGTTCTCGTTCTTTTGGTGAAGACAAAATCAATGTGGCATTAAAAGGTCTTTCCTATATGAAAGGGATGCAAGATGGAGGAATTATAGCTACTGCAAAGCATTTTCCTGGTCATGGAGATACCGATACTGATTCGCATTTTGATTTGCCTATTATCAAAAATACTGTAACTCGAATTGACTCAGTAGATTTATACCCTTTTAAAGAATTAATAAAAAACAATGTTAACGGGGTAATGGTTGGGCATTTATATATACCTGCTTTTGATACCGCAAAAAACAACGCTTCTACTATATCTAAGAATATAATTACAGGATTACTAAAAGAAAAATTAAACTTCAAAGGATTGGTTATTACTGATGCTTTAGGGATGCAAGGTGTTACTAATTTTAATGAGTCAGGAATGCTCGAAGTAAAAGCATTAGAAGCAGGAAATGATATTTTGCTGATGCCTCAAGATATTCCAACCACTATTCATCAAATTAAAAAAGCAATTACACAAGGCGAGCTTTCTAAAGCTGATATTGAAAAGAAATGCAAAAAAATTCTTTTATATAAGAAAAAACATGGCTTACAAACTTTTAAACCTATAGAGATTAAGAATATCATTGAAGATTTAAATTCGAATAAAGCAAAATTAATCAATAGAAGGCTTTATGAAAATGCTATTACGTTATTGATTAATAGAAATGGTATTTTACCCATAAAAAATATTGATACCTTAAAATTAGCTTCAGTTTTAATTGGAGATACTATTCAAAATACTTTTCAAAAAAGACTTTACGATTATATGCAGGTTGATATGTTTTCCATTTCATTAACTCCTACAAAGGAACAAATAGATAATCTGATTAATAAGCTGGCAGCTTATAATTTAACCATTGTTAGTGTTCATAAAACCAACAATTCGCTTAAAAATAATTATGGAGTTACTTCTAAAGTAATTGATTTAATTAATCAAATAAAAAATAAGAATAAAATCATTCTTGACATTTTTGCTTCCCCGTATTGTTTGCAAAGTTTATATAATACTCAAAACATAGAAGCTCTTCTTATATCTTATCAAGACAAAGATATATCGCAGGATATATCAGCACAAATTATTTTTGGAGGAATTGAATCAAAAGGAAAATTGCCAGTTACCGCTTCTTTCCAATTTCCATTAAATACAGGAATTCAAACCAAAGACATTTTTCGTTTCAAATATACCGTTCCAGAAGAGTTAAACATTGCATCACTTGACCTTAAAGAGATTGATTCAATTGTGTTAAATGGCATTAAAGACACCGCTTTTCCTGGCTGTCAAATAATGTTGGTAAAAGATAACAAGGTTTTTTATCAAAAATCCTTTGGTTTTTTTACTTATGAGAAAACAAGACCTGTTACTAATGCTGATATTTATGATCTAGCCTCAATTACTAAAATTGCAGCGACTACTGTATCTGTAATGAAACTATATGATGAACGCAAAATCAATATTGACAAAACACTTGGCGATTATTTGCCTTCTCTTAAGGGCAGTAATAAAGAAAATCTTTCAATCAGAAAGGTAATGGCTCATCAGGCAAAGTTAAAAGCATGGATTCCATTTTACTTACAAACAATTTTAAGTGGAAAACTCGATACTTCAATTTATAGGACAAGCTATTCCGACGTTTTTTCTGTTAAAGTAGCCGAAAACATATATATTAAAAAAGATTATACCGATACTATTTTTAAAAGAATTATAGAATCGCCTTTGCGAACTAACAACACTTATTTATACAGTGATTTAGGGTTTTATTTATTGATGAAAATTATAGAATCAATAACCAATGAACCTTTGGAACAATATACATTTGAAAACTTTTATAAACCAATGGGAATGGCAACTATGTGTTATCGTCCTTTAAATTATTTCCCCAAAGAAAGAATAGCTCCAACAGAAATGGACACTTCGTTTAGAAAACAACTTTTGCAAGGATATGTAGATGACCCTGGTGCAGCAATGTTGGGTGGTGTTTGTGGTCATGCAGGATTGTTTTCTAATGCAAACGATTTGGCAAAGCTTTTGCAAATGTTTCTTCAATTTGGTGTATATGCGGATAAAGATTATATTGAAAAATCAACCATTAATGAGTTTACCAGTTATCAATATCCCGAAAAACACAATAGGAGAGCGTTGGGTTTTGATAAACCTTTGAATAGTGTCCCTTCAAAAAAACAAACTTGCGAAAGCACCTCTACACTAAGTTATGGACATTCCGGATTTACAGGAACTTATTTTTGGGTTGAACCTAAAGAAAATTTTATTTATATTTTCCTTTCTAATAGGGTTTATCCAGATGCAAAAAATGTAAAAATTACTACAATGGATATTCGTTCTAATATTCATCAGGTTGTTTACAATGCTATCAAGAAAAGTAAAACGAATATTCTATAGATGAAGCTTTATGTTATGTAAAACAAAAAATAGTATTCTTAAAATATCATTTTATTTAGTATTTACATTAAGTAGTATATATGGATATGCTGCCAATAAAAGCATTATTGATAGTCTTGAAACGCATAGCAAATTAGTTGATGAAATTGAACGCATTGAAATATACAATCAACTCAGCGAATTGTATGTTGCCGAATCGGATGCAAAATCTTATTATTATGCAGACTCTGCCTACAAAATCGCATTAATAAACAATTCAATCAATGGCATCATTGCTTCTTTAAATAATCTCGGTATTGTTTCCAAAAACCAAGGCAACTTCACCTTGGCATTTAATTATTCGATGAGAGCTTTGCAATACTGTCAGTTGGTCCATTCAAAATACGAATCAGCCAAAGCATTAGCCAATATTGGAGACATCTATTTTAACCAAAAAAATAATAATGAAGCATTAATAAAGTATAATGAAGCATATAAAATTTATCAAACCTTAAATTACAAAGAAGGTATCATTGATATGCTTTTGGGTATTGGAGAAATTCATATACTTAGAATGAACAAATCGAAATCATTAGAAAGCTTTAGCAAAGCCCTCAATTTATCAAGACAAATCGGAGATTCTATTAAAATTGCCCAATCTTATGTTCACTTAGGAATTTGGTATAGGTACGATTTTAAATTTTTTATTGCGATTGATTATTTTAAAAAAGCAGAAACCATTTTTAATCAATTAAATGATATAAGAGGGCTAATAAGCACTTATGAAAACATTGGTATTACTTATTCGCTAAATGGAAATTACAGTAAAAGCATTGATTATCATAACAAATCATACACATTAGCAACCACAATTGGCGATAAAATAAATCTTTTATCTTCCTACAATAACTTATTTAATGCTTATTACGGACTGTCTGACTTCAAAGAAGCTTTAAAATATCATATTTTATATAACAATCTCAAAGACAGTATTACTGCTGAAACCAGCAAACAAATATTTCAGATGCAATTCGATTATGAAAAAGAAAATAGCGAAAAGGAAATAAAAGTTTTGACAAATCAAAACGTGATCATTGATTTAAGACTAAAACAGAATCTAACATTGATAAAAGCTTTTTTGATCAGTTTCTTTATCATTCTTACATTGTTATTAATAAGCATTTACGCATACAATCAAAAACGTAAGTCAATCAAAGAACTAAATACTCAGAAAGACCTCATTTTTTGGGAGAAGATGCAATCGGAAACACTGCTTCTAAATATTTTGCCCTTTGATATTGCAGAGGAATTAAAAAATAAAGGCAAAGCAACAGTAAGGCATTACAATATGGTGTCGGTTATGTTTGCCGATTTCAAAGGGTTTTCTCAAATAACTGAAATGATTGCACCAGAAATACTTATTGCAGAACTCGATAAATATTTTATCAAATTTGATGAGATAATTAGCAAATATAATCTAGAAAAGATTAAAACTATAGGCGATTGCTATATGTGTGTTGGAGGTATTCCAAATCCAAATACAACAAATCCAACGGAAGCAGTATTAGCAGCATTAGAATTTCAGCAATTTGTTAATGAATGCAACATTATTAAAGAAGAAAAAAAAGAAATATTGTGGGAATTGCGAATAGGAATTCACACAGGTAAAGTTATTGCAGGCGTTGTTGGTAAAAAGAAATTTGCTTACGATATATGGGGAGATACTGTAAATACTGCAAGCAGGATGGAATCGGGTAGTGAAGTTGGTATGGTAAATGTTTCTGGTGCTACTTATGAGGCTATTAAGGAATATTTTGATTGTACTTATCGTGGTAAAATGGCAGTTAAAAACATAAAAGAGATGGATATGTATTATGTAAATTTTATTAAACCACAATATTCTCAATGTCGTAAAGGAATTTCGCCAAATGGTAAACTTATTAAAATAATAAAACCAACTGCAAAAATTGAAGGTGATATTGTTTAATTGTTTTCAACAAAAAGATGAGCAAAGAAGAATTTTATATGCACCGTTGTTTAGAAATAGCTAAAAACGGAATATGCAATGTTGCTCCAAATCCAATGGTTGGTTGTGTTATCGTTTGCAATGATGTTATTATTGGCGAAGGCTACCATGCCAAATATGGAGAAGCACATGCCGAAGTGAATGCCATTAATAGCGTAAAAAATAAAGAACTTCTAAAACAATCGAGGCTATATGTCAATTTAGAGCCTTGTGCTCATTATGGCAAAACCCCACCTTGTGCCGATTTAATTATTGAAAACAAAATACCTGAAGTTATTATTGGTTGCGTCGATTCCTTTTCTGAAGTGTCTGGTAAAGGAATCAATAAACTTAAAAATGCGGGTTGCAAAGTTGATGTGGGAATATTAGAGAAAGAAAGTAGAGAACTCAATAAAAGATTCTTCACTTTTCAGGAAAAGAAACGACCATATATTATTTTGAAATGGGCACAAACACTTGATGGTTTTATTGATATTAAGAGAGAAGCCAATGCGGCTTTAAAACCCAATTGGATTACAAACGAAAATCTTAAAATGCTTGTTCACAAATGGAGAACTGAGGAGCAAGCAATCATGGTAGGCACAAATACTGCTCTATTAGATAATCCATCGCTAAATGCTAGAGAATGGTTTGGCAAATCTCCACTAAGGATTGTAATTGATAGAGATTTATCAATACCTTTAACCTACAATTTATTTAATCAACAAATAGCAACGATTGTCTTCACCGAAAAACAAGTTAAATCAAAAGAAAATATAACATATATTGCTATTAATTTTGCTGAAAATGTCATAGAACAAATATTAACGCACTTGTATGAAATAAAAATTCAATCACTGATTGTAGAAGGTGGTAGTTATTTGCTAAAATCCTTTATTGACAAATATTTATGGGATGAAGCAAGGTTTTTTATAGGAAATAAATGCTTTAATAACGGTATTGCTGCTCCTACTATCAAGGGGTCGTTATTTACAGATGAATTAATTAATGGAGAGCGCTTACTCGTTTACAAAAGTGTTAATAATAATTTGTAAAACATAACAATGCTCTATTTAATACTTGCCATTCTCACTTCTTCTGCTATTGTTGTTACATTTAAACTTTTCGATAGATATAAAATTAACAATATTCAAGCTATTACTGCAAATTATGCAATAGCGGCTATACTTGGTTTTGTTACTGCAACTGGAGTTATTTCTATCCATGCGATAATTGTCGCCACTTGGTTTCCTTTTGCCTTGATTGTGGGAATTACACTTATATTAGTTTTTAATGTTTTTGCATTGTCATCACAAAAAGCTGGCGTAGCAATCACTGCCGTTTCAAGTAAAATGTCTGTTGTAATACCAGTAATTATTGGGATAATATTTTATCATGATGTTGTTAATATATGGATAATTTCAGGCATTATTATTTCATTATTGGCTTTTTATCTCACTTTTAAAAAGGAAGAAAATGTTAAGTTGAACAAAAAATACATTTTATTGCCTTTGTTGTTATTTTTGGGCAATGGCTCTAACGATTCTTTGTTAAAACATTCTCAAAAGTTCTATATTGGGGATGAAACAGAATTGTTTTTATCAACGGCTTTTTTGTTCAGCTTTATAATAGGTGTTATTGTGTTATTCGTTGATTTACGTAAAAATAATCGAATGCTTAAAATAAAAAACATAGCAGCAGGAATTATTTTGGGTTTATTAAACTATGCGTCCTCTTATTTCTTTGTAAAAGGATTATCGCATTTCCAAAGCTCTGTATTTTTCCCTGTTTTCAATGTGAGTATTGTTTGCATTGCTGCACTTGTTGGTTATTTTATTTTTCGAGAAAAACTATCAAAAACCAATTGGTTGGGAATTTTATTGGCATTGGCTGCAATTTTAATCATTGCATTAGCATAATTTAATATTTATGCTTATCTTGCTTTCCATTATATAAATCATAATTCGATGACTAAAATACGTCATTATGTTTTGCTCCTTTTAACACTCATGGTATTGATATCACTGGGATTTATCTTGTTTAAGAAAAATGAAAAAACCAGTGTAAATGAAAATTATTACGACCTCGATAAAATTCTGAAAAAGAAGAAAATAATAGCAACTACTGATTATACTTCCACAAACTATTTTATTTATAAAGGCTTGCCAATGGGATTCCAATACGAACTCCTACAGTCTTTTGCCAAATTTCTTAATGTTGATTTAGAACTTAAAATTAGCACTGATTTGGCTCAATGTTTAAATGATTTGGTTTACAGAAGGTCTGATATTATTGCCATTGACCTTACCATTACAAAAGATAGAGCGGAAATTGTCGATTTTACCAACCCATACAATCAAACCAAGCAAGTTCTTGTGCAACGAAAACCCGATAA